>Ga0335078_10001743_pt1 | contig 32906 bp, 28 predicted proteins | sample Lox_Sample_32_FD_206711 | JGI IMG/M metagenome (GOLD analysis project Ga0335078, IMG submission 206711) | Soil microbial communities from Loxahatchee National Wildlife Refuge, Florida, United States - Lox_Sample_3.2 | ecosystem: Environmental > Terrestrial > Soil > Wetlands | place: USA... | reverse complement strand
CGGGCTATTGGGCGCGGCAGTTTCGCGCTCTCCTGCTTTTGTGCTTGACGATCATTCCGATGCTCGCTGTCGTCGTACTGACGGTGTTCGGGAAACAGATTCGCGCCACGAGAATCTTTGATCTCGGCAGCCCTGCCTTCAACCGCGAAATCGAGCTTGGGTCGTACGGGGCGCTGGTCTTCGTGCTCGCCATGGGCGTGCTTGTGCTGTTGTACAGAATTGGCCGCCCGGGGCACCCCGGTTTCCGAGGTGTTTTGCCAGGAGCGCTGGTGTCAACGGCGCTGTGGTGGGCGGCGGATATCTGTTTCGGCGCGTATGTACGCAGGATGCCGTACGACGTCATTTACCGGGGGTTGGCTTCAGCGATAGGTCTTCTTGTCTGGATGTTTCTCACCGCGATTATCGTGCTGGTCGGTGCAGCGTACAATGCGGAGGCGCTCGAGGCGGCGCACCACGAAAAGAGCCTAACGATTCTTACTCGGTAGGGTAGGGGCGTTGCGTCACTCACCCAAATTGGTACACTAGCCTCAGCAGCAGGCAGAGGTGGGTTTTCTTCCACCCCGTGGAGGCGCACGATGAGCGATATTCACGTCGAGTGCTATGCGGGGCACAAAGCTGACGAAAAACCTCTGCGTTTCGCCATTCGCGGCCGTGAATTCCAGGTCGATGAGTGGGACGGCCAGTGGTACTCCCCTGAAGCAAGCTACTTCCGCGTGCGCGCCGATGACGGCAATTACTACGTGCTCCGCCACGATCAAGCCCAGGACTTTTGGACGCTAGACGGATTCCGCTCCGCTCAGATGGAATAGGAGCGCACGATTCTGGTATTCCCGTCGTCTGCGTAATCCCTTCGTTTTTGAGCGTTTACCATCTAAGTCCTCTTCGCAACTATTGCCATTTTGCAGGGTTAAACTGGGGGAAAGCTATGGAATCAGCCACAGTGAATCCGTTGAAGCGGTGCCTGACGATTGCGATCCTTGCGTCCTTCATGCCGATTGCTCCGCCCGTCCGAGCGGCCAAGCACAAGAAGAAGTCGGACGAATCTGATCCCGTATCCCTGAGCAAGAAATTTAAAGGCCACCTTCCAATCACGGAGCTGACCGAAGACCAGGCGATCACTCACGCGTTGAATCGTCTTGCCTACGGACCGCACCCCGGAGATGTCGAGCGGATCCGCCAGATGGGCCTCGAACGGTGGATCGACCAGCAGCTCAATCCGGAAACGATCGATGACTCGGCGCTGGAAAATCGCCTCGACGAAAAATACGTAACCCTCTCTATGTCTCCGCGAGAGTTGGCCGAGAAATTCCCCACCGCAGCACAGATCGCCAAACAGGAAGGCGAAACCAAAGCCGACGCAAAGCAAGAGCTGCAGAAGCGCCGCGCCGCCGCCACACAGATGGCGGAAAGCATGGAAGCGCGTGGCGATAGCAACGCCGACAAAGCCCAGATGGCACTGGCGAAGATTCAAGGCCCGGGCCGGATTGTCGCGGATCTCTCGATGGCGAAGCTCGATCGCGCCGTCTTTAGCGAGCGCCAGCTGGAAGCCGTGATGGAGGATTTTTGGTTCAACCACTTCAATGTCTTCGCGGGCAAAGGCGCTGATCGCTGGTTTTTGACCTCTTACGTGCGCGATACGATTCGCCCGCACACGATGGGCACGTTTCAGGATCTGCTGATTGCTACGGCAAAGAGTCCGGCCATGCTGTTCTTCCTCGACAACTGGCTAAGCGTTGATCCCGTAGCGTTTCAGCAGCATCGGCAGGAAGTCCAAATGCGCCGACCGAGCTTTCAAGGTGCCTTGGCGGGTGGATTCGGAGCGGACTCCCGCAGCTTCCCGACGCCTGACGGCAATCCTCAGAATCCGCAAGCCCAGGCCAACCAGCGTCCCAAACTGCAGGATCGTGGGCTCAACGAAAATTACGGGCGCGAAGTGATGGAGCTGCACACCGTCGGCGTGGACGCGGGATACACGCAGCAGGACGTAATCGAGATGGCCAAGTGCCTCACCGGCTGGACGATCAGCGAGCCGCGCCGTGACCCGCAATTTGTGTTCAAGCCAGAGTTTCACACCGAGGGCAAGAAGGTCGTCATGGGCCGCACGATCGACTATGGCGGCGAGCGCGATGGCGAAGAAGCATTGAAGATGCTGGCCAACGATCCTCGCACCGCGAAATTTATCTCGACGGAAATCGCGCGCCACTTCGTCTCGGATAATCCGCCGGCGACTCTCGTTAATCGCATGGCCGCGAATTATCAGGAAACGAGGGGAGACATTCGCAGCGTGCTGCGCACCATGATCTACTCGCCGGAGTTTTGGTCCAAGGCGGCGTACCGCGCAAAGGTGAAAACTCCGTTCGAATTGGTCGCGAGCACCGCGCGCGCATTGAATGCCGACGTGACAATTTCTCTGCCCATGGCCCTGTGGGTTGGTCGTATGGGCGAGCCTCTATTTCAATGCCAGCCACCAACGGGCTATTCAGATAAAGCGTCCACCTGGGTCAACACCGGGGCGCTGCTGAACCGCTTGAATTTCGCGCTCGCGTTCGCCAGCGGCAAAATGCCGGGAGCGAGCGTGAGCCTACAGCCCATGTTTGGCGACGCAGCTTCCACCGATCCGGAAATGGCCCTTTCGCGTTCGATCGATCTGTTCTTGCAGGGGCAGATTGACGCACCTACCAAGCAAACGCTTGAGTCGCGGCTGGGCGATCCTCAGATTTTGCAGGCGAGCCTGGATGATCCCGTCAAAGAAGTGAACGAAGGATTGCTGGCAGGCCTGGTTTTGGGCACACCGGAATTCCAGCGGCGATAGTTGCAAGGGAGACGGCCATGAACATTTCGCGGCGATGCTTTCTGAAGAATGGCGGCATCGCCATGCTCGGCATGGCCCCGTTGCCATCGTTCTTGCAGCGCGCCGTTGCCGCCACGGCTGCGCCGAACAAGAAAAAGATGGTCGTCCTGTTTCAACGCGGCGCGATGGACGGTCTGAACGTCGTCGTCCCCTTCGCCGAACCCGAATACTATCGCCTGCGCCCGACGATCTCGATTCCGCAGCCTCGCCAGGGAGGGGCGGATGCCGCGATCGACCTCGATGGATTTTTCGGTCTGCACCCTAGCCTCTCACCGCTGCAGCCCCTTTTCCAGAACGGCCAGCTTGCTGTCGTGCAAGCTGTCGGTTCGCCCGATCCCACGCGCTCCCATTTCGACGCCCAGGATTTCATGGAATCGGGAACGCCCGGCGCGAAAGCGACTGAAGATGGCTGGCTCAATCGCGCGATGCAGTCCATGCCGGAGCAGCAGGCGTCGCCATTTCGCGCCGTCGCCTTCGGTCCCTATTTGCCGCGCACACTTGCGGGCAGCGCGCCGGCCGTTGCGATTCCGGACCTGAAGCAATTCAAAATGTACGGCCCGCAGCAAACGGTCGAGGGCGGATTCGAAGCGATGTACGCGCAGACCGTCGATCAGGCCATGCGCGGCGTCGGGCAGGAAACGTTCGAAGCGATCGATCAGCTCAAGAAAATCAATCCCGATTCGTACCAGCCAGAAAACGGCGCGCAGTATCCGAATAGCCGCTTCGGAAAAAGTCTCATGGAGATCGCGGAACTCTTCAAGGCCGATATCGGCCTGGAAGTCGCTTTCCTCGATAGCGGCGGGTGGGATCATCACGTGAACGAAGGCGGCGTCCAAGGCCAGCTCTCGAACTTGCTTCGCGACTTAGGGCAGGGAATCGCTGCGTTTCACCAGGATATGGGCGATCGCATGGGAGACGTTGTGTTCGTCAGCATGTCCGAATTCGGCCGCACTGCTCGCGAGAACGGAAATCGCGGCACCGATCATGGCCACGCCAATTGCATGTTCGTGATGGGCGGCGACGTGAAGGGCGGAAAAGTCTACACCCGGTGGCCCGGTATGACCGACGAGCAGCTCTACCAAGGCCGCGACCTCGCGGTGACCACGGACTATCGCAGCGTGCTTAGCGAAATCATGAGCAAGCACCTCGGCGGACGCGATTTGAGCGCGGTATTCCCAGGATTCTCTAACGATCGGAGTCAGTTTCTCGGCTTGATCCGGTCCTGACAGATTGAACGCAAACAAGAAAAGGGGGGGCTTTCGCCCTCCCTTTTTCATTCCGGCAGTAGATTTGTGTTACTCGCCCGTCTTGATCCGCATTCCAAAGAACGACCGGTAGACGAAGAAGAACGAAACGAGGAAAAACGCCGCTGCCAGTATCTCCGTAAGCTGAGGATTCTTGGACATCAGATCCACAGCCAGTTCGACTGCGAGCAATCCAAACAGCGTCGTGAATTTGATCACCGGATTCAGCGCCACGGAAGACGTGTCCTTAAACGGATCGCCCACCGTGTCACCGACGACCGTCGCATCGTGAAGCGGCGTGCCCTTTTGCTTCAGCTCGACCTCGACGATTTTCTTCGCGTTGTCCCACGCGCCGCCCGCGTTCGCCATGAAGATCGCCTGATACAAGCCGAAGACGGCGATCGAGATCAGGTAGCCGATGAAGAAAAATGGCTCAACGAACGCGAAGGCAAGCGTGGCAAAGAACACCGCAATAAAAATATTCAACATGCCGCGCTGCGCGTATTGCGTGCAGATCGCGACCACTTTCTTGCTGTCGGAAACCGACGCCTTCTCGATTCCTTCAAGCTTGATGTTCGCCTTAATGAATTCGACCGCGCGATAGGCTCCCGTGGTCACCGCTTGCGTGGACGCGCCGGTGAACCAATAAATCATCGCGCCGCCCGTGATCAATCCGAGGACAAAGGGTGCGTGCAAGAGCGAGAGGCTCTCGACGTTGGTCTTCAAGCCGTTCGTCAGCGCCATGATGATCGAAAAGATCATCGTCGTGGCACCAACGACCGCAGTACCGATGAGCACTGGCTTCGCCGTGGCTTTGAACGTATTGCCTGCACCGTCGTTCGCCTCGAGCATTTCCTTGGCGCGCTCGAAATTGGCGTCGATGTTGAAATCGTTCTTCAGCTCCTGCTTTACGTTCGGGACACTTTCGATCAGCGAGAGCTCGTACACTGATTGCGCGTTGTCGGTTACGGGACCGTACGAGTCGACCGCAATCGTCACCGGGCCCATTCCCAGGAAGCCGAAGGCCACAAGCCCGAATGCAAAGACGGGCGCCGCAATCATCAGCGCACCCAGCCCCGCTTGGCTGAACAGGTAGCCGACGGTCATCAGCGCGACCATCGTCAACCCTAGGTAGTACGCCGAGAAATTGCCGGCCACGAAGCCCGACAGAATCCCGAGTGACGCGCCGCCTTCCTTTGCAGATGCGACCACTTCTCGCACATGCCGCGAGTCGACCGACGTGAACACCTTCACAAGTTCAGGAATGATCGCGCCAGCGAGCGTGCCGCACGAAATGATCGTGGCCAGCTTCCACCACTGTGTCTCATCCCCGTTCAGATTCGGAATGATGAAGTAGGAAATCACGTAGGTGAGGGCGATGGAAACGATCGAGGTGATCCAGACCAAAGACGTCAACGGAGCCTCGAAGTTCATTTCGGCGGCGTTTCCGTAACGCGCCTTCGCGATCGCGCTGTTGATGAAATACGCGAGTGCGCTCGCCACCAGCATGGCGATGCGCATTACGAAGATCCATACGAGTAACTGAACTTGGACGGTCGGGTCAGAAACCCCGAGCAGAATGAACGTGATCAGCGCGACGCCGGTAACGCCGTAGGTTTCGAATCCGTCCGCGCTCGGGCCAACCGAATCGCCGGCATTATCTCCCGTGCAATCCGCGATGACGCCCGGATTGCGCGCGTCGTCCTCTTTGATCTTGAAGACGATCTTCATCAGGTCCGAGCCGATGTCGGCGATCTTCGTGAAGATGCCGCCCGCGATTCGCAATGCCGCGGCGCCCAGCGATTCGCCGATCGCGAATCCGATAAAGCAAGGGCCGGCATAATCAGCTTTCACAAATAGCAAGATGAAGAGCATCATCAAAAGCTCGACGCTGATCAGCATCATGCCGATGCTCATTCCCGCACGCAGCGGGATTTCATAGATCGGATAGGGCTTCCCCCGCAGACCGGCGAACGCCGTGCGCGAATTGGCAAATGTGTTGACTCGAATGCCGAACCAGGCGACCCCGTAGCTTCCGAGGATGCCAACGACGCTAAACGCCAAAATGATCAGCACACTCACTGCGGGATAGTGTCGCAGGACGCCGAAATACAGCACGATCACTGCCGCGATAAAGATCCAAAGTAGAAAGAGAAACTTGCCCTGATTGATTAGGTACGTTTTGCAGGTCTCGTAGATCAATTCCGAGATTTCGCGCATCGCGCGATGGACCGGCAGATTCTTAAGCCGGACGTAAATCGTCATTCCGAAGCAAAGCCCAAATACGCAGAACAGAAGGCCCCACAGCAGTAAATTGTGGCCGTTGATCGCGCCATTTAGAAACGACACATCTTTCAGTTCGGGCAGCTTGAGATTCGCCTCGCCGCCCCCGGAGCTTTCCTGGGCACCGGCCAAACCCGCTGTAGCCAGCGCGAAAAACAACGCCGCGCTCCATACCTTCATCCATCGGCTCCGCAGCGACCCTCTGTTTCGGGCGCTTTCGAGTCCATTACACATCAGTGATCCTCCGTTGCATTTGTCGATTGGAAATAACTGCTACACTAGGATTTCGAGCAGCTAACCTTAGAATGGCATTCCGCCCACACACGCAAACCCTCGTTTGGGCCAGAATGGACTTCTAATCCTCCGGATGAAGACTCCCGGAACGGGAGCCGATAGATGCGAGACGTTCGCCCCACCAAACGCGCGATTCTCGCAGGATTTCCAGCTTTCGTCAACGAGAATGGCGGCGCTCCGATTCCGATTATACGGTGCGCAAGTCGCGTTTCCTGAGCATGTTAGAATAGCCATTCCATGTCAAAGCGCACCATTTCACCGGGTGGAACGATCACGGGGCAGGTCGAACTCCCCGGCGACAAGTCGATTTCTCACCGCTACGCGATCATCAGCGCCCTCGCCGAAGGAACGTCCGAGATATCGAATTACGCCTCGGCTGCCGATTGCCAGAGCACGCTAGGCTGCCTCCGTGGCCTCGGAGTGAAAATCGAGACGAGCGGCAATGTCGTGCGCATCGCTGGAGCAGGACTCGATGGACTCAAAGAGCCGCGCCGCGCGCTCGACGCCGAAAATTCCGGCTCCACGATGCGCATGCTGGCCGGGGTCCTGGCAGGCCAACCATTCACCACCACGATCACGGGAGACGATTCGCTGCGGCGGCGTCCGATGCGCCGAATCATGGAGCCGCTCCGCCAGATGGGCGCGGAGATCACGAGCGCTGAAGGTGATCGCGCTCCCCTGAAAATCCGAGGCGGAAAGCTATACGCAATTGACTACACGCCCCCGATTCCCAGCGCCCAAGTGAAGTCGGCGATTTTGCTCGCGGGCCTGTATGCCCATGGTGTTACGACCGTCCACGAATCCGTCGCCACTCGAGATCACACGGAACTGGCTTTGCGCGAATTCGGTGCAACGGTTGAATCCGGGCGCGGGATCGTTCGCATTCATCCGCGCCCGAAACTGACCGCTCGCAAGCTCAGCGTCCCCAGCGATCTTTCGACGGCGATCTTCCTCATCGCTGCCACGCTTGTGCTGCCGAATTCTTCGCTGATACTGCACAACGTTGGGTTAAATCCGACGCGCGCGAAAGTTCTCGACTTCCTCAACGGCATCGGGGCCGGAATTCGCATCCCGTCGTTGCAATCGCGGGACGGAGAATTGGCGGGAAGCATCACCATCCGCCGCGCCGAGATCGAAGGCGGAACAATTGCCGGCGCCCAAGTTGCGGAAATGATCGATGAGCTACCGATGCTCGCGGCCCTTGGTCCCTATACCGAGAAGGGAATCGAGATTCACGATGCGAAGGAATTGCGCGTCAAAGAGAGCGATCGAATCGCGGCGTTATCGGAGGGGCTGCGCCAAATGGGGGCCAAAGTTGAAGAATTTCCCGACGGCATGCGCGTCGAAGGACGCTCAGCCGGAAAGTTGCGCGGCGCGAAAGTGGATCCGAGAGGCGACCATCGAATCGCGATGGCGCTCGCCGTCGCCGGGCTTGGAGCCGATGGGGAAACAACGATTCGTGATGCGGAGTGCGTCGGCGTTTCTTTTCCGGAATTTTTCGAAACGATTGAACGCCTACGGGGGGGTGAAAAAGAGCGCTAGCTTGCTTTGCGCAAGTGGATCGTGCCGTAGGTTGTCGTCAGGTTCAGGGTTGGCCCGTCCGAACCGACTCTTCCGCTGATTTCCCCTCGATCGTTCTGGTTCGAAGCCTTCAAGGAAGAGCTCTCGAAGTCGTTCTCCACCTCGCCGGATTTTGAAACCGCCGAGACCTGAAAACTTGAGGATGCCGGCAGCGACACCTCCGCGTCTCCGGAATCGTTGCTCACATTCAGATTCTCGCGCGGCGGAGTGGCATACTTCACCTTCACGTCCCCGTGAGTGTTTGCGATCTCGATTCGACCGGATACGTTCGAGATATCGATGTCCTTATTCCGCGTGACAAGTTTGGCGGGCCCGCTCGCGTCGGAAATTTGCACGTCGTCCGAGTCTGCCGAGAGGCTGCCCGTCAGATGCGTGATACTCAGATCGAACCACGGCGACACGCAGTGCGCGGTTTTCGTCACGTTGGACGCGTGAATCGATCCCTCGAACGCTCCAAGGATATCGGCATCACCGCCGATGTTGCTGAGGTCCACATCACTCCCCCGGCCCGTGAGCTTGAGATTGCCCGCGACGTTCGTGATCTTTGCATCTCCCGCCTGCAAGTCCGCCGCAACGTCCGAGCCGATATCGTGAATGTCGATGTCTCCCTTGCCGGAGTGGACGGTCACCGCTCCGCTGATTCCCGAAATCTCGATGTCGCCGTGATCCGTGCTCGCCTGAAGAGTCACATTCTTGGGCATCGTAATGTCGAGATCAACGGTGACATCCGCGTCAGAACCGCCAGCTCCCGCGGGCCGAATGTGGTACACATTGCCCTCTTGTTGTACCCGGACGACGGTCTTGCGCATCGCCTCGTCTGCTTCAGCCCGTGACGATTCGCGCGCCGACTCGCTTACGTCCACCCTCAGATTGTTGTCGTCGGCCGGATGGACCGAGATATCGCCATGCCCGGTTTCAACGATGATGCGCGCCCCAATCGGAATGGCCTGGGCCGCGATCTCATGGTTCTGCTTATACGATTCGTGAAACGCCGGAAAGCCTATGAGCAAATCGGGATGATGCTCGTGTAGCCAATCACGAAAGGCAAACGCCGTGAGGACGAACGCAAGCAGGATCAGCAACGCCACTTCGCCGCCAGAAAGAAACGGTGCGTGCGGCTCGCCCGCCCGATTCGCGGCGAGATGATCGATGAGTTTGGCCACGCCCCAAAGGATGATCAGTACGGGCCAGTACAGCCGGATCAAATGTCCCAGCGCAAAGGACGGATCGAACCGGTCGATCAAGAAAAGCACGCCAAGAATGATCAGGAGCAGCCCCGTGAAAATCGAGCTTCTTCGTCTTGTTCCGTAAGTCATCTAAGAGCCTACGTGCCCTTCGCCGGAAACCATGGCCTGGCAAACCGCCAGCACTCCCGCAACGATCAGAATCACGGGCCACAACTCCCCGAAGCCGTAGCGCGTGTATTCGCCCAACAGAAATATCAGGCCCACGGTGATGATCATGATCGGTCCGATCAGCGATCGAATCCGGCACTGCATGCAAGAACAGCGAACTCTCATCGGACCTGGCACAGCGTGCCTCCTACGAACTGGATTTCATGCGATCCACCAGGATCCACGCCCCGATCGCAATCAGACCGATCGGCCATCCCTTTGCCAGCCATTGTGAACGCAGCAATCCAAAATTCGCGAGCAAAAACAAAATGCCGAGCGCGATCAAAACGAACGCGCCCATGGGTTTCCTTCCGCCTCCGTAAACCAAGTCCGCTGGCTGCGGCTCGCCGAGCTCGCGCGCCTTTGCAGTTCGATAGGCTTCGATCGGCATGTAGAAGTAGAAGCACCCGAGGGCGATGCCGAGAAAGGCGTAATAAGCGCTGGGCATATCCGTGTTCAAGAGCGCGATGATTCCCCCGAAGATCGCCACGTGAATGAGTCCCTTGATGTACTCGCCGTTGTAAACCGCACCGAGGCCGGGAATGAATCCGAGCACGAGCGCGATTCCGGGATGCGTCTTTGCGCTTCCCGGCGGGGCGGTGACGGCCGGGGAGACAAGCGTCGTCAGACAATCGCCACAATAGAGTGCGCCTCCGACCTCGCGCGTGCATTCGGGACACATTGCCTTGCCGCATTGGCGGCAATAGCCGGTTGCAGGTCTGTCAGTGTGAACGGCGCAGTTCATTAGCGACTCCTCGTTGGTTCCAGCACATTCTTTGGCCCGTCATCCATCATCAGAACCGCGAATTCAGCAGCCTCGCGAATGGCGGGGCGGCTCGCCGGAGGAGTCGTTTGTGTGTTCGGTGCGTTCCGATCTGGCCGCTGCTCCTCCGGATGTGTTGCGGGAACAGGCTCCGGCTGTGATGAAAGACGCGACTGAATTTCGTATACGACGCGCAAATTATTCACAAATCTCGCGCCGTGAGCATACGTCAGATGAATCCGCCGATTTGCATCGTGATACAAACTGGCGGGACTCAGCTCGAATTTGCCCGGCATCCCGGTACTCACGGCGTGGAAGACAATCAGGAATGTCGCGGCCACAGTCACGATTCCCATCGCGAAGCGCGTTTGCCAAATCACAGGCGACCAGGCAAGCCACCCCTTCGTCTTCTTTTGTTGGACTGCTTCTAAACGCGTGACTGCGATGATTCGCGGTGCCAGCAACGGTGGCTCTGCCATCAAAGGCAGTTCCTGAATTCGCCGCATGGTCCCCCCGACCAGCGCAACGAGTTGCGTGCAGTCCTCGCATCTCGCCGCATGGGCCGAGAATGCGGCCGATTCATCGGTCGAGAGCAATCCCTCCAGTAGGTCGCTCAATCGTTCTTCCGTTAATGTGCAGTTCCAGTTCATTTTCATTTCACAGCCCCGTCACGCCGGACGCACTCCCATTTCCGAAAGGACGCGCGCCAGTTCGATACGTCCCCGATTGATTCTAGACTTCACGGTTCCATCGGGCACTTGCAACACCACTCGAATTTCCGCGTAGTCGAGACCTTGCAGGTCTCGCAAGATCACGGCCTCTCGCAATTCCGGTGAAAGCTTTCTGAGTCCTTGCTGCACCTGCTCGCTCAGCTGTGCGGCCTCCGCTATCGTATCGGGAGTACGCGTCGGGGATGGACGCTCCTCGAACTGCGGCATCGCATCGATCGAGTCTGTCAATCGGTCCCGCCGTGTCCGCCGGTAGTGGTCCACCAGCAGATTCCGCGTCACGCTCGTGAGCCACGTTGTGAACGCTCCTTGAGCCGATTCGTAGCTTGGCAGCGTTCGGTAAATTCGAATGAACACTTCTTGGCTCAGATCCTCGGCGGCGGCCGTGTTCCCGGTAAACCGGTAGCACAGGTTATATACGCGTCGCGCGTGCCGCCTCACAAGCTCCTCCCAGCAAGGCCCATCGCCCCGGATGCAAGATCGTACCAGTTGGGCGTCAGGCTCCAAGTGCCGCTCAGCCTCGCAATCCTCATCACCGCTTTGGCCTCATGAAATGGAACGCACTAAATGGCCAAAAAGTTCCGCACCGCGTGCATCTTAGGGGTGTTGCCTTTCGGAATACAAGCCCGGGGCGGCCCCGGGGCCCGATGCGGCATCTCAAGTATGGTGGTAGTTACAGTTACGTTTGTAGGCTAGAGTGGTCGAGAAGCCGGTCGGCGTTAAACCCAGCCGAGGACCGGCGGCAGAAGAATCGATAAGGCTCGAGCGAAGGGAAAGGAACACGTCTTGCTGCGCCACCTTTCGGTTGGGTTCACAGTGCTCACGCTGCTCTTGCTGGGCCCGCGCACTCGCGCGGACGTGGGCCTGGTCCTGAACGATTCCCTCGATACGAGTGTCGCTAGGATCACCGGCTCAGGCCACAGCGCCATTTACCTTTCGCGAATCTGCCCCGAAACACCTGTAAAGATGCGGCTCTGCCGCCCCGATGAGCCCGGTTCGGTCATCAGCAATTACACCACGCTTGGAGAAGATCAGCGCTTCGAATGGAACATCATCCCGCTCAACATGTTCATTTATGGAGTTGCTGATCCGAAGGACCGGCCTTTGTTTGCATCCTGGAAAATCAAGCATCTGATGGAAGACGATTATCGCTCCCAGACGCTCGGCAGCTACTGCGAAACGCGATCTTGCCAAACGAGCAACAAAGCGGAATGGCGTGAAATGGTCGGAGCCACATCCGAACGCACCTTCTACATCTTGGTTGCGTCCACGACGCTAGAACAAGATAAGGCCCTCATCGAAAGATTCAATTCAGGGCCGAACGTCAATCACTTCAACGCCGCCACTCGTAATTGCGCCGACTTCGCCAAGGACATCATCAACAACTACTTCCCGCACGCCGCCCACCGCGACATCCTGAACGACTTCGGTGCCACAAGTCCCAAGACAGTCGCGCGGACGTTCGCTCATTACGCGGACCATCGCCCGGAAATTCGTTACTACGTTTTGCATTTTGCCCAGTTGCCCGGAACGATCAAGCGCAGCACCCCGGCCAGGGAGGGCACCGAACAGCTCTACCGCGCGAAGCGCCTCGCTGTGCCGCTTGCCGTGATCGATTGGCACATGGTGCCGCCAGCCGCGATGGCTTATTTGTTTACCGGAAAATTCGATCCGCAGCGGGAGTATGAGTTCCACGCGACGCCGCAGGAATCAGAGCTCGTGCACGAAAAAGAGGTTGCTGAAGTCGATGAAAATGACGCACAAGTAAAGAAGCTTGACGCTGCGGAACGGGAAGAGCGCTTTGACGTTTTGGGCAGTGGGCGCGATTGGAAGCAATTTCGGGCCGAGTTCGACGCTGCTGTGGACAAGGCGATTCAGAACGGATCCCTCCCTAGCCGGGACGCGATCGACCATGTCTTCAAGAATCTCAGTGAGAACGGAACAGCCTACGCCGACGACCACGGCGGCCTGTGGATGAAAGTGCACGAAAAAGACGGCTCGACTTCTGAGGTTGGCGTGAGCGCGAGCACGATTCTCGCTCCAGGCTCAGATCGCAAGCTCGCCTACGAGATCATTCTCGCCAATATCGACGATGTTCTGAAAACTCATCCTCGCACACGCGAAACTCTGCCTCAGTTCAAACAGACCTGGGCGATTCTTGAGCAAGCGCAGAAGCGGACCATGACCTACGTCGCTCAGCAAAGCGGACACTGATCTCAATTCAGCTCTGTTGATTGTCGCGCAAGCCTTCCTCGATCCGTTCGAAACCGGGACACTGCATCACCGGCAGCCGCGGATACTTGGAAAACGCCGGATTGGTAGTCGAAAGCAGGCACAGGTAGAACGTCGATCCGCGGCTCGATTCCACACCTCTCGAATGCACGCAGCAAAGGCATAACCCGACGAGCTGCTGCCTGTCTCGTTCGGAAGGATCGTTCACAACGCAAGCCTAACACCGAAGAATCGTTCGCGGCTTGACACCTCGGAAATCTTACTGCTACGGTTTCTCTCGGATGCTGCAAAACTTCCGACGATATCTCTTCCTCTTCGTGGTGATTCTGGCGATCGGCATTCTCCTTTACAGATTCCGAAATGCGATCACACTGCAAGGCTTTGACTGGACCGCTGTCGGAGCGTCTCTGCGACAATCGCGATGGCCTCTGCTGTTTCTCTCACTCGTTGCGATCTACGTGTGCTACGCCATTCGCGCGATCCGCTGGGTCCGATTTTGCCGGTGGCTCGGGACGGCCCGTTTCGGCAATGTCCTGGCGGCCACACTGATGGGTTTTTCGTGCACCTTTCTCTTGGGACGCCCCGGCGAGCCGATTCGCCCAGTGCTCATTGGGCGCAAGGATGCACTTTCGATACCGCAAATGTTTGGCATCTACGTGCTCGAGCGTCTCTTCGATATTGCCGCGACGGTAGTCATTGCCATCCTTGCTCTGCTGGTTTTCCAAGGCGCGCCATCGGCGGGACAAGCAAGCGTTCTGGTGATGAGAACAGCCCGCTCGGCGGGAGTCGTTCTCAGCGCCGGACTCGTCTGCGCGATCGCGTTCCTCGTGTACTTTCGTTATCACGGCGCCGCGTGGCTCTCGACGAAACTGAAAGCTCCGAACTGGCATGTTGGCTGGCGCGAGAAGATCGTCGTGCTTCTGCAAGGCTTCAGCGAAGGCCTGCAGGGAATCCGCACGTGGGGCGACCTAGCCTTCGCCACGTCATGTACTGCCGCACATTGGCTTTTGGTCGTCGCGGTGTATTGGCTGGTCGTTCACGCATTCCCAGGTTCCCTTGCGGCTCTGCCACTCGGCGGATTGATTCTCGTGGTCGCGTTCACACTCGTGGGCTCGGCCGCGCAATTACCCGTAGCAGGCGGTGGGTCGCAAGCCGCGAGTTTTCTTGTCTTGACTCTCATCTTCGGAGTAGAAAAGGAGCCGGCAGCGGTCGCTTCCATCGTGCTTTGGCTGGTTACTCTTGCTTCGTGCTGTATCGTGGGGGTTCCCTTGCTCCTGCGCGACGGGTTATCGATGGGCGAATTGCGAACGCTCGCGCGCGAAGAAGGAAAAACCGAGGAGGCTCAGCTGTTGTCCGATGCCGAGCAAGGAAAACCGTTGAACGAGCGCCCCCAGTGAAGTGTCCCTTCTGTTCTCACCTCGACGATAAGGTCATCGACTCGCGCGAAGCTCGCACGGGCGACATGATTCGCCGCCGCCGCGAGTGCCTCAAATGCAGCCGTCGCTTCACCACGTACGAGCGCATCGACGAAATACCTTACATGGTCATCAAGAAGGATGGCCGTCGCGAGAAATTCGAACGCCAGAAAATTCTCCAGGGTTTGCTGAAGGCGTGCGAGAAGCGCCCCGTGCCGGTGAACAAGCTTGAAGCCATTGTCGATCAGGCGGAAAGCTTCGTCAGCGAGGCGATGGATCGCGAGCGCACCACCACCGAAATCGGCGAATTGCTCATGGCGCAGCTCAAGAAGCTCGACAAGGTCGCCTACGTCCGTTTCGCCTCCGTCTATCTCGATTTCAAAGACGTGAAGGAGTTCATGGACGAGCTAAAAGGCCTCTTGAAGGACCGCACTCGGAAGTGAGCATCAGAAGACCCGGCACGATCCTCTGCCCGTGGCCGGCCTCTGCTTGCTCGGCGCTCGGCGGGGTGCTGGCGGCTCACCTACTCTTGAAATTGAATCGCGCGAAAATGTCGGAGTCCGTGATGGGCGGGCGGACTCGGGTTTCAACTTGCCGCTCGAGCACCTGCGTGTCTGCAAGCAGCAGGGATGGTCTCCATGGCCCGCAGATCTGATCTGGCATCCTCGATTCTCCGCGCGGCTCTGCTCATTTTCGGGATGCTCGGTTGGGATAAATGACTACGCTCGCCACACGCCCGCCGCGAATTTCTTCACGGTACGAAATCCCAGACGCGCGTATAGCTCGACGGCCTGCTTGTTCGTCGAAGTGACCGTCAGGGACAGCGATTCGTACTTCCGCCGGCGAAGCGCGTCGATCGAGCGTTCCATCAAATGCCGTCCAATTCCGCTGCCCTGATACCCGGGCATCACGCAGACCTGGGTCGTATGCCCCACGCGATCATCGACAGTTGACGTGAGGATCATTCCCACCAGCCGGTCGCCCGTCGCCGGCCACACGAGAAACGACGCCTCGGGCAAGAACTGGCCGCAGCCCGGGAGGAGAACAATGTTCCGCAGAAAACGCAGGCTTCCGCCTTCCGTCCGGTACTGATCATTTATTAGACCATCCACATGATTGGCATAAGCCAGCTGAATCAACCGCGCGGCTGCATCGAACGCTCGATCGGTCCACGGCTCGATCCGCAGCCCCGCCGAAAGTGGTTTCCCGTTCAGTTGTGCTTTGCTGAGCTCCAACAACATGAATTGGCGCGAGTGGAGATCGAAGTATCGCGATAGGAATTCGGGATCGAGTTCCGCTCCAAATGGCATGAGCTGCGCTTCGATTCGCTCTAGGCGCGGCACGGAGCGCAAATGGTTGAGCATTTCGCTCAATAGTTTCTGCGTTGTCGCCGCCTGCGACACAAGCGAAGACACAAAAAGCCCGCCAATTAGGCCTTTGTGCTCCTCGATCACATAGAAGCCGTAGCCCGTGGGCCTGCCCTGTTCGATCGCCGCGCAGCCGCCGAGCGCATGCGAATCAATGAATTTCCTTACGAGTTCGATGGAAGGGCGGTAGTCCCAGTGCAGCTCATCGCGCCACCGGCGCGTTTCTTCCTGGAAGAGGCTATCGAGTGCCTTTGAATGTAATTGCCGGAGATCGACAATCTGCATGAAGCGGGTTCGTCCCCTAGGAGAATTATAGCTTTGTGCTCCCTTGGAACCTAGTTTGCAAAAAGGTGCCGTTTTCAACTGCCGAATGGGAACGCTGCCGTTGAGTCTGTGCTACCATCGGCTCGCGGAGGCGCGTCGCGGCTGCGCCCGCACCCTTGGATGGCAGTCCTTTCAGAGCTTCGCTATCCCACAACGCGTCTCGCCAAGCTTCTCTCTGGCATCCTGGCGCTGCTCCTTTTCGGATTTGCGGCGGTTGCCAGTGTCTCCGGTTTTCTCGTTTATCAGATTCTACATCCATCGCGAAATGCCACCACGTTCGATCTGAACGTAATGATGGGCCACCCCACGACTTTTTCATTTCCTACGGCGGGCGGACCTCCGCGTGAGGGCTGGCTGTTCCCGGGTTTGCGTGGTGCGCCGGTGATCATCGTGTGCCACGGATATCTCTCGCAGCGTTCCGAAGTTTTGACGCTTGTCACCGCACTGCAGGATCACCAGTTCAACGTTTTCTTGTTCGATTTTGTGGGTCATGGCACCACACCGGGCACGACGACTCTCGGCTACAAAGAAACCGCTGAACTCCAATCCGCCGTGCAAGCACTTGCAACGCGCGATGACGTCGATTCGAAGCGTTTTGGACTGTGGGGCGTCGACATGGGCGGATACGCGGTACTAGAGGTTGCTTCGAAGGATCCCAGGGTCGCCGCTTTTGTAGTGGACGATGCCTACGACGATCCGCGCGCAATGATGCAGATCGAGATACAGAAATCCGGCCTCACGGTTCTACCGTATGTTTCCCGCCTGTCTGATTTTGGATTTCGCCTGTTGAATTATCCGTTTCGCGACGAACCGCCTGTCTCGACGCATCTCGCTCGCACCAAAGGAATTCCAAAGCTTTTCGTGCAGTCCGACGATCGTCCGCCGCTCGCGGCGCAAACGCTCGAGCTCTTCATCAAATCCCCTGATCCGAAGTCCACGATTCGAGAGACCCAGAGTTACCGCGATATGTCGGACGACGAGCGCAAGACCTACGAAAACCAGATCGTCAATTTCTTCCTGCAGAATATTCCGCCCGAATCCCGCTAACGCGGCTCGCGCTGCACGGGGACGTACGTGATTCCAGGACTCGGCTCTTCCAACTCTCCTTGAAATCTGCCGAGCTTACGGAGTTCAGCGAGGCCCGCCGGCGTCGTCAGCACGAGTGCCGCCTCTGGATCGGAGGGTGACCACTCGGGCAGCTCGCGGCGAAAGTAGAACGCCAGCTCCCAATTCCAGCTTCTCGCGAGCTGATACGTGAAGATTCGATCCGGGTGCTGATCATTGCGCATGAACTCCGCATGCGCACGCGCCGAAAACATCGGATCTACGGCCGGCAGGACTGCGTAGTTCACGAACAGGACCGCGGCGCACACGAACAAGATGGTCAGTCCAATCGCCACCCTTGCCTTCCGTGCAAAACTCAAAGTAACGAGCGTGACGCCAGCAAGCGCGCCGAGCACAACCGCGGTGATTCCCATCGCCAGGGGGATTGAGCCAGCCAGTCGACTTGACCGCATCACCGCAAAGCCGGCGATGCCGATTACAAGCCAAGTCGCACCAATGCCCGCAAAGACAAAGCGACTGCCAGCCCGCGCCTCATCCCACGCGCGAACACCAGCGACAGAACAGATGAGCGCCAAAGGCGGAATTGACGGAAGCACGTACCCCGGCAGCTTGGATTGCGAAAAGCTGAAGAAGACGACAGGAAAAATCGCCCAACACGCGAAAAAGAATCCCGGCGAAGCCCTCCACACTTTTTCTCGCCAAAGGCGCACGCCTTCTTCGAGCGTCGGCCATAACAGCACCGTCCACGGCAATAACGCGAGCAATACGATCGGTCCGAAGAACCAGAACGGCTGTCGATGCTGAAACATCGGGGTCAGGTACCTCTCAAAATTGTGCTGAAAAATGAAGACGTGCAGGAAATCAGGATTTCGCCACGCGCAGACCACATACCACGGCAGGGCAACCACCAAGCAGATCACAATCGAAATGGGATGCGCCAAGCGAATTGCAACACGCCATTTCCCCGTGCCGATCATCCACAGAAAAACAGCTCCGCCCGCAAGCAGCACAGCCGCCGGACCTTTCGCGAGCACACCGGCAGCAAGAAACAATCCAAACAGCGCCAAGGGCACCAAATCGGGCTGCCGCGATTCCTCCAAGCTGCGCAGTGCACGACCTCGCCGGAGCACCTCTGCCGCGCTCGCCATTGCCAGCGTAATCGATGCGGTGAAGAGCATATCCGGCGACGCCGAGCGCGAGAAGCCGATGGCCGCGATGCTCGTGCAAAAAAGCAGGGGTGCGAACAAGATGGGACTCGACAGGGAATTCACATCGCGCCGGTAGAACCTTCTCGCAACCCAGCCAATCGCAAACGCTGCCGTGAGCGCCGCGAAAGCAGACGGCAATCGCGCGGCCCACTCCGCCGGCAAGTGCATGCGAAATCCGACCGCCGCTGCCCAATAGTAGAGAATCGGCTTCTCGAACCACGGCTGGCCGAAAAGTCGGGGTGTGACCCAGTCTCCTGTTTCCGCCATCGCGCGCGCAATCCACACATATCTCGGCTCGTCGGGGCCGACGAGTCCGAGCGCGCCCAGATTTCCGAAAAGGCAAATCAGGATTGCAGCTGCGGAACCAAGCCAGATCGCGAGTTGTCGGTCTTTTTCGCTGAAAGGGCTCAAGGCGATGTCGAGTCTAGCATCGCTCACTAAAATTCAAGTTGGTAACCGTATAATGACCCGCGATGCGGGAATGGTTCGAATACATCGCGTCATGGAGCGGACTAAAACTTCTGGGCCTTTTGCCGCGTGGCGCCGCACGACTCGTCGGTGCGAAATTTGCCTCGCTTGCCTACCACGCGCGTCCTTCGCTTCGCCAGATCGGGCTGAGGAATCTAAGTATCGCTTTTCCTGATTGGTCGGTGGCGAAACGCGAACGCGCGATCCGGGGGATGATTCAGCAGGTCGGATGGATGGCCGGCGAGTTCTCCCAATTCCCGAAATACACGAAAGAGAATATCGAGCGAATCGTCGTCGTCGATGGATTCGAGAATTTCGATGCCGCGCGCCGCTGTGGCAAGGGCGTTCTTTTTCTCACCGGCCATATGAGTGCTTGGGAGCTCGCCCCATTTGCTCAAGCCCTGTACGGCCATCCACTTCATTTCTTAGTGCGGCCCATTGCGAACCGTCGTATCGATCGTCTGATCAACGGATATCGTTGTCGTCCGGGAAATCAGCCCATTGAGAAGAACCGCTCGGCCCGCGCAATTCTGAAAGTCTTGAATGACGGCGGCACCGTCGGCGTTCTCGCGGATCACAACACTTCAGCCGAAGGCGTGTTCGTCGATTTTTTCGGCTTACCAGCCGCCACAACCTCGGGGCTAGCCCGCATCGCTCTTCGCACCGACGCGGCTGTCGTGCCAGGGTTTTTGGCTTGGGATCCAGAAATTCAGAAATATCGCCTCGGATTCCAACCTGCTGTTTCTTTGATTCGCACCGGTGACGAAGAAAAAGACATCGTCGAAAACACCGCGCGCTTCACGAGGGTCATCGAGGATTGGGTACGCGCGCATCCCGATCAATGGCTCTGGGTCCACAAACGTTGGAAGACACGGCCCGAGGGCGAGAAACCTGTCTACCCAGCTTGAAGGTTTACATCCATACGATGCTCGCCCGAAGAGAGGATTTATGAATCGCACCGCACAAGAATTGGCCCACTACTTGGGAGCGAAATTAAATGGTGACGCTAACGCCAAGATATCCGGTGTCGCCAGTCCTGAGCGCGCCGCCGCGTCTGACTTGATCTACGTCACCACCGAGCGTCACCTCGCGCGCGCAGCGGAATCGAGGGCGGCTTGCGTCGTCGTGTTGGCGGGCCTCGCGATTCCCGGAAAAACGAACCTCGAAGTGGCAGATCCGAAATTCGCTTTTGCGAAGGCAGCTGCCTGGATTCTCGCACCGCAGCTCGCGCCAGTCTCAATCCATCCGACCGCCATCATCGCAACCGACGCGAAGCTTGCCGCGAGCGTGTCCGTCGGCCCGTATACCGTGATCGAAGATGGGGCCGAGGTCGGCGCCGAGACTTCAGTCGGGGCATTCTGCTTTTTGGGCCGCGGGGCAAAGCTAGGAGCCAACTGCCGCCTGCATCCGCGTGTGACGCTCTATGCCGGCGTCAAGATCGCCAACGGAGTAGAAATACACTCAGGCGCGGTCATCGGCTGTGATGGTTTCGGGTACGTGTTTGGCGAGGGGCGCCACTGGAAATTTCCCCAGATCGGTGATGTTGAGATAGCAGACAACGTCGAGATCGGCGCCAATACAACCATCGATCGCGGTTCTCTCGATACCACCCGTCTCGCCAGCGGCGTGAAAATCGACAATCTGGTGCAGGTCGCGCACAACGTCCAGATTGCCGAGCATGCGATCATTGCCGCACAGACCGGTATTTCCGGCAGCAGCACCTTGGGTCGCGGAGTCGTCGTCGGGGGGCAGGTCGGTATCGCCGACCACTGCACTTTGGAGGATGGCGCCGTCGCCGGGGCGCAGGCGGGCATTCCCACAGGGAAGACGATCCGCAAAGGCCAAACGGTTTGGGGTACTCCTGCCCGCCCCCTCGATAGGTTCAAAGAGCAATTCGCGTGGTTCTCACGGTTGCCTGAGCTAGGTGAGCGTATCCGCCGCCTTGAAAGTCGGAGTGGTCCAGGAGGAGCAACCAAGTGAGGCAGCCAGCGCGGTCGTCTCATCATCCTAGTTCTTTGGTTGAAAGCGGGCATCTCTTGTGTTTTCAGTTGACCCGAGCGGCTTGGCAAAAGATAATAGTGAAGGGATCGAGCTGTAACTAACTGTAACGCTTGAGGATTGGGAGTCTCCCAATCCCACACATCTGGCTGTCAACGAGCAGGACGCTAGCCGTACCGCTGGGTTGATCGCAAAACTGAACGCACGCTGCCGCGGCGGGCTCAACTGTGACGATTTATGTCTGAGGGGTTGATGACACCGGAGGCAAGACTGCAACTACACGTACGAAGCGGCTCCGCTCGGGCGACGCTGCCTCACCATCGGCGCGAGGCCGCATCCCCCATCGAACAAGCCATCTCTCGGGCGGTCAACTGGTTCCTGTCAGCACAGCATCAAGATGGCTACTGGTGGGGCGAACTGGAAGCGGACACCACCCTCGAGTCTGATTACATTCTTTATCTGCAGATTCTGGGTCGACTGAAGTCCGACAAAACCGAAAAGCTCGCCAAATACATTCGCGATCGACAGCTTCCTGATGGCGGCTGGAATATTTTTTACGGCGGGCCTTCGGAGCTGAACGCGACAGTCAAGGCTTGGGTCGCCCTCAGGCTCGCCGGGGATTCGGCCTCAGCGCCTCATCTCGAAAAGGCCCGGAAGAAAATCCACGAACTGGGCGGCCTGGAATCCACAAATTCGTACGTTCGCTTCTATCTCGCGATGGTCGGTGCGGTCAGCTGGGACTTGGTTCCAGCGATTCCGCCGGAAATCATGCTGCTGCCGACGTGGTTCCCGCTGAATCTTTACGAAATGTCCTCGTGGACCCGCGGTATTGTGATCCCGCTCGCCATTGTCTACGCGGCCAAGCCCAACTGGCGATTGCCCGAGGGTGTGACGGTCGATGAGCTTTTCACCAAGCCCGGCGCGCATCCGCCTTCGCTGAGATGGGACCGCCGCGTCGTTTCCTGGAAGAACATCTTCCTCGCGCTCGACCGCGGACTGAAGTTCTATAGTGGCTTGCCCTGGAAGCCTTTTCGGCGCATGACCTTGAATTGCGCACGCCAGTGGATGCTCGAACGTCTCGAGCGCAGCGAAGGCCTCGGCACCATTTATCCTGCGATGATGAACTCGATCTTCGCTCTATTCGCTGAGAGTGGCGACACCACGAATCCTCTACTCGCCCGCGAAATCGCTTTTCTCGAGCGCTACGAAATCGAAGAAAAAGGCACGATTCGCGTGCAGCCCTGCATTTCTCCGCTCTGGGACACGGCGATCGCGATGGTGTCGCTGCAAGAGGCTGGCGTCGACGCAGCACATCCGTCCTTGCTTGCCGCATCTCGTTGGCTCGTGCGAAATCAGATTCTCGGTGGCGGCGATTGGCAGGTGAAGAATCACAACGCGGCCCCGGGTGGTTGGGCCTTCGAGTTTCGCAACGACTTCTACCCGGATGTCGACGACACCGCCTTTGTGCTGATGGCTCTTAGCCGAGTCTCCGATCCCCAATCCGAAACGCTGCGCGCCTCCATGCGCCTCGGTCTCGCGTGGCTCGTCAGCATGCAGAATCGCGACGGTGGATGGGGCGCGTTCGACCATGAGAATAATCTCGAGTTTCTCAACAACATTCCGTTTGCAGATCACAACGCGATGCTCGACCCGTCCACTGCGGACGTGACAGCCCGCGCCCTGGAATGTTTGGGTCACATGGGTTGGGCCCCGACTCACCCGGTTGTTGCGCGTGCGCACGCGTACGTGAATCGCGAACAGGAACAAGACGGTTCCTGGTTCGGCCGCTGGGGCGTCAACTATGTCTACGGCACGAGCGGTGTCCTACGCGCGCTCGAAGCCGCGGGAGTCCCGTGTTTGAGCGAGTCGCGAAAGGCCGCGGATTGGCTGCGCTCGGTGCAAAACGAGGACGGTGGTTTCGGGGAGTCGATTCTCTCGTACTACGATCCGAGGCTGAAGGCGAAGGGCAAGAGCACTGCATCGCAAACGGCTTGGGGGCTGATTGGCTTGCTTGCCGCGGTCGGAGCAGACGATCCTGCGGTCGCTCGCTCCGTTGCTTGGCTGATCTCGCACCAGAATGAAGACGGCACATGGGACGAAGCCGAGTTCACTGGAACGGGTTTCCCCCAGGTGTTTTATCTCAAATATCATCTGTATCGAAACTCGTTTCCACTTTACGCGCTGGCCCGTTACGATAATTTGTGCAAAGGGCGGCGCCGATTTATCGCCACGCAGATTCCAGCGGCCGAAATCGAGCATCCAAACGGGTATTGGGGCTAGGGATGCGAATTTCAATTTCACCTTGCAACGAGGTTTTTTGCAGTTCATGACCACGCTCGTTACGGGCGCTACCGGTTTTGTCGGCAGTCACGTGGCGCGTCAACTTGTGGCAGCCGGTGACCGTGTGCGCGTTCTGATTCGCGCGTCGAGTAATTCCCGCGTTTTGGATGGTATCGACGTCGAACGAAAGGAAGGCGATCTCAAGGATTGCGCTTCGCTGCGCCGTGCGATGCAAGGAGTTCGGCGCGTTTTTCATGTCGCTGCCGATTACCGCCTTTGGACGCGCCATCCGGAAGAAATCTACGCAATCAATGTCGAAGGCACGCGGAACCTTTTCAAGGCCGCAGTCGAAGCCAGCGTCGAGCGCATCGTATACACCAGTACAGTTGCAACCATTGCTGTGCCGACTCACGATCGTGCCTTGCCCAACGAGAATACGCGAGGAAAACTCGACCAGATGATCGGTCACTACAAACGATCGAAGTTCCTCGCCGAACAAGAAGCCCAAGATGCCGCTGCCGAAGGCGCGCCCATCGTGATTGTGAATCCGACCGCGCCGGTTGGCCCAGCCGATTGGAAACCCACGCCCACAGGTCGCATCATTGTCGATTTTCTGAACGGCAGGATGCCCGCCTACGTCGACACCGGATTGAACGTCGTGAATGTCGAAGACGTTGCCGCCGGACACTTGCTCGCTGCCGAACACGGCCGGATCGGCGAACGCTACATCCTCGGCGCGCGGAACATGACCCTCAAGGAAATCTTGCAGTCCTTGGCTACCATCACAGGCCGCTCCGCGCCGCGAGTTCGCTTGCCGCATGCGCTTGCGCTCGCCGCGGGATACGCGGATGAGTTTTTTGCAAAAATTTCCGGCCGCGAGCCGCGCATTCCAGTCGAAGGCGTGAAGATATCGCGCCACCGCATGTTCGTGGCCAGTGACAAGGCCGAAAGGGAACTGGGCTACAAGCCTGGGCCGGTCGAACCGGCGCTTGCTGCTGCGGTTCGCTGGTACGAAGAGAATGGCTATCTCCGCGGTCGCTCCGGCGCGAAAACCGTCGCGCACGCGCAAGCAGCTTAGTGGAACTCTGTGAGAGCCCTGGTTACATTCGCGCTGGAGACTGAATTCGCTCCGTGGCGAAAGATGCGCGAGTTTCGGGCCGAAAAGTGGGGAGTGGCCAAGGCATACTGCACCGACATCGGCGGCGCCGAAGTGGGTGTGGTCTTGACGGGTGTTGGCCCAAGGCAAGGTGGGCGGCGTGCGTCGGAAGTGATTTGCGGCGAATCTGCATCCATCGACCTTTGTATATCCTCCGGATTGACAGGCTCGCTCAAGGACGAATACGCCATAGCGCAAGTGTTGGCAGCCAGGCGGGTGCTGCCGGAACTACCCCATGCCGATTCGCCGGGCCGCTCGCTTGTATGCAGTCCGGCATTGGTTTCCTTCGCCGACGAATGTGGTGCAACAGTGGTCGATCAGTTCTTTACAGCAGAGCGTATCGTCTCTCGCGCCAGCGAAAAGCGGGAGTTGGGTCGTCTGGCCGATGCCGTTGAAATGGAGAGCTTCGATATTTTGCACGAAGCGCAAGCATTCGGTGTCCCGGTGATTGCAATCCGGGCTGTCAGCGACCTGTCTTCGGAGGATTTGCCGCTCGATTTGTCGAGCGTTCTTTCCGGCCAAGGCGAAGTCAGCATACCCCGTGTGCTGAGTCAGGCCGCGCGACGCCCCGCGGCTTTACCAGGGCTGGTCAAACTGGGTCGACAAAGCAAGCGCGCGGCAGCAAACTTGGCGGCGTTCTTGGACCGTTATATTTCAACGATCGCAACTCGAATGACGCAGTTAGAGCCGGCAACCGGAGCGGCTAATTGAGTCAAACCATCGCACAAGTCGGTTCTCTGCATGAGCCTCAAAGTCCCTCCGGCCTAATGCACGCAGGCGTTTATCGCGGGGAGGGCCGCGTTGTCGTCGAACAAGTCCCGATTCCCGAAATCGGCGAAGGTGAGGTCCTGTTCCGCGTTGCCGCGTGCGGCATTTGCGGCACGGACATTAAGAAAATCCAGCACGGTTTCATCAAGCCGCCGCAGATCCTCGGGCATGAACTGGCCGGCACCGTCGTAAAAGTCGGTCGCGGCGTCAAGAAATTCAAGCCGGGCGATCGCGTCGTCAGCTTCCATCACATCCCGTGCGGCGCCTGTTTTTACTGCGACCACAAGCTCTTCTCTCAATGCGCCGGTTACAAGAAGACCGGACTCACCGCGGGCTTCGATCCCAATGGCGGTGGATTCGCTCAGTATGTGCGCGCGATGCCATGGATCGTTGAGCGAGGCATGATTGCCCTGCCGCCCGATGTCACTTTCGAAGAGGCCACATTCGTCGAGCCCGTGAACACCTGCCTGAAAGCTGCGCGCAAGGCTCGCGTCGCTCGCGGTGAAACCGTTCTCATCGTTGGCCAAGGCCCGATCGGCATGTTGCTCACGCTCATCGCGAAATACGAAGGGGCAAAGGTTTACACAAGCGACCCCATGTCCGGTCGGCGTTCCGCGAGCGTCCGTTTCGGTGCCACTGAATCGTTCGATCCGCTGACGACTGATCTCAAGGCCGAGCTGCACAAGCGCACCGAAGGTCGTGGCGCGGACGCGGTGCTCCTCGCCGCGCCGATTCCCGCGCTTGTTCCGGAAGCGCTCTTGATCGTGCGTCCGGGCGGACGTGTCCTGCTCTTTGCGCACAACGATCCCGTGCTGCAATTGGAGTTTCCGGCCGCGACCATCGGCGTCGAAGAAAAGGAAATCCTTGGCAGCTACAGCGCATCTATCGATGATCAACGGGAATCCGCGGAGTTGGTGTTCAGCAAGCGCTTGCCTGTGCGCGAATTGATCTCCCACCGGTTCCCGCTTGAGCGCATCGCTGAGGGCTTGGAGTTGGCGGCGCGGCCAAAACAGGATACTCTGAAGGTAGTCATCACACACGAATGAGCCGCACAAAGAGAAACGGACACATGACGGCAGCCGTTTTGTACGGCTCCGAGAACGTCAAGATCGAGCGCGTCGATATTCCGCGCATCGGCGAAGACGATGTCCTCGTACGCGTGCAAGTCGCGCTGACCTGCGGCACCGACCTCAAGGTTTGGCGCCAGGGCTTCCACGCCCGCATGATTCAGCCGCCCGCGCTTTTCGGCCACGAACTTTCCGGAGTCATCGAGGAGAAGGGAAGCGCGGTCAATGGGGGCCTGCACAAGGGCATGCGCGTTGTGCCGTCGAATTCCGCCCCCTGCAATCGCTGCTTCTATTGCCTCAAAGGCCAGCCGAATCTCTGCGAAGATCTCCTGTTCAATAACGGCGCGTACGCCGAATACATTCGTATCCCCGGTAGAATCGTCCGCGAGAACATGCTTGAGATTCCCGAAACCGTTTCGTTTGTGGACGCGGCGATGGTGGAACCGCTCGCCTGCGTGCTGCGCGGAATTCACGAGACCGGGATTCAGCCTGGCTCGACCGCCGTTGTCATCGGCTGCGGGCCCATCGGACTAAAGTTCATTCGCATTCTTTCTGGCCGCCGCGTGCGTGTCATCGCCGTCGGCAAGCGCGCGAGTCAAATGCGAGCGGCAGAACGCCTCGGCGCAGTTGCCGCATTCGACGCATCCGAAATCGAGAATCCTCTTTCGCTGGTTCGCCAGCTCACCGATGCTGCCCGGGGCGCGGATTCCGTCATTGAAGCGGTCGGTCGCCCTGAAACGTGGCAGTGGGCGCTCCAAATGGTTCGCAAGGGCGGCACCGTGAATCTCTTCGGCGGCTGTCCGCAGGGCACACAGGTTCGCCTGGATCCCGCCGCGCTGCACTATTCCGAGATCACGATCAAGTCGACGTTCCATCACACGCCGCAATTTATTCGTGAGGCGCTCGACACCATCGTGCGCGGAGAAATTCGCGCAAGTGATTTCATCACGGGCGAAGTCCCGCTCGCCGAGTTGCCTGAAGTGTTTCAGCACATGAAGAATCGGAACGGCGAATTGAAGACCGCCGTGATTCCCTGAGTCACGCGGTAGATCCGCCTTGCGAATTCATTCGTGTCCATCCACATGGGAAGACCGCCTTGGTAAGATGTTAGCGACACCTGAACTCGAGATCGCGCGTAATCTTCCGCCTGAGAATTGCGCCGCTGCGGAGGCAGAGCGCTACACGCGCTGGCTCGCCACACACCACTACGAGAATTTCAACGTCGTGTCGTTTCTGCTTCCGAAGCATCTGCACCAGCACTTCTACAACGTCTATTCCTATTGCCGCTGGTCGGACGATCTGGGCGACGAAATTCCCGATCGTTCGCGCGCCCTCCAACTGCTCGATGCTTGGGAAGACGAACTCCGCTTGATCTATGAGCCGGGCCGCGCTCCAGCACATCCCGTCTTGATCGCGCTCAGCGAAACGATCCGCGCCAAGCAGATTCCCATCAAGCCGTTCGCTGATTTGCTGCACGCTTTTCGCCAGGATCAAACGGTCCAGCGCTATCCCACCTGGGACGACGTTCTTGATTATTGTGTTTACTCGGCCAATCCCGTCGGGCGCCTGGTCTTGTATCTTTGCGGCTATCGCGATGACGAACGGCAGCGATTGGCGGACCACACCTGCACCGCGTTGCAACTCGCGAATTTCTGGCAGGATGTCTCCCGAGATCTCGAAAAAGGCCGCATCTATATCCCGCTAAACGCGCTCGCGTCCCATGGCCTGACGGAGAATGACATCGTCGGCCGCCGCTTCGATGATCGCTATGTTGCGCTGATGAAGGATCTGATTGGCCGTACGCGGCAGCTCTTTTATGCCGGCCTGCCTTTAGCTCGACTTGTCGATCGCAACTTGCGGACGGACATCGAGCTTTTCAGCCGTGGCGGAATGGCGATTCTCGATGCCATCGAAAATTCCAGATACAACACCCTCGATCATCGGCCCGCGCTCTCCAAGGGCAAGAAGGTCGCTCTGCTTGGCCGCGCGCTCGCCTCAAAGGTCGTTGGCGTCTCGAACGGCGCGCGGACAGAAAAGTACGCCGGCCAGAACTCACTGATTGCCAGCGCTCAAGTTGTCTCGTCTAAGGCATCCGGCTTGTCTGCGGAAGCTTCTTACGCCGAATGCAATCGCATCGCGCGCGCCGCGCACAGCAGCTTTTACCTGGCCTTTTATGGCCTGCCCAAGCCCAAACGCAACGCGCTGTGCGCGCTCTATGCCTTCATGCGTCTGATCGACGACGTTTCCGACGAGCCGGGGGATCTGGACTCGAAGCGCCGCGGTCTCGCGCGCTGGCGCGCCATGTTGGATGAAGCCGCTGCCGGAAATTTCCAGGGCCATGCAATCCTCCCGGCGTTAGCCGACACGATTTCTCGCTTCCAGATTCCGACGCGCTATTTTCACGATTTGATTCTCGGCGCTGAAATGGATTTGATCATCGCGTCCTATCCCACGTTCGACCGCCTCTCGGAATATTGCTATCGCGTCGCCGGCACCGTAGGTCTCACCTGCCTGCATGTTTTTGGCTTTCGCAATCCGCGAGCGCCTGATCTCGCCGAGCGCCTCGGTCGCGCGTTTCAGCTTACCAACATCATTCGTGACGTTCGCGACGACTTCGAGATGGATCGCGTCTATATCCCGCAGGAGGATTTGGAACGATTCGGTCTTAAGCCGAACGATCTTTGCGGCCCACTGACCCCGCAGCTCGTGGACCTGCTCCGATTTGAAGCCGGTCGCGCCTGGCACCTCTACGAAGAAGGCGCGCCGCTCGTAGACGAAGTCGACGCCGATAGCCGTGCGACACTGATGGCGCTGGTGCGCACCTACAGCACCTTGCTCGCCCGAATCGAAGAGCGCGGCTTTGATGTGTTTTCCTCTCGTGTGTCTTTGTCGAGTGTCGAGAAAGTTCAATTCTTGTTGAGAGCCGGAATGGCAGGCTGGTGGAAGACGGATGCCCTCGCAAAACGTGCTGGTGATCGGCGGCGGACTAGCGGGTCTGGCCTCCGCCGTCGCGCTAGCTGAAGCCGGCTGCGAAGTTCGCCTGCTCGAGAAACGGCCGCATCTCGGCGGACGCGCCACGTCGTACACACTGCCCGATGGCAGCGAAGTCGACAATTGCCAGCACGTGACGCTTGGCTGTTGTACGAATCTTGCCGATTTCTATCGGCGCGCCGGCGCGAGCGAAAAGATTCAGTTTTACGACCGGCTCTACTTCGCCGATCGCCAGGGACGCCGCTCAACCATGCAGGCGTCTTCATGGCCCGCGCCGTTGCACATGGCGCCGTCGTTCGCGCGGTTTCGGGCGCTTACGTTTGCCGACAAGCGCTCGATCGCGAGGGCGTTGCTTACAATCGCGTGCTCAGGCGGCATGCCCAAGAACATCGACTCGATCTCGATGCTCGATTGGTTGCGCGGTATGAAGCAGACAAGCGGCGCGATCGACCGATTTTGGCGCACGGTACTCGTGAGCGCCCTCGATGAGGATCTCGAGAAAACCGAAGCGCGCTACGGCATAGACGTTTTCTGGAAGGGTTTTCTCGCCAATAGCGGCGGCTATCGCATCGGCATTCCGTCCGTGCCGCTCGCGGCTTTATACGAAGGCTGCCGCCAGGCTGTGGAGAAACAAGGAGGCGTCGTTCGCTTGCGAAGCGGCGTTCGTCAAATTCAGTTCAAGGGCGGGGAATTTCTGGGCGTCATACTCGAAGACGGCTCGGAAATGAACGCGGCTGCCTGCATCGCGGCCGTGCCGCATACAGCGATCCCGAACCTTTTGCCTACGCATGCCGTCGGCCTGAGCCAAGCGCTACGCGACCTCCACAATATTCACACGTCGCCGATTACGGGAGTTCATCTCTGGTTCGACCGGCCAGTGATGGAGGAGCCTTTTCTGGCGCTGCTCGATCACAAGACGCAGTGGATCTTCAACAAATCGCTCTTATATGCCCAGAAGGGAAGTATGGACGCGGAACAACAAAGCCAGTCGGCGCCGGCTCAGGCGGGGCAGTATCTGCAGCTGGTAATCAGCGCCTCGTACGATTTCGTCCCGATCTCGCGTCAGGAGATCATCGACCTTTGTCTAAAGGAAGTTGCTGATGTACTTCCCGTGGTCCACGGTGCAAAGCTCCAGAAGGCCACGGTGATCAAGGAAGTCTCCGCGACATTTTCTCCCGAGCCGGGCGTTGACCGATTTCGTCCCCCGCAAGACGTCGGCGCGAAAGGATTGTTCTTTGCAGGCGATTGGACGCGGACCGGCTGGCCTTCGACCATGGAAGGCGCCGTCCGCAGCGGTTATCTCGCCGCCGAGGCTGTGACGGCTTCGTTTGATCGCCCGCGCAAGTTTATTCAGCCGGATTTGGCAGCGGAAGGCTTGTCCGCTTGGTGGGCCCGCCGCGCCGCGGCAAAACAATGACCCCGTTGCGCACGGGCGGAAATTGCTTGCGCGTTTTGAACTTATCCGTTCGCCCGATGGTTTCCGGGTTATGATGAGGTAACCCCCTGGAGGTCTCCATGGACCGGAAGTATAGGCAGCGCGGGTATAACGACCGCGATGCCGAGGAGAAAAAGCGCCAGCGCGCCGAACGCGGCGAGCGCCCGACCGAGCCTCGCCCGAAGCAACAGGATTTGCTCGGGCCGCGCACGCCTCGCATGGTGGGTACGGTTTTGCGCGGACGCTGCTCCACTTGCGGCACCGTTCTCGCGCCTGGATTCGATCCCAATGGGCAATGCCCCCGCTGCCAGGCGGAGCTCCATTGCTGCAAGCAGTGCGTGAATTTCGACACGAGCCGCCAATTCGAATGCACGCAGCCCATTCCCGAGCGAATTTCCAAGAAAGATGCAAAGAACAACTGCACCTTCTTCGAATTTCGCATGACTGTGGAAAAAGACACGTCGCCGATCAACTACGCGAAAACTACGCCGGCCGCGGCAACCACGAGTCCGGCCAAGCCCACCGACGCGCGTAGAGCCTTCGAAGATCTCTTCAAGAAGTAACGGCTCTCTGGTTCACTGAAAACTCTCTTCAACAAGAAGTTCGGCTCGCTGCGTTTTGTCCGCGCTACGCAGGCGGAGGCATCGGAAAAAGTGTCGGCTCCTGCGACGGCGCGTCTGCGATTTCTTCGAGCAGCGGATAGCGATGCCTCAGCGTCTCGGGAACTTTGACTTTGCTCCCGCTCAGCATGTGCATGAGCTGTAGCGCATTCACCACGCCTTTGCCTTCGAAATGATTGTTCGTTACGACGAATGTCGTCTCCGTCCGCTCGGAAAGCAGCCGCACCCGCCGTGCCCATGGCTCCAACTCCTTTTCTGAGTAGAGATAGTTGTACCGCTCGTGGCGCGGCATCTCCGGGTCGTCGCTGAACCACGTGTCCGCGCGCCGCCCGTGCAGCCGAACGTACCCGAGCCTCGACGTGGCCCGTTCGTCCGGCCTGATCGATCTTCCGATCAGCGGCTGATCGATATTGCAGATGCCCGCGCCGCGCTCGTGCAGGAAATTGTAGAAATCAGGATGCGCCCACGACGAGTGCCGCACCTCCACCACAAGCGGATACTCGCCGAAAGCGTCGAGTAGCTGCCTGACTCGAGCGAGATTCTGGGGCGTGTGGTGAAACGAGAAAGGGAATTGCAATAAGAGCGCGCCGAATCGTCCGGCCCGGCTCAGAACATCGAATCCGGCTTTTGCTGCTGCTTCATCCTCCGCTGTTGCGCCTTCTTCATGTGTGAATTTCTGCCAGAGCTTTGCAGTAAATTGAAATCGCGGATTCGCCGCGACGCGTTCCACCCAGTGCGCCGCGTGTTCCGGATTCAGCGGGTTGTAAAACGAAGTATTGATCTCGATCGTATCGAAATATTCGGCGAGGTAATTGGCCTCGTGAAATCCGCGCGGCCGCGGGCTGGGATAAACGATTCCGTTCCAGTCGGTGTACGACCATCCCGCCGGCCCGATCAGGACTCGCCCCGGCTTCGCGTGCTCGTGCCCGGGATGCTTGATTTCGCGCTTTGCCATTCTTCAGGCAGGGTATGACGCGGGGCAAGAAAGTGTCAATTCGGCGCGCCCGCATTCGCGCAACGCCGCGAAATTCGTGCCGTCTGCTGTAAATGAGGTATTTGCGATTTGAGATTTGACGTGCCTTCGTCGTTGAGCTCTGAAGCTCTGAGCTTGCCGTTGCCCGCCGCACCCGCGCACGCTAGAATCAAATGCCACTCGGAAATCGCGCAACAGCGCATTCCCGCCAAAGTTGCAGGTGCGGTTCCCAAAGTCTAGGGGCGTAGCTCAGTGGTAGAGCAGCGGCCTTTTAAGCCATTCTCAGCCTTTCGCCTTGGCACGTCCCAACACGTCAAGTCAAGCCATTTCCGTCACATGCGAAAATCGCGAGCGGTCAGGATGTGCCTGCGATTGTCCCAATATAGCAAATCAACTGACAC
>Ga0335078_10001741_pt1 | contig 32919 bp, 30 predicted proteins | sample Lox_Sample_32_FD_206711 | JGI IMG/M metagenome (GOLD analysis project Ga0335078, IMG submission 206711) | Soil microbial communities from Loxahatchee National Wildlife Refuge, Florida, United States - Lox_Sample_3.2 | ecosystem: Environmental > Terrestrial > Soil > Wetlands | place: USA... | reverse complement strand
TCGCCGTTGTAGCGGTACCAGCAATGCCCTTGCGGCAGTTTTACTCTCAACAGCGCATCGATCACTTTTACCGTGTTCAAGATACGCGGGTCATCCGCGGCTCGCAGCCCAAAACGCACCAACGCCAAAGCGTCCGGACTGATCAGATGAGTTGCCGCCTCCGAAGTCCGTCCCGGCGGGCTATTCTTGATCGGGACGAATCCTTGAAGCGGCGAAGCAGCTCCGTCCTCTTCGGGAGGAGCAATCCGCACGTAGTACCCACCGACCCCAATCTGATTCGCGAGATCGGTCCCGGTCGCGTAGGTCCAGCGTTCAACGTTGTCATTCCAATTGTCCGCGGAGTCTCGCAAATCCTCCGCCATCTGCGTCTCACCTAACCGCTCCGCCACGTCGGCAGCCGCCAGCAACCCGGAAATCTCCACTGCCAACGTGAATGGCGAATATCCCGCATCCTCTTCCCAACGATCTTGCTGAGTCACAGGTCCATTGCGTACCAGAAAACCTGCAGCCCGCCGGATCAAACTCCACCAGCGCGCCGGATCTCCCATCTCCTTTGGTGCGTCTCGCAGCAACCTCTCCGCTAACAAAATCGGAAAAGCTGCCTCGTCCATCTGCAGCCCGCCCCAATATGAACGCCCATCCAGCCACATGTTCTGCGACCAGTGTCCGTCCGCCTCCTGCGTTGACTCCAAATAACGAAGCACCCGGACCGCATCCGAGGACGCGCCTGCGGCTAAAAATCCAAATGCTGTCTCCACAAGATCGCGTGGCCAGACCAGGTGATAGCCGCCCAAGTCCTCATCGCCTTTGTTAAATCCCCACGGAATCGACAGGCTCGCGATTACTCCGCCAAGAAAATCCTTGGACTCATGACTTCGCAGAACCGCGACGCTGGCTCGATATAGGTCGCAATCCCTCTGCGGCTGATCCAAAGGCTCTAACTTGCTCTGCCAGGTCTTCCAGTGAGCGACGTAATGATCCCGGAGATCCCCATAAGGTTCCAGCAGGCTTGAGCGGGCTTGCTGCCCCGCTTCCGACCAGATTCCACCGAACCCGAGCGCCAGAATGAACTCGCCAGTACAAGATTCGAGATCAATTTGCCCAGCAAGCGCGACATTGCCGTTCTCCGCGCGGGTGTACTCCCAGGTCATGTGGTAGTTCTTCGAGAGGTCCTGCCACCCATCAGAAGAACCGACGAATCCCGCGGACATCTTCCGCCATGGAGTCGAGCAAGCAAATGCAAGAGCAACCGGCCCTCGCTCCGCAAAAAGCATTCGATCGCCTTTGTAATCTCCCGACCACCCCGTGTTTCCTGTGCCGAAGTTCCCCAGATGCGGTGCCAGCAGTGCGTAAAGACGGAAATCACTCAGCTTGCCTTGCAGTGGGACAAAGCGAACTCTCTGGAGCACGACATTCCGGTAATGATCCGTGAGAATCTCTTTTTCGATCCGGTACCGCCCATCGAATGCCGTATTCGTGAGCTCGTAAACCGGCACGCCCGGTTCTAACGGCACATTTTCGAACCGGCAGTGTCGCTTCTCTTCGGAAAAATATCCGCGGCCATCGGTGACAATAAGCCCTAAATCCCGAATACACGCCTGATCGACGCGGGGATAGTAGACCTCATTCAAAATCCCATGGCTGATCGTGAACCAGACGCGGCTGTTTAGACTCAGGGACGTCCCGATCCCCGCTTTCGCGCTCGAAGTCCAGCGCGGGTTGATCCCCGGCCATCCCGGTGCAAAGCGTTCCGATTCACTCACGTTGTCTGATCCTGTACTTTTGCCCCAAACAGAAAAGTTAATGCCAGCGGAAGCCGCTTCGCCCATTCCCCCTCACTGTGCGTAGCGCCTTCATCCACGTTTACCAGCAGGTGCTGTTGATCCAGGCCCGCGCGTCGCATGATCCGCTCCAGCAGGCGCACGTCTTGTACCACTCTCTGGTTCTTATCGTCCCGCCCCGCCTCTTTGGTGCCAATCGCTATAAACACCTTCTCGGGCCAGCGCCGGAAATCCCGGCTCACCCTGAGTAGCCGGCGGTTAGAAACGAAAAGTGACGGGCTCTCCAGCAACAGCTTCCCGAAAATTCCAGGCCTTTGAATCGCCGTATACAAAGAAATCAATGCGCCGAGCGAAGATCCTCCCATGCCCGTGTTTTCCTCGCCGCGCGCAATTCGATAATGCGCGCATACGAACGGTATGACTTCATAAAGCAAGAAATCCGGATAGTATTTCCCCAGCGGCCGCAAGATAGTTGGATTGAATGATCGATACGGAAGATACTCTTTCATTCGATCGTCCCGCGCGTTGTCGATCCCAACGACAATGAGCGCAGGAATCGTCTCTTCTTTGATCAACCGGTCTGCGGTCTCATCCACACCCCATTCCACGCCGGCAAATGCAGTCGATCCTTCAAACAAATTTTGACCATCATTCAAATAAAGCACTGGGTAGTGCCTTGCCTTATTTTCCTCCGCATCGTATCCCGGAGGCACCCACACCCGTAGCAGTCGAGTATTGCGAAAAATACGGCTGGGGAATTCATGCAGCCGCAAGTCTCCCACCGCGGCCGAACCATGGCCCACTTCTTCGATCGGTTGTGCGGAGGTGTTCGTGCTTTCTTCCATGAGTAGCAGAATTGGGATCAGGCCTGGCGGCGAGACAATGTCGCCAAATATAACGAAAGGGCAGTAATCAATGTGATCATCGTGAGCGACGACAAGCACAGGATGCACCATGTCGCCAGCACGAATTTTTCAATATAGGTGAGATACAGCGCGAAACTAAGCCCGCCAAACGAGGCGATGAGCAGCATCCCGGGCGTCTCTCTCCGCGAGCGCCAGAATGTTGCCAACCCGAGGAGTGCCAGGTATCCAAGAATCCCGATGAGTGCATCCGGAATGCCCCCCACGGTCGAATAAATGCTCCGGTTCACGATGTCGCAGTTGAAGTTTTCTCCGATATCGCAGTAAGACGTCTTCGAGGTTCCATAATGATGGTAAAGCGACACTGAGGAGACCCCGACCCCAACCGCAGCACAAATCGCGATCAGCATGAAAACAATTTTCGTTTTACCGTTCACGGCAGGGGACATCCGGTCTGCTGGCTAAGAAAATCCAATGGATGGTCTCCCTCCACTCGCGATCCATCCGCGAACACCCACGTCGGATAATGCTTCACATTCGCGTCCGTGCACACTTGTGACGTCGTCCGCGAGCCCTTGATCCCGCACTCAACGTAAGGCGCATATTGAAAGGAAGAGCCGAACCGCTCTTTCTGGTCCGCACAATGCGGGCACCAATACGCCCCGTACATCTTCGCGCCCTTATCCCCGAGGCATTTTGCAAACGCGTTCAACTTGTTGGTCTCTCTTCGCTGGATCAGCATGTACCCGCCTGCAACAATGATGACGATCAGCAGACCAATCGCGATCTTCGGAATCCACGGGTTCGGCTCCGCTTCCCTGGTTCGTTCTTGTTGTTTTTTTCTTCTCTCTTGAGACATAACTGATTTCTTATACCACGACGTTTAGGGCTGAGGGCAGCACGTCTAGTTCCTTGCACTGCATCGTGAGTACCTCGCCATCCACCATCACGTCGACTGGCCCATCCAGATAAAAATCGATCCGTTTCGCGGCTTTCCGCTCCGCCAAGGGATGGTTGATGTGCGTTCCATCGTACAGCGTTGGCAGATTGCGAATCAGCCCGATCCGCCCAATCGGTCCCCAACGCACGTACTCAATCAACCCGTCGTTCACTTCCGCTTTCGGTGCGATCATCATGGTCCCGCCGGTGAACTTGCTGTTGTTGAACGTCAGAAACAAACATGGACGCCGATCAATCTCTCCTTGCCCATCCACTCGCAAAGGAAATGGACGCCTTTTCAATCGCGCCAGCGAAATAAAGATCGACGACTGGTAACCAAGCTCTCCCCAACCGCTGAAATGTCTTGCGCGCAAAGCCGCCACGTCCGCGGAAAAACCCACCGACAGCAGATTGATAAAGTAGATGGTGCCACCAGAGTGCTGCATGCGCAGCACATCGCAAGCTTGCGTCCGCCGCGCCAGCAAGGCCTCAATCGCGTGTTCCACTCCACGATTCGTGAATTCCCGCAGGAATGAATTGCCCGTTCCGAGCGGAAGAAAACCCAGCGTCGGGCGTTCCGCCTGATCTGCCAGCGGGTATATCCCGTTCACAATCTCGTACGACGTTCCATCCCCGCCGACGGCAATGAACTTGCGATAACCGCGGCCGTAAGCTTCACCCGCAATCTTCGAAGCATGCCCTGCCGAGTGAGTTTCCGCGATCTCAATCGTCAAGCCGCCGGCCCGCAAGCGATCTAGCGCCGGCCCCAGCAGTTTCCGGCAACGACCGCCTCCGGCCGCCGGGTTCACGACCGCCAGAAAGGTTTCGTTCACAGTTCCGCAACCGTTGCCCGGTCAACGCTTCCGGCAATCTCTTCCGCCAGGATCGTCCGCTTGATCTTCATAGACGCCGTTCGCGGAAAATCCTTGTTCCAGACCATGTATCCTTGCACACGTTTGAAGTCCGGAAGTCGCCGGTTGCGGCTGACAATCTCATTTTTCAGCGCCTCGCCGAACTCCTGCCCCTCCTCCAGTCGCAGCACCAGGACCAGCATTTCCTGCCCGAGCGCCTTCGCCTTCCACACATAATTCGCGGCGAAAACGCAGGATTCCTTGACTGGCAGCCCATCGAATACCGTCTCGATATCTTCCGGATAAATATTCTTGCCGCCCTCGGTCACAATCATGTTCTTCTTACGCCCGAATAGCTGCAGGTGCCCGTTTTTATCGAAGCGGCCCAGATCCCCTGTCAGCAGCCATCCGTCAACAATCGTTTCCGCCGTCAACTCCGGCTCATCGAGATAATGCGACATGATCGTCCGGCTCTTGGCCGCGACCTCTCCGATTCTTTCTCCATCAGGATTCAGAATTCTCAGTTCCACTCCCGGCAGTGGCTTTCCCACGGTATCGGCGCGAAATGGCTTCAGATCATTCAGCGTCAGAGCTGTTCCGGCCTCGGTCAACCCGTACCCATTGACAACGGGAATTCCCAGATCGTAGAAAAACTGCAGCGTCGAAGGTTCAACAAAAGCTCCGCCTGTGATTAGCGCCAGCAATTCCCCGCCAAACGCCTCATGTACCTGCGGCAGCAGCTTGCGGCTGAGCTTCACATTCGCACGCCGGCGTGTCATCGCCTTATTCAGGCCGATCATTCGATTCAGAAGGAAGCGCTTAACCGTCGACAACTCGTCGAACTTTCCCCGCAAGCCCCGTTCCAGATTCTTGAGTACCATCGGCACCAGGCTGACATACGTGATCTTGTACTTCACAAACGCATCGCGCACGAATTCCGGACGCAACGTCCGCAAGTGAACCACGCACGCCCCACACACGAACGGCCCAATGAACCCCACCATGAAATCGATCGCGTGGTTCGTCGGCAGAATGCTCAGATACCGCACTCCCGGCCAAAACGGATACCACGCAGTCAGCGCCTTGCACTGTTCCAGGTAGTTCTCGTGCGTGAGCACGCACCCCTTCGGCCTTCCACCCGTTCCCGATGAATACACGATGCACGCCGCATCTTCTCTTGAACGCGACTCGAATACCGGATCGCCCTTCCGCCGGTATTCCTCCCATCGAAAAGCCCCTGAAAGATCGGCGCGCAAGGGCGCTTCCGTGACTAACACGGTTTTCACCGCACGATTGTCAAACTCCGGCGCCTGGGTCATTGCTCTCCAAAGATGGTATTCCGTGATGAGCACTTTCGCCTTGCTGTGGGCCACCAATTGCAATTGTTCGGAGGCCGTCAACTTGTAATCGAGCGGCACCACAACGCCGCCGCAATAAAAAATCGCATACGCCGTGACCAGCCACTTGGACTGGTTGCTCATGATGATCGCGGCCCTCTCCCCTGGGCGGAAGTCCGCGTCCTGCAGCGCGCGCGCCAGCGGCAATGCCAAATCTTTGAAATCGGAATAAGTCAGACGTGACTTCTCGCGGTTGCGGTCCGACTCAATCAGGCAGGTCTCGTTTGGCCAACGATCCAACGCGTCGCGCAGCGCCGCACCCAGGCAATTGTATTGATCAAGATTGAGCATTCAATTTCGCTGCAGAGCCACGTCTCTTATCTCGCCGGCAGGAGAATTCACAATCGAGATTGAATTCTGCTGGCCAGTGTGCGGAAGTCCGACACACCTTGCAACTCGTAATCCGGCAACTCCACATGAAAATGGTTCTCGAGCTTTGTTAAGAGATCGAGTGCCTGCAGGCTGTCAATTTTCAGTGTCTTGAAGAAATCGTCATCCGGCCCCAGTTTTTCCCGCGGAACTTTGAAGTGGGCTGCCGCGAGCGCAAGAATGTCGTTCAGCGTTTGCTCAGAGGTTTGCATGAAGTTCCTAGCTTGTCATCAGAGGGCAGCGCTCTGCAAGTCTATGGCAGGTAAGGCAGAGCTTCGCTGCTTTCCGCAAACTTGCGCAATCCTGCCTCCACAGCCGGTCTAATAAACAATTCGCAGAAGATGTCGATCTCCCGTTTCAACTCCTCATACGGAATCGGTTTGATGAATTGCTTCGCCGCCGCTGCGGTCTTTCGATCGAACTTCCCCACCTGCGCTGCGGTTCCCCGCGCCACTCGCAATACTTCCCCTTCGCCCACCACTTGGCTTACCAATCCGACCTGCTGTGCTTTTGTCGCGTTGAAGCTTCTCCCGGTCAGCAGAAGATCACGAACCACTGCATTCCCCAGATCGCGCTTCAGCCTGGGAATGCCGCCAAATCCGGGAATTAGTCCCAGCCGCAATTCCGGAAAGCAGAACCGGGCCGTCTTATCCGCAATAATCAGATCGCACGCCAGCGCCAACTCAAACCCACCGCCAAAAACCACCCCGTGGGTGGCAGCAATTGTCGCAAGAGGCGTGGCGTCGATCGCGTTCAGCACTGCATGAATTTTCTCAAGAAAAGTCCGTACCTGCCCGACAGCCTGTAACCGCTCCATATCCTTCGAACGACCATAAAGCTCGCGCAGATCGGCTCCCGCGCAGAACCCGCAGTTTCGTTGGCTATAGATGATGAGGGCATGGGCCGATCGTTCGAAGGTCCTCATCGCCTGGACGAATTGCTCCAACTCCCCGAGAGTCGCCGACCCGATCTCGTTGCACGGCTCACGATCCAGAGCCAGTTCGACGACACCGTCGTTGACGTACCACGAGACAGCCTGCCCTTTAAAGGAATCCATCCAACGCGTCCGTTATACCGCCTGCTTCACACGGTACATATCTTCGATCTCAGACTTCAACCGTACCGCAATCACATCCCGCTTCAACTTGCCGTTAATCGTCATGAGCCCGCTCTCGATGGAAAACGGCTGGCTGCAAATATGGAATGCCCGAATCTGCTTGTAGTGCGGTAATTCAGCATTCAGCGAATCAATCGCTGCTTGCACCGGCTCTCGTCGCACATCGCCGGTCACGATCGCTGACAAATATCCGCGGCCGTTTCCCACCAAAACCACCTGCTGCGCCCCGGGCAAGTTTCGCAGCAACTCCTCTTCGATCGGCTCCGGAGCAATGTTATGACCCGAGTTCAGGATGATCAGGTTTTTGATCCGCCCGCTGATCTTCCAGTTTCCTGCGGCATTGACATCGCCTTGGTCTCCGGTATGAAACCATCCGTCCCGTAGTGCTTTCGCCGTCTCTTGCGGACGGTTCCAGTACCCGGCAAATACATTCGGCCCGCGAACGATAATCTCATCATTTTCTCCGAGCTTCATCTCAATCCCGCTGATCGCCGGCCCCACGCGGCCTGGTTCCACTCGTCGTGGATCATCCATCGTGCAAATCGCCGTCGTTTCCGTCAGCCCGTAAACTTGCAGGACCGGGATGCCGATCATCATGAAATAAAGCTGTGTCTCAACGCTAAGCGGCGCCGATCCGCAGATGAGCGCTTTCAGATTCGCTCCGATCATCTTTTTTCGGATCGCCGGAAATATAATCGCTTTGGCCAACGCGAGCCACACTGCATCCCCTGCGCTCGACCGCCCTTCTTGTTTGCGCATCCATGCGGCCTTCGCGTGCGTGTAAACAGTTAACGGCAAGCCGCTTGTTTTCCAAAGCTGCTCATCCACCGCTCGCCGCATGCGCTCCAGCAAAGCCGGAACGTTCACAAAGTAGTCTGGACCCACTCCCCTAAGCTCGTTCGCAATTTTCGTGAGATCGGTATTCAGGTGGATGGCGCTGCTTCGAAGCAACCCGGTCAACATCGTGATCCACGATGCCGCAAAACACATCGGCGCATACTGGTATACCCGGTCCTGACCCGGTCGATTTTTCATCAGAAGGTCGAGTCGCGCCGACGTGCACCCAAGAATGTGCCCGACGCCTCCCGCGGTGAGTACCGCACCTTTCGCTTCACCCGAAGTCCCCGAGGTGTAAATAATCGCAACCGGATCGGACTCCACCAACTTCGGCGCCTGCCAGCCCATCGTCGCGACGGCAAAGATTTCCTCAAACAAGCACTGCGGCGGCGCATCTGGCCAGACCTGCACAATGCTGTCCCGCAACGAAGCGTCACCGCAGCAGATCAGCGACGGCGAGCAGTCCTTCATCATGGCTGCAAGTTCCGACGCCGCTTGCCGGGCATAAAGCGGCACCACGATCAAGCCTTCCGAAATAATCGCCAGATCCACGGCGATCCAGCGGATGCTATTCGGTGCCAACAAAGCGCAGCGGTCTCCCCGTTTCAGCCCCTTGCCGGCAAGGAACGCTCTCGCTTGCGCGATCATCCCCAGAAGATCTCGCCCGCTCGCCTGAACTGAGCCCCCGTCTCGCAATTCTCTGAGAATGACCGTGTCGCCGGCTTTCTCAAGCTGCTCGAAAATGTTTGCAGGAAATGTCATCGAGGAAGAAACCGGTGCCTACGTCGCAGTAAAGTCCGCCCAACTGGAACCGCTCAACTCCAGATGGTCCACGCGGTCCGCGTATCGCGAGAGTAACTTCTTCGCTTTATCCGAGATCACTGCGGTTGCATAGCTCTCGCCTGCAAACCCTTTGACTGAGTCCAACGAATCAAACCACAGCATCGTCACAAATTCGACTTCTTCTTTTTTCGCCGATCGCAATAGATGGAATCCGAGATATCCTCGCGCACCCAACTCTCGCTTCACGCGCGGAAATAGCTCATCCTGCAGGTAGCTCTCGTAAGCATCTGCATTCTCCGGTCTCGTCCAACCATGCCACACTCGACAGATCATCGAAGCTTTCCAAGAACTAGCTGTACGCCTCTACCAGGCTGTGGAGCGACGGACTCATCGGGGGCAAATAATCCTCCCAACTCCATTCACCCTTGCGGGTCGGGAACGCCGGATATCGCCGCTGCACTTCTTCTTCGAAATGAACTCCCATTCGCGCCATGACCTTCAAATTGCGTACCACAGTTCGTGCGATCCCATCAGCGATGCTTTCACCTTCGCTCGACAACTTCTGCAACGCTCCCAGCAACCTCGGCTCCAGATCGGGATCATCAACATTCATCAGCAAGTCTTCGTGCCCGCGCTCGCGCATCAGGTTTCGAATGCGCTCGTCCATCGTGATGCCCGCCGACGGTACCAGTCCCGGCATCGACGTCACAATCCCGTGATATCGCGAGGATGCCATCATGTGGCACGACCTCAAAACGCTAACCAGTTCATAAATGCTATATTCCTCCGACGTCAAAACCGGCACGCCGCCCAGTTTCTCCGAAATCCGTCGCGCCGGCCTCGCATCCAACCGCTCCGTTGCAACCAGGATGACAAAAACATTCTGCTGTTTTCTAAACGCATCCACCGCTTTCGCGATCGACGTCAAGTAGTGGCTGTAGGCTCGATCCGCCTCCGGTCCCGAGTTGTGAAAATAAACTGATCGATAATGACTGTCCTTGTAAGCTCCGGTTACACCATGCACAAGAAACTTGGCGACCGAGCCCCGGACCGGCCATTCGAATGGATTGATCGGGCAAACCACCAGCACTTTGCTGTTTCCGTCCCATCCCACCGATCGCAGCGTCTTCTGTCCGAATTCTGCCGGATGTGGCTCAAACGTCCAGGCTGTGTCCGTCCCAAGTTCCGTCGGCACCCCAAGTTCCCGCAGCAAAGTTCGTGATTCTTCATTTCGCGTGATGATCAGCGAGTTCTTGCAGAACCGCGCGCACATCTTGCGGATCATCGGATCCATGGGTCCCGCTTCGGCTCCATACCCGACCGACAGCTTGTTCTCCGCCGCCGCAATCCCCAACGATCCGATCATCATCGTCGTCAGGGCATTGGCAAACTTGCTCTTGAACATCGATCCTTCGCACGCCACCACGCCGTGATGCTTCGGCACCTCATCCGCAAGAAACGGCGGAAAGATGTCCGGTAGATGCACCTGCCGCGTCCCCTCGAAGTAGCCCTCCGAGAACTTGAAATTCTGCGTCATCACGCTGAGATCTACATTCTCAGCGCCGAGAATGTGCCGGATCTGTCTAAGCATTTCCTGCACGCGCACATCCGACCCCATATTGCGCGTCCCGTTGTAGCCCGCAAACAGGAGTTTCAGCTTTTCACCGGGTTGCCATGGCTTTCCTCTGCCAAGCATCCAGGCCAGCTTCGACTTTTCAATCGACGCGCTGACCCACGCTTCGAGAACCAGGTCCATCATGCGGCGGACCCTCCCACCTTGCTGGGCCAATTCTGATAGTTGTACGTGAAATTCGTATCCCGGCTGAACTTCAGCAGCGGATAGCTGTACCGCGAAAACGGCAGTGGCTTGCGGCCAAGCTCCGTCGTTACGCGCGTGTTGTCGAACACGGTATTCCACGTCAGATAGGGCAGAAACACTTTCATCAATGACGCGCCGTAAGAAATGCTGCTTTTGTAATTCGATACCACATTCACACTCGAAGAGAATGGCTTCTCCATGAATGGCACAAATACGGGTCGCCGCTTCTGCTGGGCCGCCGCCAGAGCCGTCGTGAGTTCGCGGAAGGTCTGCGAGTCGCGTCCCGAAGAAAGATGGTAGGTGTCATACAGCGGTCGCTCCTTCTGATGGAGCGTCGCAATCGCGTCCGCAACGAAGTCCACGTTCACAATGTCGATCCGGTCGTTCGGCCGGAACGGCAGAACCGGCAGCCCTGCCAGAAACACGAACGACTTCACCATGTCGAACTGAGTCGTCTCCCCTCGCCTGCTATCGCCGAGCACAATACTCGGCCGGAAGATCGTGATCGGCACCTCCGGCAAGAGCTGCCGGATCATGTGCTCGCAAAATTTCTTTGTCCGTGCGTAAGGATCGTAATCCGACCGGTTCCAGTCGATCGAATTATCTTCGGTGACAAGTTCATCCTGCCGCTTGCCGGCAACCGCCACTGTGCTCACGTGGCTAAATCGTCGCAACCCGTGGTAGTGCTGCACGTGCATCGCGAGTTGCACGACTTCGAGCGTCCCGCGCAGATTCACATTCAGGCAGCTCTTTTCGGACTTTCGGTTGAGCGAGGCGGCGCAGTGGATCACCGAATCCGTGGTGTGGATCAATCGCTCGTAGTCATCCCGGCCCAGTCCGAATTGAGGGCTCGTCAAATCCCCGCGGAAAATTCGCACGCGCGTCTGCAGGAATTCGTAGAATCGCGGAAAATCCAGATGCAATTGCCAGGCCTGCCACAATCGCAATTCCGCTTCTCGGATGTCCCGCGCCCGCACCAGCACATCCAGCGACGCACCGTGGTCTTGCAGCAGATTAGCGGCGACATGCGCGCCGATGTAGCCGGTCGATCCCGTCAGGAATATCGCCACGTTGCCCCATTCGTTCCCGTATTGACGGTTTCAGTATCGTTCTGTGCACTAGTCAATTGAAAGCTTCGAGCCGGGCGCGCCTCCAGCGGCCTTCCTTCAATCAACGGATAGGTCCAACGCCGCAGCGCCGGAATGTGAATATTGATCCAGTACTCCCACCAGTCAATTTCACATGTGTCGTAAGCGAAAATTTGTCGCTCTTGTGGAACCAGAGCTCGCGACAGTTTCTCCACGTTCTCGGCCACGAAATCGTGCTCATTCCGCAAAATAAAAGGCTCAAACAGCTTGATCAATTTCTCCACCTTCTCGAGATTCCGCTCCGTCCTCGCAAACGGCGTCTTCTTCAGTGGCAACGTCGCCGACATCACTCTCTGAATCGACTTGATAATCGCCTTCTGCGCCGGCGCCGACATCCGCTGATACCGCTCCTTCGATACCGGAATGGCATCAAACCGCAATCTCAACCAGTATTCCAATCCCTCTTGCGCCCGGTAATGCTTGCGGTGCGCCAGCGATGTCAACTCGATCGACCGCCGCATGTCGCAAGGGTTCGTCACCGAAGTCGCCAGTTGATATACCAGGTCATGCCGCCGCTCGATCACCGCCGCCGCGATCAGCGTCATTCCGCGGCAAACCGAATCTACCGGAATCACATCCAGCCGCTTGTGCTCGTTCGTTGGCAACTGCCGGAAATACGTCCCCAGAAGATACGAAAGCGAAGCCGACGTATTGATCCCCTCATTCCATCCAATGAAGGGCTTGCTTACAGACGTCTCGACAATTGCCGGGCGCACAATCGCGATTGGCAATCCTTCACCACGCTTCGTGATCAGTGACTCCGCCAGGCTCTTCGTCAGGGTGTAGGTATTCGGCCAGCCAAGTTCGAGGGCTCGCTTGCTCCCGGCCTCAGTCAGATAATTCCGTAACCATCGCACTCGGTTCTTGCGAATCTGGTTCTGCAGCGCCGGCCCTTGCAGGTCCCTTGCGGCATGTTCTTTGTCCATCGCCTGCCGCCGGAGTTCATCGGTAACCTCGTCGCTCTCAGCCTTTTCGTTTGCTTGTTGGATCAGATCTCGAAGTGAATTCCACTCCTGTTCAGCGTCGAATCCTTCGACCCCCGCAGGTGTGTAGTTCGGGCGCACCCGCTCGGCCACCCGGCCATCCCGAGTCCCCGCCACATAGCAAGTAGAAAGATGCAGAAGGCCGGCATGGTCTGACTCGCGAACAAAATCAACAATGTTGAGCGCTGCATCGACGTTGGTCAGCAGCGCGTCCCGCAGGTCTGGGTTGAAATCGGTCAGCCCCGAACTATTGATGATCAGGTCTAACTTGTCCCGCAGTCGCCTGGCCACTTCTTCCGCAAAGCCGAGACCCGGCTGTGAGACATCGCCCTCGATCACTTCCACTCGCGACCTTAAAAAACCTGCCAGTCCGTTTCCATACCGGGCGTAAAGCGGATCGAAGACCGGCGAATCCTCCACCATCTTTTCGAACCGTCGCTGCGCCGGATTCGATTTCTGTCGCCGAATCAGCAAATAGATTTTGCCAATTTCGGGTAAATCCATCAGCGCATTCACCAGCCAAACCTTGCCAATGAAGCCAGTCACGCCGATGAGCATGATGTGCTTTCCGCTTAGAGCAGTCCGAACCGAAAGCGAACCGTGTCTCCGACTGCCGTCGAAGTGGACGATCGGCCGCTCCAGCGGCGCGACCTGCCGCTCGGTCGGCGCGACCGCAGCATGAAGAACTTCCGCATTTCCGAGACCCAAATCACGCACCAGTTGCTCGGCGCTTCGTGCACCGTCCGGGCCCGCTCTTGTAATCCGCGCAAAAGCCCCGCGTGGCCGAATTACCGGGTCGATCAACCTTCCGGTCGCAATTCCGTCCCGAAACTCCATCCGGTTGGCAATCACCCACTTTGCGCCGAGAAATTTGGCTAGCGGGCGCATCACTTGTTCCAACCCCTGACTCACCAATACGACTTCTGCCCCGGAGTCAATCTTCGCCTTCAACTCTCGAACACCATCCGGTTTCAATTGGGGTCGCAGCTTGTACTGGAAATATTCCTCTCCAAGCAAATCCAGGCGGTCGCGGCTTACGCCTCGCAAAACGCTATAAACCACCCGCGTCGCGAACACTCGATTCGTTGCGTAGAGAAACGGCCTCAGCAGTGCCATCAGCAGAACTAGTCCCCGCTTCATCCACCGGCTGCTGAAGGTCTGCAGATTCCAGGTAAAGAACGCGATCGGCCGCACCGTGGTCAGCTCCAGCAGACTGCCTTCGGCCCGCCAATACACGCGGTTATCCTGGCTGCTTCCCTCGATTTTGGGTTCAGAAGTTGTCAATTGCCTTGTGCCTATCTACGGTAAGACCCGCAATGAGGCTTGAAGATCACTATTGTAAACAATTAAGGATCAACCGACGAAGAGAAGTGCCTGTGCAGGAACAGCTTTCGACAATTCACTCACGGTTTCGGAGCATACGTTCGCGACACGCCGTTCCTGGAGTTTGTAACCGTAAACGATCCGTCTGGCAGAGCCGTCAGCCGGATCTCGTTCCCATCTGACTGCTCGTTCAGGTTCGCAATGAAATCCTCGCCAACGTTGTGCTCTTTTCCCGCGTCCGCTGCATAGTGCAACTGCCAGAAATCTGCGAGGCCGGGCGAATCGTGGACCACCTGCCACGCCTCCGGAGCGCCCCCTTTATGCTCTCCATCGTTCAGAATTGCCACTCGAGGACGAACGGCCCAAACCAGCGACTTGGGATTGTCTGCCGCTGCCCCATGATGGGTAGTCAGGTAAACATCAACCGTCCCAATCAGGTTGTTGGGGCAGAGCAAGCCGATCGACTTGTTCTTAGTCAGGTCTCCCAGATCCAGGAACCGGAACTTTCCCATGCTCACCACCACACCGATAGATTGCGCATTCTCCGTCGTGTCCGCCTGCGCCTCCGGCTCCGACGAACAATAAAAATTCGCTTCTCCTGCTCCCGGCAGCGGTTCCGTAATTCTTTCGCCACCGGCCGCCACTACTTCTAATGTCATGCCTTTGAGAGGAAGACCCTGGTTCGGGGCTAACTGAACACGCTTGGAGTGCTCCGTAGCTTTCTGGTACGCCTCGAACAATTTTTTGGCATTGTCACCATTTTCGGTATCACCTCCATGATCGACAAACGTTGTGACCGGAATCCTCTGCACTAAGTCCGCGACTCCGCCCACGTGGTCGCCGTGATAGTGAGTGATGAGAACGTAATCGATGCGCTTCAGATGCGCTTCCTTTGCGGCCACCTTGATACGGTCCGCATCCCGCGCTCCCGCCCAACCGGTGTCAATCAGGACAGACTCACCCACAGGACTGACAATCAGGGTTGCCTGCCCGCCCTCGGTATCAATAAAGAAAATTTGAAGCGGCTTGGGAGCCCTTCGCCCTGCGGATGAGGGCGGGAAAATGACTGCAACGCTCAGCACAACAATCGCGATTGTCTTCTTCATCAACTTACCTCCGCACCACGCTTGCCTTTTGGCCCCATCATGTCTTTCAGGCCCTTTCATTCATTCTCTGAATCAATTCGAATCGCCGATCTTGATCCAAATCGTTTGAACCGCCATTGACCGCTTGTTGCGAATTGAGATAACATCCTCTCGCTTTAAGGATTCCAGGGGGATGGCGAACTCAACCCGTCGTATTGGTGTGGTGCTCTTCCAGCTTGGCGGCCCAGACACGCTGGAGGCGATCGAGCCTTTTCTTTTTAATCTCTTTTGCGATCCCGACATTATCGATTTTCCTGGTGCGCGCCTTGGTCGCCGCGCGCTTGCCAAAGTGATCTCCAGTACGCGCGCCCGCAAAGTCCAACATCATTATGCCGTCATCGGCGGCGGATCGCCTATTCGCCGGTTCACCGAACAGCAAGCGCGCTCTTTGCAATTAAAACTGGTCAGCGAAGGCGTGAATGCCCGCTGCTTCGTGGCCATGCGCTACTGGCATCCATTTACCAGCGAAGCCATCCAGCACCTGCGAGCGGCACACTGCGACGAAGTAGTCCTGCTGCCGCTCTATCCCCAGTATTCCTGCACAACCACGGGCAGCAGCTTGAATGAATGGCGCCGTCTTTTCTCGGACCGCATTCCGATTCGGTGCGTCGAATCCTTTTATCAGAACGATCTCTACCTCGACGCGCTTCGAGAAAAGATCGACGAAGCTCTGGCGCGCTTCCCACAGCCGGAACGAGCGCAACTGGTTTTCAGCGCTCACAGCGTGCCCGTCTCGGTCATTGAGCGCGGTGATCGCTATAAGGCCCATATTGAGCAAACAGTCGCTCTGCTCCTGCAGCGTGGACGCTGGGGCAATCAGCATCGTCTCTGTTTCCAAAGCAAGGTGGGAGCCAGCAAGTGGCTGCAACCGTCGCTGCACACGACGCTCCGCGACTTGGCGAAGGAAGCCGCTCGCGAGGTTTGCGTGGTTCCGATCTCCTTTGTCTCGGATCATGTCGAGACCCTGGGGGAGATCGATCACGAAGCTCGGGAAGAAGCCGCGAAGCTCGGAATCACACAATTTGAAATGACCGAAGGGCTGAATAATTCGCCCACATTTATCGCAGCTTTGACGGATTTGGTGTTGGGGGCTCTGGAAACGACGGCAAGCACAAATTGGCCGGCGCAGTCTTTCGCTGCCGCTGGCAACTGAGTTTCATCGTTTCAGATCAAGGGGTGAGGACGGATGGCAGACGTTGCGAACGGAATCATTGGGCATCTTCCACCGTTGCCGCGGAAGGCGCTGAATAACTCGGTCATCGCCATGGAGCAGGCCTATCGGCAGCGGAAAGGCTTGCCGCTATTGAGCGATGGCGAAATCGAAGCCCTAAAAGCCGGCGTCCCCATGCCGTGGGAAGCGGGCGGTTCTGCCCCTGCGGCCTCACCTGCAGCCTCGGCCCCCACAGCCGCTGCTGCTCCTGCTGCTGTCGCCCAAGCTCCTGTTGCGCCGGCCGCCGCAGTCGTTGCGAGCGGAAATGGGAACATCAGCGACGAAGTCGCGAAGTGGGTGGCACAAGGCAAAAAGTGGAGCAAGTCTTCGATCGCCGCCGAACAGGCGCGTCGTGGACGAAAGGGACTGCCTCCCCTTAACAACTCAGAGATCACCGCATTATTAGGCGAACCCGCCGAAGCCGCTCCTGCCCCGGCAGCTGCTCCCGCCGCCGCAACAGCGTCGGCACCTGCTCGAGCCGCGTCCCCAGTTGTTACAGCTTCTGCTGCAGCTTCAGTGGCACGGGCGGGAACGTCAACGACCTACGTTGGTACACCCGCAGTCGGCACTTCCCGAGCCGCTGCTGCCGGAGGCGTTGCCGCCGTTGGCCCCGAAAACAGCGAGATCAACCAGATGCGCCGCCGCATGGTTTGGGCTTCAGTCGGCGCATTTCTGACCGCGTGGTTTCTTGCATTCTTCCGATTCTTCCTACCCCGTACTCTTTTTGAACCGGCTACCTCTTTTAAGATCGGCTATCCCGAAGAATACGGGCTCGGCGTTGACACGAAATGGCAGCAGAAATATCGCATTTGGGTTGACCGCACGCCGGATCGCTTGTTCGTGATCTACGCGCGTTGTACCCACCTCGGCTGCACGCCCGACTGGAAGCCGAGTGAAAACAAATTTAAGTGCCCGTGTCACGGCAGCGGCTACGACAGTGAAGGGATCAACTTCGAAGGTCCCGCGCCGCGCCCGATGGACCGTGCACACGTCGAAGTCGCCCCAGATGGCCAGATTCTCGTTGATGTCGCGAAGCTCTATCAGTGGCCCAAGGGCCAGCCGAGCCAGTTCAACGACGATGGCGCTTTCTTGCGAGCTTAAAAGCTGTTCCAGATCGAGAAGGGACTTGCAATGCCTGAGGAAAATGGAAACGGAAAGAACGGCAACCGCGTTGGTCTCCTCGAACGCGTAAAAACTGGCGTTAAGGAAGACGTTCAGTCGATCAAGACTGACATGCCGGCCAAGGTTAAAGAGCAGATCGAAGGCCTGAAGGATCCCACCAAGACTCAGGTCTATACTTCGATCTTCCGCCACAAGCACGACGACACTCCGCGCAACCGTGCTCTCGGCGTGCTCTCCAACGTCTTTCTCCATCTGCATCCCGCGAAAATCAATCGCGACGCCGTTCGCTACAGCTACACCTGGGGGATGGGTGGCATCACCTTTTACCTCTTTATTGTTCTGACGTTTACCGGTGTCTTGTTGATGTTCTACTACCACCCGACCAAGGTGCAGGCATTCCGCGACGTCCTCTATCTCGAGCACGACGTCCCGTTCGGAAAACTGCTGCGCAACATGCATCGCTGGGCCGCTCACCTGATGGTGATCGGTGTCTGGCTGCACATGTTCCGGGTGTTCCTGACCGGCTCTTACAAGAAGCCCCGCGAATTCAACTGGAACATCGGCGTTCTGCTCCTGGTTTTCACTTTGCTGCTTTCCTTCACCGGCTACCTCCTGCCTGATGATCAGCTCGGATTCTGGGCCGTCACGGTCGGAACGAACATGGCCCGCGCCACTCCACTGCTCGGCCACGAAGGCCCATTCGGAAAGCAATTGGGCATGACACCTTATAACGACGTGCGCTTCGGATTGCTCGGTGGATCGATCGTCGATGCCAATGCCCTGCTCCGGTCGTACATCTGGCATTGCATCGGCATTCCGATCGTCGCTTCGGTCTTGATGATCGTGCACTTCTGGCGTGTGCGAAAGGACGGTGGCATCTCCGGACCGGCTCCGGTGATGCTTACCGAAGAGGCGGACAAGCCTCGCCGGAGAGTGGAATAGACAGCCGCGTTGTCATCTTGAGGTCAGCATTTTGCTGAACGCAGGATTTGAGGAAGCAACCGCGCGAGCCTCGCATTAGCGAAGCTCCAAAAGCGCGACGCGACCTTGCTTATCGGAGACTTTATGGACTGGCATCAACTTTGGGAAGTCGCTTCCGCGCCCGACAACGTTCCAATCGTTGCGCTCATTCCTCTGTTGTTCTTCTATTGCTATCTGGCGTGGAAGCAGGCCAAGGCCAATGACGATCTGATCGGCGAACTCGAAGCCAATCCCGCGATGGCTAAAACCCATCATCGCAAGACCTGGCCCTTCCGTCCCGGTTGGCAGAAAGAAATTCACGTCTGGCCATTCCTGCTGCGAGTTGAGTTCCTTGCAGCCATCATCGTCACCATCATCCTGATGGTTTGGTCGATCACCCTTTACGCCCCGTTGGAAGAGCCTTCCAACCCGAACCTGACGATGAACCCCGCCAAGGCGCCTTGGTATTTCCTGGGTCTTCAGGAAATGTTGGTGTACTTCGATCCCTGGATCGCCGGTGTCGTCATGCCGACCCTGATCATCATCGGCTTGATGGTAATCCCTTACATCGACACCAATCCGCTCGGAAGCGGCTATTACACCTGGAAGCAACGTAAATTCGCCATCGGCACATTTCTGTTCGGCTTCATCATCCTCTGGGTTTCGATGATCATCATTGGGACCTTCATTCGAGGACCGGGCTGGCAGTGGTTCTGGCCTGGGCAGACTTGGGATCACAACCGTCTCATCTACGAGGTGAACCGCGACTTGCCCGATCTATTCGGGATCACCTCCAACATGGGAAAGGGTATTTTCGGCGCACTCGTCGTCGGAGGCTATTTCCTGATAGGCGGCTTCGTCATGCATGGATTGTTTCGCCGCTACAATCCCAAGGATTACAAGCGCATGAGTTTCCTGCAGTACAACATCATGATGGTCTTCATGCTCATCATGGTGGCGCTGCCGCTCAAGATCATGCTGCGATTGCTGTGGCACATCAAGTACGTGTGGATTACGCCGTGGTTCAACGTGTGAAGACGTCGTTCCTGGTTTGTCGACAAACGATACACGAGTGTCTGGGAGAGTCATTTGCCTGAACAGCCCATTCCCGAGCAAGACCCGATAGTCACGAAGTCCTACGCTCTTTACTACGTAGTCGCCATGGCCATCCTCACGGCCAGTCTGTTCTGGGCCCTATGGGACGAGAACTGGGGCCAGCGTCCCTGGAAGGCTTACCAGCACGAGTGGAAGGACCGCTATCTGGCTTTCCTGAAAACGGCGGAGTCGAAATCCGATAAGTCCGAAAAATCCGTCGAGCAGAATTCTGACTATCGCAAACTGGAAGACGATTACCAGCACGCATATCAAGCCGCCAGCCCGCGCCGCAACGATTTGCAAAAGCAGATCGCCAGCTTGAACGCCCAGATTCTCGCCGTCCAGAGTGTCTTCACCGACCGCCGCGCTTACGTGAATGCGCTGAACTACGAAATGGAGACGGATACCAGCGCCTCCGGCAAGCAGAGCAAGCAAAACGAGATCAAGGAATACAAGGCTAAGCTAGCCACCGTCGAATTTCCCGACGGCCACCGAGAAAAGCTCACCTTCGCTCAACTCGAAGAGCGATACAACTCGCTCAAAGACGATCGGACCAAGCTGAATTCCGAACTCGGCGAAGTGCTCAAGCCTGTCACCGAAGCGAATAACAAGATGTCCGCCTACATCAACGAGCACATGGTGGACTTAACGCCGACCCAGATCGATGGCCTCAAAAAGAAAACAGAAGAGTGGGATCCTGCAATCGTTCAGATCAACGTCGCCGATGCCAACATCGTCGACCGCTGCGAATCCTGCCACATGGGCATTCGCGAGCCTCTCAAAATTACTCCCGCCTCAATGACGGTGAAGGGTGAGAAGAAACCTGACGAATACGCCAACGCTTTCGTCAGTCATCCTGAGCCCGGTCTTCTGAAAACGCACGATCCCGATAAGTTCGGATGCTCCCCCTGTCACCAGGGCAATGGCCGCGCCACGACCAGCGTCGAGAAGGCGCACGGCAATTACGAGCACTGGCTCTGGCCTCTATTCCCTAAGGAAAATGCCGAGGCCGGTTGCCAAAACTGCCACTCCGCGGACATGCTGCTGGTCAGCGGCGACGTCGGCCAGACCATCAGTGAGGGCAAAGACCTGTTCCGCCAAAAAGGCTGTATGGGTTGTCACCGCTACGAAGGCTACGACAAGGAACCCGAAGATTTAGTCACCGTCAACCAGCAGATCAAGCAGTTCGAGGGGCAGAAGAAAGAAAACGTCAAGATCTCAGCCGACCTGATGAAGCAGGCCGATGCCGCCGAATCGAACGACGAAGCCAACCGTCTCAATGATCAGGCTGTCGCCCTCAAGGTCGCCAATAGCAAGCTCGACGGCCGCATTCAGCAACTCGACTTTCAATCCCACAGCCTGATGCAGGATATGAAGAAGATCGGTCCGAACCTGAAAGACGTCCGCCTCAAGCTGAACAAGAATTGGATTCCCGTCTGGCTGAAGAAACCAACCGACTTCCGCCCGACCACCAAGATGCCGAATTTCCGCCTGACCGATTACCAGATCCAGGCGATATCGGCCTATCTCTGGCAAACCGCTTTGACGGATTCCCTACCGAAGCAGAAGCCCGGAAATGCCGAACACGGAAAAGAGCTTTTTGAAACTCGCGGCTGCCTGGCTTGCCACTCCATCGGCGAAGGCAGCCAGATCACCGGCGGAACTTTTGCCGCCAACCTCACTCGCGTCGGCGAAAAGGCCAACTACGATTATCTCGTTCGCTGGATTCACAACGCCCGCCAGCGCACGCGTCCTTACTGCCCGTACGAGAAGAAAGATATCGGTCCGGAGGATTACGCGAAGAAGGGTCTGCCGTATCAGTTTGATCTCGATCACAGCCAGTGCCCCAATGACGGTCACGAACTCCAAGTCCAGAATATGACCGTTATGCCGAGCCTGCGCCTCAGCGTCGAAGATGCCCAGGACATCGCCTCTTACCTGATCACGCAGAAGAAGCAGGAACCATCTTCCTATGCCGACGCCGCCTTCATGGACGATCCGAACCTGAAAGATGAAGGCAAGAAGTGGATCCGTCATTACGGTTGCGCCGGTTGCCATGAAATCTCTGGCATGGAAGACGAAGGCCGCATCGGAACTGAACTGACCTTCGAAGGCAGCAAGCCGATCGAGCGCCTCGATTTCGCGCTATTCACCGTTCCGGCTGAACGTGGCACCGTGGAGCCGATAACCGACTCCGAAGATCTCCAGCGCTTGCCGGAGGGTCCCGCGAAAGGTCCCTGGTACAACCACAAGGGATTCTTCGAGCATAAACTGGCCGAGCCTAACGTCTACGACAAGGGCAAGACCAAGTCTGAGACCGAAGCTCTGCGTATGCCGAATCTCCACCTGACCAAGGAACAGATTCGCGCTCTGACCACATTCTTGCTCGGTAGTGAAGAAAGTTCGCTGCCCGCCAGTTATCAGTACAAGCCGGCCGACACTCGTCGCGACATCCAGGAAGGCTGGTGGATCGTTAAGAAATACAACTGCATGGGCTGCCACCAATTCATTCCCGGCCAGAAAACGATCCTGATGACACTGCCGCAATACCGCGACACGCCGGAGCAGCTGCCTCCGAAACTTCTCACCGAAGGCGCGCGCGTGAATCCGGAATGGCTGCGGCGCTTCCTGTCGAATCCGTCGTTGAGTGAAACCGACACGAACCGCAACGGGGTGCGCCCTTATCTCAAAGTGCGCATGCCCACGTTCTCGTTCTCCGACAACGAACTGCGCAAGCTGGTGCGATTCTTTGAAGCCATGTCTCAACAGCCGTTGCCCTACATCCCGGAGGAAGTACCGCTGCTAACCGCCAAAGAAACGGACATGGCTCGCAGCTTGTTCTCGAGCACGGCAGCTCCTTGCTTGAAGTGCCACGCGACGGGCGATGTGCAGCACGACAAGATCGCCACGGCGCCGAATTTCTTGTTGGCAAAAGAGCGCCTGAAGCCTGACTGGGCCGATCGTTGGGTCCTCGATCCGCAAGCGATCAGCCCCGGCACTTCTATGCCTTCCGGTCTCTTCCGGCAAGAGAATGATCGCTGGGTCTTCGCAGGTCCGACCCCGCCAATCTTCCAGGGTTATGACAAAGATCATTCCAAGCTGCTGGTCGATTACATCTTCCAGTTGACTCCGGAAGAGCAGAGGCGTGTCGCGGCTTCCATGGGTCATACCAAAGCTTCCTTGCGAACTCCGGCTCGGCCGACCAACGGCACGATGTCGGCTTCGTCTGCAGGCGGAGGCGGTTCGCGGTAGAATGTTGCGTTCTTTAAATGAAAGTTCTCAATACACGGCGCCATCGCCACGCGGCTGGTGCGTAGTTTCTAACTTCAAAATTCCTTACGAAAGGGCGACATCATGAATAAAAAAGCATGGATAGCAATGCTCGGGTTGCTGTGCATGGGTTTGTTCTTACTGATCGGCTGCAGTAAAAAGAACACGGAGCAGTCCTCCAACAGTGGCGAAGAGAAAGCCGCCACCCAAGCTCCAGCAGCGACTCCTATCGATCCCAGCACCGTAGCCAGTGTCAGCGGCACCGTGAAGTTCGACGGGACAGCCCCGAAGCAGCCTAAGATCGATATGAGTCAGGATCCGGCCTGCAAGGGTACGAACAACGCCGAAACCATCGTTGCCGACGGTGGCAATCTGGCAAACGTGTTCGTGTACGTAAAGGACGGCCTTGGCGACCGCACCTTCGATGTTCCCAAAGACGCCGTCACGATCGATCAGCAGGGCTGCAAATATCATCCTCACGTGCTGGGCGTAATGGCTGGCCAGAATATCGATATCAAGAACGATGACCAGACGACGCATAACATCCATCCAACCCCAGCCGATAACCGCGAGTGGAACGAGTCTCAGCCGCCGGCAGCCGCTCCCATCGAGAAGAGCTTCGCCCGCGAAGAGATCATGCTGCCTGTGAAGTGCAACCAGCACCCCTGGATGCGCATGTACATCAACGTGGTCAAGACCCCGTTCTACGCGGTCACTGACGGCAGTGGCAAGTATGAGATCAAAGGCCTGCCGCCGGGCACTTACACGCTTGAGTTCGTCCAGGAAAAGTTAGGAAAACAAGACCAACAAGTGACCCTGGCCGCCAAGGACAGCAAAACCGTCGACCAGACGTTCAAACAGCAATAGTTTATGCTCTGTGTAGCGCCGGTTCTCAAGCCGGCGCTACATCGATTTTGTTCGGGAGTCTACTCTGAAGAGCCTTTCCACACCCTACAATCGATCCCTTCACCGCTTTGCTGTGTTCCTCGCCTGCTGGACCTTTCTGCTGATTATCGCCGGCGCCCTCGTAACCAGCAATGACGCCGGTTTATCCGTTCCCGATTGGCCGACCTCCTTCGGGTCGCTCTACAAGATTCCCCACATGGTAGGTGGCGTTCGCTTCGAGCACACGCATCGCATGATCGCTCAGGGAGCCGGACTCCTGACCATCATCCTCGCCGTCTGGACGTGGCGTGCCGACAAGCGCGAGTGGATGAAGTACCTCGGCGTCGGTGCCCTTGGAACCGTAATCGCTCAGGGAATTCTTGGTGGACTCACGGTGCTGTTTTATTTACCGCCTCCGATCTCCTCGGCTCATGCTGCATTGGCCCAGACATTTTTCTGCCTCACAGTTGCCGTTGCCATCTTCACTGGGCCGCGTTGGGTCGAAGAAGTTCCACAGGTTGAGTCTGACGTCCGGCGTCCCACGCTTATCACGCTTTCTCTGCTCTCAATTTTCGTGCTTTATGTCCAACTGATCCTGGGAGCGATGTTCCGCCATCATGGAATGAGTTGGTGGCCTCACGTGGTCAATGCCCCTGTCGTCGCATTCGTGCTGAGCTGGACTGCAATCCGCGCTTTGTCCCTTTATTCGAAGATTGAGGCCGTTAGGCGGCCCGCTATTCTTCTGTTGGGACTTCTCATTACACAGCTCTGTTTGGGCTTCCTGGCCTTCCTGACCCGGGTAGCTTGGGGCCATGACGCTATTCAGCCCGAGTTGCCAATGGTGGTGTCAACCGTCGCTCATGTGGCTGTAGGTGCTCTGACGCTCGCGACGGCTGTGGTTCTAGCAATCCAGGTGTGGCGTCATATTCCGGTCTCCTTCGAGGAGCGTCTAAGAACTCACGAGACCCGGCCGGTTCCGGCCTAGCCGGCGCTCTACTCAACCGGGTACGGACCGTCTGCAAAAACTTTGGCGTGATATCCCTTGGATCCAATCACTCGGGCGAGCGGACTTCTCCAGTCTTCTCCTGCTTTCAGCCGGCCGAGGATATACCTGAAGTCGTACCGCGGCTCCCAGCCCAGATCTTTCCGGGCCCTTTCATTCACATACACTCTGTCGATCCGCGGAAACATCTTCCATCCGCGCCGCTCATACTCTGACTCGTACTCCGGTACCCACTTCTTCAGAACGCCTGCAGCGTTCGTCCGCAGATTCGCCATATCTTCTGGTCGGAACGGCGTCGTCGCGCTGATGATGTACTTTCTAAACCCAATCTCCGCTGCCTGCTTCATTGCCAACAGATGCGCGCTCACTACATCTTCGATATCTACGCGCCGGTAGAGAAATTCGTTGGTTTTGGCGTTGTCATCGACATACGCTTCCCGAACCGACCGGTTGTCGTCTTCTTCTGGAAAGAACCGCGACGTTCTCAAAATCAAGCACGCGAGTCCCTGGTTGCGGTGAAAGATCTGGCAAAGATCCTCTGCTGCTGCCTTCGTCGCGCCATAAATGTTCTTCGGAACCGCTGATACTTCTTCCGTGATCCACGCCGCCGGCGCTCCAGACGGTGGGATAAGCGCATCCCCAAACACGCTCGTCGTGCTGGTAAATATGAACGATTCCACTCCCTCCGCGACCGCTTCTTCCAACAAATTCAGTGTGCCCGTAACATTTGTGTCGACGAACTCCTGCCGTCCATGCGTCGCTACGTGCGGCTTATGCAGCGTTGCCGCATGCAGGACCACTTGCACTCCCCGCATGCATTTCCGGACACACTCGCGATCCGCAATTGAGCCCGAAAAAGTATTAAACGAAGACTCCACAACGTCGACGCCGACCACTTCATGATCCAGTTCCGACAGCGTCCGAACCAACGCCTCTCCAAGATGCCCCGCGCTTCCTGTAACCAGAATTTTCATGCCGTTTTCTCATCTGATTGTAGCGTGATGATGTCCGTTGCGTTCTCGTCGTAAAATACCTTGTGGCCTCTGAATCGACCGTCCTCAGCCCCTCGGTACCCGATGTCTCCACATCTGCCGCCATTTCAGTGCAGGATGTCGTACACAAGTATGAAGAACGCATTGCCCTGAACGGGGTTTCGTTCGATGTGCGCCCAGCGGAGTTGTTCGGCCTGCTCGGTCCGAATGGCAGCGGCAAAACCACCCTTTTCCGGATTCTCTCGACGCTGATGGTTCCCGTTTCAGGCCGCGCATTGATCATGGGATTCGACGTCGCCCGCGAGCCCAACAGCCTCCGCCGCCAGATTGGCGTAGTTTTCCAGGCGCAGAGCATCGACATTAAGCTCACCGCCGCCGAGAATCTCACTCATCAGGGCCACCTCTACGGACTTCACGGCGCTGCGCTCAAGGCTCGAATCCAGGAGATGCTTGGCCGCGTCGGCCTCGCCGATCGCGCCAACGAGAAAGCCGAGACCTTCTCCGGCGGCATGCAGCGTCGTCTCGAATTGGCCAAAGGACTACTGCACCATCCCTCGGTGTTACTGCTGGACGAGCCAACAACCGGCCTCGACCCCGGTGCCCGTCGCGATTTGTGGCAATACCTGGCGATACTCCGCGACGAAGAGCACGTTACCGTCCTCGTCACGACCCATCTGATGGAAGAAGCAGAGCGCTGCGATCGGCTTGCCATCCTGAATCAAGGCAAAGTAGTCGCTCTAGGCACGCCCGATGAACTGAAACGCGAAATTGGTGGGGATGTCATCCTTCTCGACTCCAAGGATCCTGAAGCGCTCGCGTCGCGCGTTAAGGAACGTTTCGGATTAGACACCCAGGTTCTCGGATCACAGGTGCGTTTGGAACGCGAAAATGGCCATCGCTTTCTGACCGACGTCGTCGAAGCATTCCCGGGTCAAATCGAAGCCGTTTCCGTCAGCAAGCCGACCCTGGAAGACGTTTTCATTCACCGTACCGGCCATCGCTTCTGGACCGAGAGTGAACAGGGCGAACAAAACAAGCACTAAGCTTCTCTCCGCGTTCTCAGCGGTGAAAGTTAATTGAGGATTACTAAATGGCAACTCGAGTCGCAACTTTACCCGGAGTAAATGCGCCGGTTTCTGCCGGGATCGCTCTGCCCGCATTCACCCTATGGTGGCGCGAAGTAGTTCGGTTTTACCGGCAGCGCTCCCGCGTCGTCGGAGTGATCGCTTCCCCGGTGCTCTTTTGGCTGGTTATCGGCTCCGGCTTCGGCACGTCTTTCCGCTCCGGGGATGCCGCTGGCCAGTCGCACTATCTGGATTACTTCTATCCCGGCGCGCTCATCATGATCGTTCTCTTCACCTCGATCTTCACCATGATGTCCGTCATCGAGGATCGCAAAGAAGGATTTCTACTTTCCGTCATGGTGGCGCCTGTTCCCCGTTCCGCCGTCGTTCTCGGAAAGGTTTTGGGCGGCACAACTCTCTCGACGATCCAGGGCCTTATCTTCCTGGCATTCGCCCCCTTCGTCGGCGTCCACATCGGATTCACGGATTTTCTGCTCGTCGTGCTAGTCGTATTTCTGGTCTCATTCGCTCTCACCGCACTCGGTTTCGCGATCGCCTGGCCCATGGACTCCACTCAGGCCTTTCATGCAATCATCAACCTGTTTCTGATCCCTCTCTGGCTGCTCTCTGGCGCGCTGTTTCCGCTGTCCGGCGCTTCCGGCTGGCTTCGCCTGCTGATGCGGATCAATCCTTTGACCTATGGCGTAGAAGCGCTGCGTGGGCTTCTCTATCCCGCAAGTCCGACCGTGACTTCCCTTCCCACTAGCCTGGCCGCCATTGCCCTGTTCACGTTCATCATGTTCGCCCTCTGTTTCCTGATGGTGAATCGCCGTACCACCAAGCCAGCCGCATGATGCAAATTCCGCCTCAATACGCCGCGTTCCCTGCCATCGACGCTACCCTGAACGGCACCAGCGCTGCTTTGCTCTTGATTGGTCGAGGCTTGATCAAGCGCGGACAAATGGCGGCCCACCGCACCGTGATGATCACCGCTCTCGTGTCCTCCAGCCTCTTCTTAGTCTGTTATCTCTACTATCACTGGCACGTCGGCTCGGTTCATTTTCAGGGACAAGGTTGGTCGCGTCCCGTCTATTTCAGCATTTTGATTTCGCACACGATTCTCGCCGCCGTCATCGTGCCCATGATCATCATCACGCTCAGCCGGGCTCTGCGGGCACGCTTCGATCGTCATCGCACGATCGCGCGTTGGACGTATCCGCTCTGGCTCTACGTTTCTGTTACCGGAGTGGTCATCTACCTGATGTTGTACAAGCTCTTCGCCTCGTAATCTCACGACAGAGACACAGATATCCTTCTTTTTCTTTCCGTGACTCAGCGTCTCCATGATTGAATCCGATTTCGCTGTGCAGGCACGAAGCGCAGAAATTTGCGGTCGGTTCTTCTCCGTGACTCCGTCTCTCCGTGGTAAGGTTTTTCCCAGCCTCCGTGGTAATGTTTTCTCCCATGGCAATTGTGAAGCTCAAGATCGATGTTTCCGGCACGGTCGGCGATTCCGCATGGAAGCAGATCCAGCAATTCGATGAAATCCAGAGTGCCGACTTCGGCCCTCAATTCGGCAGCGGCGGTCGCTGCAACCACCCGCCCAACGCCCGCCACAATAAAGGCGAATGGATTGGCGCCGAAGTCAAGCTACAGACGCCGCTTCTCGCCCAGTATGCCGTCTCCCACTATCTCGAGCAGCCGCGGGTGCTCGACGCAGATGTAGTCGACTAGCTTCTTTGCTATAGTTTCAAAGTAGCTGCCGTATGCCTACCACCCCCACCCCCGCCCCCGAAGTCCAGGCCAAGTCTCGCCCGCGCATGTCGACGCGCAACCGCCTGCTGTTCTTCGCAACCGGCTGGTTGATCGTCCTGATGCCCTTTCTTTTCTGGTGGAACACATGGTTTGGCCGCCACCTTTCGAATCACGAGATCAGCCAATATCTGCGCGATGACAATCACCCGCGCCATATTCAGCACGCCCTCGTCCAGGTCGGCGAGCGCATGAGCCATCACGATCCCGCGATCAGCGACTGGTATTCGGACCTTGTGCGCCTGGCCTCCTATCGCGTCGAAGAAGTTCGCAATACTGACGCCTGGGTCATGGGGCAGGACACCTCCGGAACCGGCTTCCATCAAGCCCTTCTGGGCATGCTCCACGATCCCGCCCTTACCGTCCGGGGGAACGCCGCTCTTTCCCTGGTGAGGTTCGGAGATGCCACCGGGCGCCCGCAAATCGCAGAGCTTTTGCAACCTGCGGTAATCCCGTCGCCGGAATCAGGGAAGCTCATCGATGCAGCCCTCGCTGGCACTGCGATTCATCAGGATGGCACCATCGCCAAATTGCAGGATGAAAACGGCAACAAGACGGAAATCCGCTCCCCGATCACTGGACGTCTTCGCGAAGTCTCCGTTCCCATCGGTCAGAACGTCGCACCTGGTGCTCAGATTGCCGTCGTGAATCCTGGGACAGAACAGGTTTGGGAAGCCCTCCGCGCCCTCTACGTCGTCGGCCAAACCCAAGACATCGCCGACGTCCTGCCTTATGAAAGGGACATTCCAGAGGTTCCCGATCGCGTTCGCGAACAGGCAGTCGAAACCGAAAAAGCAATCCGCTCGCGGGAAAAGTGAGACTTCACCAAGGCTAAATCGGCATTGCGCCGACTTCTTTTTCCACCTCAGTGGTTTCCACCATCACGATGGCATCCCACGGGCAGCCATCCAGGAAGCATCCATCCGGACCTTTGCTTGTGCATTTCTTGCAGCCGATGCAAAGGATCGGGTCCACCTGGATCCGCCCAAACGGCGGATGATCTTCGTCCGGCACCCAGAACATGCAATCTTCGATCGGGCAATATTCCACGCATGCGGGCGACCCGGCGCATCCCGTGCAGCACTCCGTGATGACAGCTAACTCTTTTGGTTTCTTCTTGCGAGGAGTAAGAATGCCTTTGGATTTCGGTTCAAACTTCAACTCCTCCGGCACCATCCCGAGGGCCTTCGCGTCGGCAGACATGGCCGAAATTATAGCATTCAGAACTCCACCTTCAGCACTCAGTTGGCGTGTTTGTTGGTACTAGGAAGATCCTCAAAACGCTGAATGCTGGCGGCTGGAGGCTAGTTCAGCGATCACAATCCCCACCGCGCCGATTCTGCTATATTGGCCGATCAGGAGAAAGCAATTATGGCCGGAAAAAGTGTCAATAAAGTGATCCTCATCGGCAATCTCGGCAAGGATCCCGAAGTGAAATACACCCCCCAGGGCACCCCCGTCGCGAAGCTCACAATCGCTACCAACGAACGCTTCAAAGATAAGAGCGGCGAATGGCAGGACCGCACGGAGTGGCACAACGTCGTTCTCTGGCAGCGCCTGGCGGAGATCGCCGGAGAATACCTGAAAAAAGGTGGCAAGGTTTATATCGAAGGGCGACTGCAAACCCGTTCCTGGGACGACAAGCAGACCAACCAGAAGCGCTACATGACCGAAGTAGTCGCGAATGATCTGGTATTGCTCGGCGGTCGTGGCGAAGGCGGAGATTTCACGCGGGGAGCATCCGCAGGCGGCAACAATTTCGATCAGCGTACACCCGAACCCGAACCAGCAGGTTCTTCTCCGATCAGCGACGAAGATATTCCGTTCTAGGCACCTCTACGTAGCTTTTGCCGAAGACCGCGTTCCCGGAATTGCGGCACTCTTACTGGGGCCTTGCTCGCTTCCCGATGCAAGGCTTAAATCCGTCGACCAGCAGTCGACCAGGATTTTCCACTCGCCTGCTTGCCGGGCCGCTACGATCACATACTTCCCGCGTTCCTCGCGACGCTTCCCCATCGCGGTCGGCGCAAGCATCGTGCAGCGTCCCACCTCGTACGCGATCTCTCCAAAGATCTCCACACGAAGCGGCTCCATCTGTACTTCGCCTAGACCCGCCTCAAGGACCGAGAAAAACAACTCCCGAATCGCTGGCGTGCTGCGCACCGGCGGAACATTTGCTCGCAGGACGCTCGCATCCGGCGCATACAGCTCCACCAGGTCATCCAGGTGTTTTGTATTGCATGCCAGCGCCCAGTCCTGCGCTAGCTTATGCAGCGCCGTCTCTGCTCGGCTGAGCCCTGCCGCTCCCGGCACCTTTGGCTTCGCGGTATCCCTCATCGCGGTGGCAGCTATCGGAGTTCGCGCCTCGGAAGCTCCCCCGGTTTCCTCCGTCGCCGAACTCGCAAAATAATGATGGTGATAGTGATGATGGTAATGATGCTGTCCGCTGTTCGAAGTCAGCGGGTTTATGAGCTTTACACCACTCGGGGATGGTGCTTCGCCCTCCGGCAACGATTCGAGCGGAACTCCGCAGCGTGCGCAGAAACGGTTCTCGCGCAGATTCCAGTTCCCGCACGAGTGGCACTGCCGTCGCTCTTCTGACTCGGCCACCGGTCCAACTGCCGCGGCCGTATCCATCTGGAAGCTCACCCGCTGGGACGCTTCCATCGCCGCGTCCGCCTTATCGTCCCGCGGCATTCCCATTTCCGCCCGCAGCTTTCGGAGCATCTCCTGCAACCCAAAGCTCTGCGATGACTCAACCTTCTGCTCGGCTTGCTTCTTGCCCTGGTTGAACGGTTTTTCCTGGTCCACGTTGATTCCCAAGTTCTCGCCTCATTCTAGCGGAAATCCTTACGGACCACGCAACTCACGCCCTTCTGTGACTCGTGAACATTTCACTGTGAGCACCATCACTTCAAGCTATGAGCAATTTTTCGAGAATGGATTCAGACGTTTCTGAGACTGACCGGCCAAGCCGGCGCCAGAACCGCCGCGGTGCAAAGGAGGCATGGCAATGTTTGAACAAGAGCTTGAGATGGAACGAAAAGAATCCTCCGTTGTGCCTCTCCTGCTGATCTTGACGCTGATCATCGCTGTGGTGGGAGTGGCCGGCTATTACATCATCCAAAATCGTAAAGTCCTCTCGATGGCCGAAGCGACCCAGGTCGCCACGTCCGTACTCAAGGACCAGGGTCCCGCGACCTTGCACTTCCACACCGGGCTGGTGAAGTCCTCAGTGAACGACAATCCCGAGGGGCCTCATTACCGCCTGATGGAAAAGGCAGGCCTGATCACGGTCGGAAAAGCACAAGGCCAATACAAGACCACTTACCCGATTGCCCTGACGGAAGCTGGCAAGGAAATGATGAAACGGATCGATGGCGTGACCACCTCCGAAGAAAAAGATGGCAGCCAACTCTACGACGTGCCCTTGGCAGAGCGGAAGCTGGTCGCAATTTCAAACATCAAAATGATCAATCCAAATCGCGCCAACATCACCATCACTTGGAATTGGAAAACCAATCCCATGGGCGAACTGCTCGATGCCGGTGGCCCGACGGTCAAAAGCTTTAATACTTGGGATCGCTCCACGTTGATCGATAAATACGGAGCAAACTTCTATCATGCCGCTCCCACCGAGGTGACGCTGGGTCTGGCAAGAAACGATAATGGAACCTGGGGAATTGCTAGCGAGTAGGATTCATATCAACTTTCATACCGGCTGCTGAAACCATCTTCAGCAGCCTTATTTCTTGCTCACCCGCAGAGTAATCAGAGTCACCTCCGGAATACAGTTGAAACGCACCGGAATGCGAATGGTTCCCAACCCTATATTGGTGTAAAGAGGCAGTCCGCCGACCGTGTACCGTCCACGCGGATAATGCCTCGCACCGTAGGGCAGCCACGGTGCACCTAGTCCCGGGACCCAGACCTGTCCTCCATGCGAGTGCCCGGATAGTTGCAAGTCGACCGGATACTGCGAGGCGACATCAGCAAAGTCCGGCTCATGCATGGCCACGACCACGGTATCATTTTCCGGGACGCCCCCCAGTGACTTCCCGAGATCCGGATGCCTCTCCAGCGAATCTAGACCGCAGATCCATAGCCTCGAATTCTGCTGCTCAATTGCCTGCGACCGGTTGCGTAGCACA
>Ga0335078_10001740_pt1 | contig 32920 bp, 34 predicted proteins | sample Lox_Sample_32_FD_206711 | JGI IMG/M metagenome (GOLD analysis project Ga0335078, IMG submission 206711) | Soil microbial communities from Loxahatchee National Wildlife Refuge, Florida, United States - Lox_Sample_3.2 | ecosystem: Environmental > Terrestrial > Soil > Wetlands | place: USA... | reverse complement strand
GGCCGCAGCACCTGCCACAGCGCCACGCCGGCCACCAGCGACCCGGCGGTGAGGAAGCAGCCGGCGATGACGTGCGGGAACCCGGCCAGCTGCGCGGGGTTGAACAGCACCTTCACGAACGAGACAAGCTCGTCCTGCCGGGTCTTCTGGTTGTAGACGGAGCCGACGGGATGCTGCATCCAGGCGTTGGCGGCGAGGATGAAGTACGCGGAGAGCAGCGTGCCGACCGAGGTGATCCACATGCAGGCCGCGTGCAGCCGGGGTGACAGCCGGTCCCAGCCGAAGATCCACAGCCCGAGGAAGGTGGACTCAAGGAAGAACGCGAGCAGCGCCTCGATCGCCAGCGGCGCGCCGAAGATGTTGCCGACCTGCCGCGAATAGGCGGACCAGTTCATGCCAAACTGGAATTCCTGCACTATTCCGGTGACGACGCCAAGCGCGAAATTGATGAGGAACAGCTTGCCGTAAAACTTTGTCAGCCGCAGCCAGCGCTCGTGCCCGGTTCTCACCCAGGCCGTTTCGAAGCCCGCGACGAGGAAGCCGAGCCCGATGGTAATCGGGACAAAGAGAAAATGGTACACGGTGGTAATGCCGAACTGCCACCGTGAAAGATCAAGCACGTTCACCCGTTCGCCTCCCCCCGACGCCAGGGATTAGTACCACAAATATTCGGCTCGCACACGCGTGACGCGCGGCACGGAAACCAAGAAATCATTTCCTGATATACGGCGATAAGGGCCGCACGGCACCATCCGCCCGGGACGAACGTCCCGGTTACCGCGCGCGAACGGTGCGTTACCCGGTAGCCGACGCGGCGGCGCGGCCGGCGATCCGGCCGGAGAACAGGCAGCCGCCGAGGAACGTCCCCTCGAGCGACCGGTACCCGTGCATGCCGCCGCCGCCGAAGCCGGCCGCCTCCCCCGCCGCGTACAGCCCGGGCACCGGCTCGCCCGAGGCGGCGAGCACGCGGGACGACAGGTCGGTGTGCAGCCCGCCGAGCGTCTTGCGGGTCAGCACGCGCAGCCGCACCGCGATCAGCGGGCCGGCCGCGGGGTCGAGCAGCGCGTGCGGCCGCGCGACCCGGATGAGCCGGTCGCCAAGGTAGGACCGCGCCCGGCGGATCGCGTTCGCCTGGAAGTCCTTGCCGAACGGGCGGGTCACGTCGGCGTCGCGGGCAGCCACCTCCCGTTCGATGGCCGCGGCATCAAGCGGCGGCGACCCGCCAGCCAGCTCGTTCATCGCGGCGACCAGCCCGGGGAGCGTCGCGGCGGTGACGAAGTCCGCGCCCCGGTCGACGAACGCCCGCACCGGGCCTGGCACCGCGCCGCCGAACCTGCTTGCCAGCATGGCGCGGCGGTCCCGGCCGGTCAGGTCCGGGTTCTGCTCGGAGCCGGACAGCGCGAATTCCCGCGCGATGATCTTCCTGGTGAGGATGAACCAGGAGTGGTCGTGGCCGGTGCCGCGCAGGTACTCCAGGGTGCCGAGGGTGTCCGAGCCCGGGTACAGCGGCACCGGCAGCCGCCGCCCGGTGGCGTCGAGCCAGAGCGAGGACGGCCCGGGCAGGATGCGGATGCCGTGCAGCGGCCAGACCGGGCCGTGGTTGGCGACGCCCTCGACGTAGTGCCACATCCGGTCCCTGTTGATCACCGCGCCGCCGGCCTTCTCCGTGATCTCGATCATCCGACCGTCCACGTGCGCGGGGACGCCGCACAGCAGGTCGCCGGGCGGCGTGCCGAGGCGGGACGGCCAGGCGGCGCGGACCATGGCGTGGTTGCCGCCGATACCGCCCGAGGTGACGATCACCGCCTGCGCGCGGAACTCGAACGTCCCTGCCGCGTCCCGGTTCGACGGCTCGCCGCGCGCGGTGCCGCTCGGCGCGAGCACCGTGCCCGCCACGCCGTCCACCGCGCCGCCGGTGGCGGTGAGCGCGTCGACCCGGTGCCGGAACCTCATCGTCAGCCGGCCGGACGCGGCCGCCGCGCGGACCCGCCGTTCGAACGGCTCGACCACGCCGGGCCCTGTTCCCCAGGTGACGTGGAACCGCGGCACGCTGTTGCCGATGCCGCTGCCGTGGTACCCGCCCCGCTCGGCCCAGCCGACCACCGGGATGACCGAGTGCCCCATCGACGCAAGCCAGGCCTGCTTCTCCCCCGCCGCCCACTCCACGTACGCGCGCGCCCACTTTCTCGGCCACTCGTCCTCTGGCCGGTCGAAGCCGGCCGTGGCGGTCCAGTCCTGCCAGGCCAGGTCGACATCGTCGCGCACGCGGAGCCTGCGCTGCTGCGGCGAGCCGACGAAGAACAGCCCGCCGAACGACCACCAGGCCTGCCCGCCGAGCGACTGCTCGGGCTCCTGGTCGAGCAGCAGCACGCGCCGTCCCGCCTCCGCCGCCTCGGCCGCCGCGACGAGGCCGGCCAGCCCCGCCCCCACCACGATCACGTCCGCGTCCACGCTCACCTCACCGCCGGTCCTGTCCCAGGGAAAAGATCAAGAACAGGATTATCCCGAACGAAGGCACGGCGCTTCCCTGCGCCCCGCGACTCCGGGAGGCGTTGCGTTGCGCTGGCGCGCTTGTTGCTGTTATCCCAGGCGGGGGCGCAGGCCGACGAGTATCCGGTCAAGGACCTCGCCGAGTTCGGCGCGCTCGGCGGCCGGGTCGTCGGCGCGGGCGATTTCCAGGCTGGCCTCGGTGAGCATCGCGATGAGCAGCCGCGCCAGGGCGCGGACCGGCACCGCGTCAAGCGCGCCGGTCTCCGCCGCACGCTCCAGCCATTCCTCGAGTATGCCGCGCCCGTAGCGGTCGACCAGGTCCTCCCAGGCGTCGGCGCCGAGCACGCGCGGTCCGTCCACCAGGACGATCCGCTGGAAGTCGCCGCCGATGCAGACGTCGAGGAACGCGCTCACCCCGTCCCTGATGTCATCGAGCGGCGACGTCGCCTCCGCGGCCAGCTGCTCGTCGATCAGCCGCTGCGCCACGTCCCCGGCGGCCTGGGCCATCACCGCGCGGAACAGGTCGGCCTTGTCGCGGAAGTGGTGGTAAAGCGCGCCGCGGGTGACCCGCGCCTCGGCGACGATCTGCTCGGTCCCTGTCCCGTCGAAGCCGTCCCTGGCGAACAGCCTGCGCGCCACGGCGATCAGCGCCTCCCTGGTGTCCGCCGCGTGCTCGGCACGGCGCGCCTGCGCCCTGATCGTGCCCGCGCGGACGGCCCGCCGTCGCTGCGCGCCGGCCCCCTGCCCCGGCGACTCCCTGTCCGGTGACCCCTGCCCCGGCGACTCCCTGTCCGGTGACCCCTGCCCCGGCGACTCCCTGTCCGGTGACCCCTGCCCCGGCGACTCCCGCCTCTCTGGTTCCTGCCCTTCGGGCACTTGCGCTTTCGCTGCCATACAGCCATCATGTGACATACAGCGTGTATGTTCAATGCGCCGTGCATGTTGAATGCAGTTTGCATGTTTGATGCGCTGCGCATGCTCAGCATGCTCAGCACGCTCGGCACGCTCAGCAGAAGGCAGGCGGCCCGGGGGCCACCAGAGACGGAGACTTGATCATGGCGATGCCGTTTCACCTGACGGTGAAGCTCGGGACGTACCTGATGCAGCAGAAGCTCCGCGGCGTGAAGAAGTACCCGCTGATCATGGAGCTTGAGCCGCTGTACGCCTGCAATCTCAAGTGCGCGGGCTGCGGCAAGATCCAGCAGCCGGCCGCGCTGCTCAAGCAGCGGATGCCGGTGGAGCAGGCCGTCGCCGCCGTCGAGGAGTGCGGCGCGCCGATGGTCTCCATCGCAGGCGGCGAGCCGCTGATGCACCCGCAGATCCACCTGATCACGCAAGAGCTGCTCAAGCGCAAGAAGTTCGTGGTGCTGTGCACGAACGCGGTGTTCCTGCCCAAGCACATCGACAAGTTCAAGCCGAACAAGAACTTCGCCTGGATGGTCCACCTGGACGGCATCGGCGAGCGGCACGACGAGGCCGTCGCCAAGAAGGGCGTGTTCGAGCAGGCCGTCGAGGCGATCAAGCTGGCCAAGTCCAAGGGCTTCGCGGTCTACACGAACACGACGGTGTTCAACACCGACACGCCGCAGGACCTGATCGACACGCTGAACTACATCAACGACGAGCTGAAGGTCGACCGGCTGGAGATCGCCCCCGGCTACGCCTACGCCAAGGCGCCCGACCAGGACCGCTTCCTCGGTGTGACGCAGACCCGCGAGCTGTTCAGCAAGGCGTTCGCCGACGGGCGCCGCAAGAAGTGGCGGTTCAACCACTCCCCGCTCTACCTGGACTTCCTCGAGGGCAAGGCCGACTTCCAGTGCACACCGTGGGGCGTGCCGCTGTACACGCTGCAGGGCTGGCAGCGCCCCTGTTACCTGATGGACGACGGCTACGTCGGCACCTGGAAGGAACTCCTGGAGACCACCGACTGGGACAGCTTCGGCCGCGGCAAGGACCCGCGCTGCGACAACTGCATGGCGCACTGCGGCTACGAGCCGACCGCGGTCCTCGCCACGATGGACTCGCTGCGCGAGTCGCTGCGCGCCATGGTCAGCCACTAAGCCAGCGGACACGGCCCGCCAGCAGCAGGGCGTGCACGCCCCAGGTGACGTTGGCACCCTGGGTGACCCGCCGGTCGGCGCGGGCGCGACCCCTTGCTGTTATCTCTTGGAAGTGGCCGCCTGCTCTCCCGGCGAGATGATCGTGTGCATTTGATGCTCGTTTTCCGCTATCAAACGCACACGATCCTGGGCTGAAGGCGCCGACGCCGGCAGGTGTAGGTTGGCCCGCATGGCGCAGGAGCGGGTGACGGAGCCGGATAACACGGCGGTGCGGGTCGCGCTGTGGCGGGCGCTGCACACCGAAGTGGACGCGCCGCCGCACGTGCTCGAGGACAGGATCGGGCTGCGGCTGGCGGACCCGCCGGACGGCTGGCGTGGCCGGCCGGACATGGACCCGGTATTCACCAGCGGGTTCCGTGCCTCGATCGTGGCGCGCGCCCGGTTCATCGAGGACCTGGTCGCATCGCGGGCCGCACAGGGGACGTACCAGTACCTGCTGCTCGGCGCCGGACTCGACACGTTCGCACAGCGCCGACCGGAGCTGGCGGCGCGGCTGCGGGTGTTCGAGGTGGACCAGCCGGGCACCCAGGCGTGGAAGCGGCGCCGCCTCACCGAGCTCGGCTACGGCGTCCCGGAGTGGCTGCGGCTCGTCCCAGTGGACTTCGAGGAAGGGGTCTCCTGGCAGGAGGAGGCCGTGAAGGCCGGGTTCGACCCGGCCCGGCCGGCCGTGGTCGCCTCCGCCGGCGTCAGCATGTACCTGACGCGGGAGGCGAACGCGGCAACGCTGCGCAACCTGGCCGCGCTCGCGCCCGGCTCCACGGTCGCGATGACGTTCCTGCTCCCGCTGGACCTGGTCGACGAACAGGACCGCCAGGGCTGGATCATGTCGGAGAACGGCGCCAGGTCGTCGGGGACGCCGTTCATCAGCTTCTTCGCACCCGAGGAGTTCCTCGGCCTGGCCCGTGCGGCCGGGTTCGCCGACCTGCGGCACGTGTCAGGGCACGACATGAACGACCGCTACTTCGCCGGCCGGCCCGACGGGCTGCGCATGTCGACAGGCGAGGACTTCCTGATAGCGACTGCCTAGCGGCGCCGCCCGCCACCCTGGAGCGCATCCTGTTCCAGGGCACGCGGCTACCCGCGGAACGGCGCCTAGTCACCGCGTCGCGTTACGCCGCGGCCGACCCGGGACCGCCACGGCCGGATACAGCCCCGGCGCCCGCGTCCTCGCCTGCCTCAAGTGCCTCGGCGATGAGGTGCCGGATCGCCCGCGCCAGGGCCTCGTCGAGTTCGGGATCGGTGGCTCGTGCTGCGTCACTCATGATCCATCTGCTCCGTTCCCCTGACGCATTTGCGGCACGCCAGGACCAAGTTACACAGATGTAGTTCGCTTACGACGAGGCTACCGAACATCATCGGCCGAGATCAGGCGAATTCCGATAGTCCTGCGTCCCTGTCGAGCCTAGTCTTGACAGGGACGGCGGTAAGCGGGCGGTAATCCGGCGGTAAGCGGAAGGTAAGCTTTTTCTTGCTGTTATCCGCAGGAGGGACGCCGGGCATGCGCGCACCCGGGCACCCCGCCGCTGACCGACGCCGAGCACAGGCCTGCGGCCACTGAAGGCTTTGTAGCGTTATCACACTAACGCCTCGGCCAGGCCCCACCGCTTCCTGATCGCTCGGTTCGCCCAGCCGAACGCCGCGTCGACCAGGATGCCGAGGATGAGGATCACGATCATGACCGCGATCGTGGACGGCATGTCCGTCTGGTCCTGGTCGGACTGGAACAGCGCGCCGATCGAGGGTTCGCCGGCGACGAGCACGAGCAGTTCGGCGGTTAGCAGGGCGTGCCAGGTGAACGCCCAGGCCTGTTTCATGCTGGCCACGAACGTAGGCAGCGCGGCGGGCATGATCAGGTACCAGTTCAGGCGCAGTCCGCGCAGTCCCATGATCCTGGCCGACTTGAGTAGCAGCGGGGGGATGTAGTCCACGCCGGCGATCACCCCGTTGGCGATGGCCGGGGCAGCGGCCATCGCGATGATGAACAGGATCGAGGCGTTGGTCAGCCCGAACAGGATGATCGCGAACGGAATCCACGCCGCTGACGGCAACGTCTGCAAGCCGGTGATCAGTGAGCCGACCGCGGCACGCAGCAGGGGGACGCGGGCCACCAGCAGGCCGACGACGGCACCGATGACCAGGGCGGCCGCGTAGCCGATGACGGCCCGTAGCACGGTGTCCGCGCATCCGTGCCACAGCAGGCCCGTCTTCGCTTGCGCCCACAGGCTGGCGAGGGTGACCCCTGGACCGGGTAGCACGTACTTCTTCCAGCCGGTGAGGTGGATCAGCTCCCAGACGACCCACACCAGGGCGACGGCGGCCAGCTTCGGCCAGGTCGCGGCCCAGGCCCGCCGCGCTCGCTCGGCGGCGTCCATGCCACCGGAGGCGGGGGCAAGCTCGAGGGCGTCGAGCCCGGCGAGTGTCGGGTCAGCCGCCATGACGGCTTACCTCCGCGCGGAGCCTGTCGGTGATGACGCTGGCCAGTTCGGCGACGGGCGCGGAGTCGATCCGCCGCGGCCGCCCGGCTGGCACCTGGTACTCCTCGATGACCCGGCCAGGACGGCTGGACAGCAGGACCACGCGGTCGCCGAGGCGGACGGCCTCGCGGACGTTGTGCGTCACGAACAAGACGGTCAGCCGCCTGCCGGCCCTCAGCCGTACCCGGTCGAGCTCGTCGTGCAGCAGGTCGCGGGTCATCGCGTCGAGCGCGCCGAACGGCTCGTCCATCAGCAGCACGTCGGCGTCCTGCGCCAGGGCGCGGGCGAGAGCCACCCGCTGCCGCATGCCGCCGGACAGCTCGTGCGGCCGCTTGGCCGCGAAGCCGCGCAGCTGCACGGCGTCGAGCAGCTCCGCGGCCCGCGCGTTCCGCTCGGCGCGCGGCACCCTGCGCGCGCGCAGCGCGAGCTCCACGTTGGCCCCCGCGGTGAGCCACGGGAACAGGCCGGGCTCCTGGAACATGAGCGCCACCCGGCCGCGGGTGGTGATGTCGCCGCCGGTCGGCCGGTCCAGGCCGGCGACGAGCGAGAGCAGCGTGGACTTGCCGCAGCCGGACGCGCCGATGAGGCAGGTGAACTCACCCGGCTGGACGGTGAGTGACACCTGGTCGAGTGCGCGGACGGCGGAGCCGCCGCGCCCGTACACCTTGGAGACGCCGGCCAGGCTGACCGCCGCGGCCTGCGTTACCGCTGTCGTGTACATGGAACGCTCCGTTATCTTGCCTGCTCGCTGTGCTGCTACCCGGCGCTCACCGTCGGCTGGTCGGCCGCGCTGAGTATTGAGTTGAGCGGGCCGGTGTCGAAGATCCCGTTCAGGTTGACCGCGCTGAGCAGCCCGACCGCGGTGGCCTGCTGTGCGTCCTGGGTGAGTGACGCCGCGTCCGGGTCGTCGGTGAAGGTGATTTCCTTGAACGCCGGGTCGAGCACCTTCGATGACAGCGGCTTGCCGGTGTACGCGGCGAGCTCGGCGTTGGCGGCCTGCTCGGCGCCTGAGGGGTCGGACTTGATGTAGCCGAGCGCGTCGAGGTTGGCCTTGAGCAGGTCGGCGACGATGTCCGGGTGGGCGGCGAGGAACGACTGGGTGACCATCAGCACCGTGGTCACCCCCGGCTCGGACAGCAGCACCTTCCCGCCGCCCTGCACCATCTCCACGTCGTAGGGCGACGGCTCGGAGGCGCCGGCGATCTGCCCGGACTTGAACTCGAGCACGGCGGCCGAGTTCGGCGTGGTCGGCTTGATCGCCACGTCACCGCCGCCGGTCGCGCTGGTGGTCAGCCCCTGCTGCTTGAGCCAGTAACGCACCGCCACGTCCTGGGTGTTGCCGAGCGACGGTGTCGCCAGCGACTGCCCCTTGAGCTGCGCGGCCGAGGTGACGGCCGGCTTGACCACCACGGACGCCCCGCCGGCCGCCACCCCGGAGATGATCTTGATCGCGGTGCCGCCGGACTTCTGCCAGGCGTTGATCGCCGGGTTCGGCCCCACGTAGGCGGCGTCGAGCTGTCCGGACAGGATCGCGGTCGTCTCCTGCGTGCCGCTGGTGAACACCGAGGTCTTCACCGTGCCCGCCGAGCTGAGCTCCTTGGCGAAATAACCGTTTTTCACCGCGATCAGCGCGGGCGCGTGGGTGATGTTCGCCAGGTAGCCGAGCCGCACGGTCACCGGCGCGCTCGCCGCGGCAGCACCTGCCGAGCCGCCGGAGGCGGCGGACGAGGACGAGGACGAGGACGAGGACGATCCGCCCGAGGAGCAGCCGGCGATGAGGAGGGCGCCGCCCGCCAGGACGGCCGGGCCAGCCAGGATGCTGCGCATTAAGTATCCATTTCCCATCGGTTTACTAGTTTATAGAGTGACTATATACCAGACCGGGAAAGTAGGAAACAAGAGAAACGGCCTGCGGCGACTGTCACGAGGCTGGGCGCGGTCGCGACCGCCCGGCGCCAGGCGCTGCGGGTAGTGCAGCGCCTGCTATCGCAGCCACAAGGGGGGTCGTCCCCCCCGCGAGAAGTACAGGGCGTCCCCCGCGGGCAACTCAGCTATCGTCCGAGGAGTCCTGCACGTCGACGCCCTCGACCTGCGGCGCGAACTTGTTCACGCACTCCTCGAGGCGGGCGATGTCCGCCACGCCCGCGCCGGTGGTGTTGTAGGTCACCACGTCCACGGCGGACGCGAGCGGCACCCCGGTGGCGATTGGCGCGGCCTTGACGTGCGGCAGGTTGTTGCACGCGGAGCGCACCTTGAGCTTGAAGGAGACCGGCGTGCTCGTCTTGAAGTAGATGAGCGCCTGCTGCTGGCCAAGTGCCTTGTCGAACTGCGCGCACCCGGTCACGCCGAGGCAGAGGGCCACGCCGGCCAGCAGGAGGATAAGCCAGCGCCGGCGGCTTCGGGTGATCGGCACGGAGACAGCATATGTGGTCGGCGCAGCGAGTACGGTACTGGGGAGACGCGAACGAACTCCTGTCCGAACTGCTGAGACGGCCCGCCGCCGACGGCGCGCGTGCCATCATGACCGCACCACCGCCCGCCCCCGCCCCGCCCCCGCCTCGCCCCTGCCCCTGCCTCGCCCCGCCCGCTCCCGCCCCGCCCGGGCCCCACCGATACGGCATCGATGCCACCGCGCCATATCCTCATCGTCAACGCCCGCAACGTGTCGGCGCCGGTCTTCGTGATCGGCGCGCCGCACTCCGGAGCGGAGCACGTCGGGCGTGCGCTCAAGATCTCACCCGGGTTCCACGTGACCATCGGGCAGCAGGCCGTGCTGCAGGCGGTCTACGGGTTCGCCAGGCGGCCGTCGCTGCACAGCGGGCGGGGCGACGCCGCCGCCGCGGTGATGCGGGACGCCTTCGCGCAGGGCTGGCAGATCGGGCCGGCGAGCTGCCTGGAGTGCGCGCCGCAGTGCCGTTCGGCGGCGGGGCTGCGGCAGGCGGAGATCGGGCCGTGCGCCGAGCTGCGCGGCCTGTCCAGGTACGGCGACGCGACATCGGACCTGACCTACTGCGCCGAGGCCCTGGTGGCGGCGTTCCCCGACGCGCTGATCATCCAGGTGGTGCGGGACGGCAGGGACACCGTGGCGGCAATGCTCGGCGACCAGGTGGCGATGTCCTGGTTCCGGCCGAGCGTGGTCAACATCGAGACCGAGTTCCCCAACCCGTTCTACGGCGTTGAGGACGAGTCCGACCGGCTCGCCTTCCCGGCACTGTCCGGCGCGGGCAAGTGCGCGCTGCGCTGGCGCGGCGCGATCAGGATCGCCGCCCGGCTGCGCCGGGCGCTGCCGGAGGGCCAGCTCAAGACGCTGCGCTACGAGGACATGGCGCGCGACCCCGGCGCGGCCGCGGCGGCGCTGTCCGGCTTCACCGGGTCCAAGGTCGCCGCGCCGGTGACGCGGACGAGCCGCGCGAAGCCGGAGCAGAACGAGTGGCGGCGCACCCTTTCCTACAGCCAGCTCGCGGACGTGGAGAAGGTCGCCGGGGAGGAGCTGCGCCGGCTCGGCTATAAGTAGCTCTTATCTCCCGGGGGGGCGACCCCCCGTACCCCCCGAGGCGCGCCCGATGGCTCCGCCATCGTATCGGGCGTACTGCTCCTGGTTTTCCTGTGCCTTGAACTGGGTCAGGTACAGGTCGGCGTACAGGCTGCCCGCGGCGAGCAGCTGCTCGTGCGTGCCGGTCTCCGCGACCTGGCCCGCCTCGATCACCAGGATCTGGTCCGCCTCGCGGACGGTGGACAGCCGGTGCGCGATGACCAGCGACGTGCGGCCGTCGAGCGCGACCGACAGCGCCTGCTGCACGGCGAGTTCCGACTCCGAGTCCAGGTGCGCGGTCGCCTCGTCGAGCACCACGATGGACGGGGCCTTGAGCAGCAGCCTGGCCAGGGCGACGCGCTGCTTCTCGCCGCCGCTCAATCGGTAGCCGCGGTCGCCGACGATCGTGTCGAGGCCGTCGGGCAGCACCGAGATCAGGTCCCAGATCTGCGCGGCCCGGCACGCCTCGACGACCTCGGGCTCCGTCGCGCCCGGCCGCGCGTACAGCAGGTTGGCGCGGATGGTGTCGTGGAACAGGTGCGCGTCCTGGGTGACGACGCCGACCACGTCGTGCAGCGAGTCGAGCGTGACGTCGCGGATGTCGTGGCCGCCGATGAGCACCGCCCCGTCGTTCGGGTCGTACATACGGGAGACCAGCTGGGTGATGGTCGTCTTGCCCGCGCCTGACGGGCCGACGAGCGCGGTGAGCTTCCCGGCGGGGGCGGTGAACGAGACGTGGTGCAGCACGCCGGCCGCGGCGTCGGTCCGCTCGGGCTGCTTCAGCGCGATCGACTCCAGGGAGGCGAGCGACACCTCCTTCGCGGTCGGGTAGCGGAACGACACCCCGGCGAACGCGATGGACGGCGCGCTGCCTGACGCGTCCCTGGCCTGCAGGGTCACCGCGCCCGGCCTCTCCTTGATCAGCGGCTCCAGGTCCAGGACCTCGAACACCCGGTCGAAGCTGACCAGGGCGGTCATCACCTGGATCTGCACGTTGGACAGCGAGCCGATCGGGCCGTAGACCCGGGCGAGCAGCTGGGCGACCGCGACGAGCGTGCCGAACTGGAACGCCCCGTGGATCACCAGGGCGCCGCCGACGCCGTAGGTGACCGCGGTGAACAGCCCGGTGAGCAGGGTGATCGCGATCATGAACACCATGCCGTACATGTCCCTGGTGACGCCGATCTCACGGACCTTGTGCGCCTTCGCGGCGAACAGCTCCGACTCCTCGCGAGGGCGGCCGTAGAGCTTGGCGAGCATCGCGCCCGCCACGTTGAACCGCTCGGTCATCGTGGTGCCCATCTCGGCGTTCAGCTGCATGGACTCCCGTGACAGGCGCTGCAGCCTGCGGCCGAGCCTGCGGGCGGGCAGGATGAACAGCGGGATGAGCAGCAGCCCGATGACGCTGAGCACCCAGGACAGGTAGAACAGGGTGACCAGGATGACGATCAGCGACAGGACGTTGGCCAGCACGCTCGACAGCACGCCCACAATGGCGTTCTGCGCGCCGACCACGTCCCCGTCAAGGCGGCTGACCAGCGACCCGGTCTGCGCGCGTGTGAAGAACGCCAGCGGCTGCCGCTGCACGTGGTCGAAGACCTGGGTGCGCAGGTCGTAGATGAGGCCCTCGCCGATCCGCGAGGAGAAGTAGCGGTTCACCACGCCGAGGAACGCGTCGAGCAGGGTGACCCCGGCCACGGTCAGCGCCACCACGATGACGACGGCCTCGTCGCGGGCGATGATCCCGTTGTCGATGAGCTCGCGCAGCAGCAGCGGGTTGACCACGGTGATCGTCGCGTCAAGCGCCGTGGCGATCAGGAAGATAACGAGCTTCCACCGGTAGGGGCGCGCGTAGCCGGCGATCCGCTTGATCGTCCCCGGCTTGAGCTTCTGCTTGGTGACCGACGGGTCCATGCGGAACCCGCCGCGCATCGCCATCATCCCGGGGCCGTGGATCATCATTTACCCGATGATAGTTCCCGGGTGATGGGGGAATGTCATGGTTTTCCGGCGGGCGAACGTCCGCTGAACCCGCGCTCCCCGGGTGCGGCCGCGCCCGCCCGCGCTACCTCTTGGTCGCGCCGCCCCGGCCGCGCAGCGCGACCCCGGTCTCGGTGAGGATGCGGTGAATGAAGCCGTACGACCGCCCGGTCGCGGTCGCCAGCGACCGGATGGACTCGCCGGCGTCGTAGCGGGCCTTCAGGTCGGTCGCCAGCTTGCTGCGGTCCGCGCCGGTGACTCGGGTGCCTTTGCGGATCGTCGACGTGTCGGCCACCTTTACCTCCCGTAAGGTATAGCACTCACTGCGTTACTTCCCCTAACGCAATGATCACCTATCGAGGGGCCGTTGGCCACAGCTTGCCGGGTGATAGTTAGGCGAGAGCGACCAGGTCGGCGAAATCGGCGGACCAGGTATCTTCCGTTCCCTCAGGCAGCACAATCACCCGCTGCGGAGAAAGCGCGTCCACCGCGCCCTCGTCGTGAGTGACCAGCACAATGGCGCCGCGGTATGCCGCAAGGGCGGCCAGGATCTCCTCGCGGCTCGCCGGGTCCAGGTTGTTGGTCGGCTCGTCGAGCAGTAGCACATTGGCACCGGAAACAACAAGGAGCGCCAGGGCCAATCGCGTCTTCTCGCCACCGGAAAGCACGCCGACCGGCTTATCGACGTCCTCGCCGGAAAAGAGGAACGAGCCGAGGACTTTCCGCTGCTCGGTATCGGTCAGTTCCGGCGCGGCGGTGCGCATGTTCTCGATGAGCGACCGCTCGGTATCGAGGGTCTCGTGCTCCTGGGCGTAATAGCCCAGCCTTAGCCCGTGCCCGGGACTGACCATTCCGGTATCCGGGCTTTCCACGCCGGCCAGCAGCCGCAGCAGGGTGGTCTTGCCCGCGCCGTTGAGGCCGAGCACGACGACCCGGCTGCCACGGTCGATGGCGAGGTCCACGTCGGTGAACACCTCGAGGGACCCGTAGGACTTCGACAGGCCCCGTGCCGTCAGCGGCGTCTTGCCGCAGGAGGCCGGCTCGGGGAACCGCAGCCGGGCGACCCGGTCGGCCTGCCGCTCGGACTCCACGCCTTGCAGTAGCCGGTCGGCGCGGCGCGCCATGTTCTGTGCCGCCTTGGCCTTGGTCGCCTTGGCGCCCAGCTTCGCGGCCTGCAGCTGCAGCGCGGAGGCCTGCCGCTCGGCGTTGGCCCGCTCCCGCTTGCGGCGCCGCTCGTCGGCCTCGCGCTGTGCGAGGTAGGCCTTCCAGCCGACGTTGTATATGTCGAGCACGGAGCGGTTGGCGTCGAGGTAGCAGACCTTGTTGACCACCTGCTCCACCAGGTCCACGTCGTGGCTGATGACGAGCAGCCCGCCGCGGTAGTTCTTGAGGTGGTCGCGCAGCCAGGTGATCGAGTCCGCGTCCAGGTGGTTGGTCGGCTCGTCGAGCAGCAGCGTCTGTGCGTCGGAGAACAGGATCCGGGTCAGCTCGACACGCCTGCGCTGGCCGCCGGACAGCGTGCGCAGCGGCTGGCGCAGCACCCGGTCGGGCAGCCCGAGCGACGCGGCCATCGCGGCCGCCTCGGACTCGGCCGCGTAGCCGCCGAGCACCGCGAGCCGGTCGCTGAGCGAGCCGTAGCGGCGGATCGCCTTCTCCGCCTTCGCGGGGTCCTGGTCGGACATCAGCGCCTCGGCCCGGCGCATCTCGCCGAGCACCTCATCGAGGCCCCGCGCGGACAGGATGCGGTCCAGCGCGAGCGTCTCCAGGTCCCCGGTCCGCGGGTCCTGCGGGAGGTAGCCGACGGTGCCGGTACGGCGGATGCTGCCCGCGGCCGGCTGGCCCGCTCCGGACAGCACCTTCGCGAGGGTGGTCTTACCCGCGCCGTTCCTGCCGACGAGGCCGATGCGGTCCCCCTCGGCGACCTGAAAGGACGCGTCCGCCAGCAGGAGCCGGGCACCAGCACGCAGCTCTATGCCACTGGCGACGATCATGATTACCGAGGATACCTGATCAGCCCGTTTCCCTGGCCTATGGCTCGGTCAGCCGGATCCGCACCGCGAGGAAACCCTTCGGCGCCGCCTCGAGGACGGCGCGCTTGGGGTCGGGCACCGTCAGGAACCGTTCCGTCGCGATGGCAAGGTACGGGGCGAGCCGCGGGTCATCGCGCAGTCCGGCGACCGCCCGCTTGTCCCCGCCGAGCACCACCGCGTCCAGCCGTGCACCGGAACTCGCCGCCCAGCGGCCGAAGACGAGGACCGCCGCGTCCGCCGCCGCGTCGAGTGCTTCACTAGCCTGCTTCTCCCTGCGCCTGGCGAAGCGATGCTGCGACCAGCCGCCGGCGGCGCTGCGGCCGTGCACCGGCCGGGAGCCGGTCTTGGCGTCCGCGAGCGCGGGCGGTGACCCGGTAAAGACGCCGGCCGCGTACCCGCCGAGCCGGACAAGCAGCACGCCGACGGCCCGGGGCGCCGCGGCGTGCGCGGCGACCGCCGCGGCCATCGCGGCGGCCATCGCGGCCGGGGCAGCGCCGACGGGCGGGCAGGCACCGCCACCCGGGCGGTCACCGCGCGGCGGCCAGCCGAGCGACTCGGGGAAGGGCGGGTGGCATTCCGCGACCGCGCCGTCCGGTGCGGTGAATGTCACATAGTGCGTATCACAGGTCACGATCAGCGAGTTCTCCGGTGCGCCAGCCGGCCCGCCGGACGCGGGAACGCCGTGCCTGACGGCGAACGAGGCGATCCAGCCGGGGAACCTGTCACCCGAAACGGCAACCCATTTAGCGCCACTACCTGCGACGTTCTTCACTACACGCTGTCCTATCCTGTTTACTGACCGTGCATAACCAACCGTTACGCACGTCACGGAGTGCACAAGACCAACGAGGTAGTCCCATGCTCCCGACCGATCCAAGCGACCGTCCGGGCAGCTCTCTCCCGGGGGGCAGGCCCCCCGGACCCCCTGAAGGCACGCCCCACGCGCAGCCGCTGCCAGAGCAGGCGCTGGCAGACCAGCCGCTGACAGACCAGCCGCTGACAGACATTGTGCCGCCCGCGGCGACCGCGCACGGCACTACGATCATCCGCCCCGGCACCACGATCATCCGCCCCGGTGCCGTGGCCTGGGGCGGCTCGCCCGACGCCAGGGACGGTGGCTACTCCTCGTGCGAGGCGGTCGAGCGGGCGCTCGCCGCGGCGGCGCGCGACCACGCCGAGTTGCCTAACCTGTTCACCGAGCTCGCCCCGAGCCGGCTGTGGGTACCGCTGCCGCACCGGCCGTTCACCGACGGCACCGCGGTGCGGCTGCCGCTCCTCCGCTACGAGGACGCCGACTTCGTGCCCTGCTTCACCTCCGTGCAGCGCCTCAACGCCTGGGCGGGCCGCGCGGAGGCGGCCGCGCTCGACCCGGTGACCGGCGCGGAGCTGCCGGGCACCGGCCCGGTGCGGGCGGATCAGGTGAGTGCGGGCGGCAGCGGCCGGTTCTGGCAGCGGGCGGGTGACGCGCGGCTCGTGCCGCACGTGGTGCTGCCCGCCATCGGCCTGGCACGGCGGCTGCCGTCTGGCGTCGGCCTGGCGATCAACCCCGACAGCTCACCCGGCCTGCCGCTCTTCCCCGAGTGCGTGCCCTACCTGGCCAGGCTCACCGCCCCCGCCATCCTCGCGCTGGCCGGCACCGCCCCGCCCGGCGGCCCGGCCATGGAGCTCCTCGCCTCGGGCACCGGGGCCCGGTTCCTCGTCGGTCACCCGCCCGCCGAGCCGTCGGCGCTGCTCGCCGAGACACGGGCCGCGCTGCGCGAGCTCCCCTTCGCCAGCCAGGCCTCCCGCGCCTGGCTGTCCGTCCCAGGCCAGGGTGAGGGCCTGCTGATCTCCGTCCTGCTCGACGACCCGTCAAGCGAGCAGGCCCGCGCCGCCGCCACCGGCGCGATCGAGGATGCCACCGCCGCGGCCGCTCTCCGCGTCCCGTTCCCCGTCGACCTCATCTTCCCCGGCGAGGCCCCGCCGGACGCGATCGACGTCTGGATCGCAGTCAACACCCGCCCCTTCTACCACCGCGACCATCACGATTAGCGTGTCAGGCACGGCTCCCGGCTACTCATCTTGACGATCGCGCTGTGCGGGCCGGGAGATTCCTGTGCCTTACTTTCATCGCCTACCATTGCGCAAATCATTGCCATTTCGAGTTACCAAAGTGGCAAACAATTGCCATCTACGACACGCGCCAGAAAATCCGTTGAATTGTCAGCGGCGGCTCGTACCATGACGCCATGACTACTCCCCTCGGGCTCGCAGAGCGAGTAACCACCCTCGAATACGCCGTATTCGAGCAAATTCCGGCTACGATGGCGGCCATGAGACATGGCACGACCCACATCTACGAGAGGACCGTGGCCAACGGCGAGGCGATCGCCGGCCTGAAGGTCGATATCGGTTCCGTGGAGGCCACGCTGCACAAGGAGGTCGCCGACCTCAAGGTGGCCATCAGCCTTCAGGGCGACTGGCTGCGCCGGGAGCTCGGCGACGCGACCTCCGGGTTCCGTGCCGACGTGACCGGGCTTCGCGAGTTGATGGACGCCAGGTTCCAGAAGGTCGACGGCCAGTTCAACGCCGTCCGCGCCGACATGGCCCAGCGTTTCAACGCCGTAGACGAGCGGTTCAAGAAGGTCGACGGCCAGTTCAACGCCGTCCGCGCCGACATGGACCGGCGGTTCAGCGCCGTGGACCAGCGGTTCAGCGCCGTGGACCAGCGGTTCGACGGCGTGGACCAGCGGCTAGATACCCTCGACGCGAAGCTGGACACGATCCTCAGCGAGCTGCGCAAATAAGGATTGGGTGTCTTTAGTGACCACACATTCAGCCGAAACAACACCCAATAATTCTCCGCTGCGACGGGTGGGAAACAGTAACGAGCCTAGATGTTGAAGCCGAGGGCGCGGAGCTGCTCACGGCCGTCTTCCGTGATGTTCTCCGGGCCCCACGGCGGCATCCACACCCAGTTGATGCTGAAGTCCTCGACGATGTCCTTGAGCGCCTCGGCCGCCTGCTCCTCGATCACGTCGGTGAGCGGGCAGGCCGCGCTGGTCAGCGTCATGTCGAGGGTGGCGCGGTCCGGGCCGTCAAGCAGCACGCCGTAGACCAGGCCCAGGTCGACCACGTTGATGCCGAGTTCGGGGTCGACGACGTCGCGCAGCGCCTCGAGTACGTCCTCGGTCTTCTGCTTGACCTGCTCGTCGGTCAGCCCCGGGATTGCCGCGTTCTCGGTGATACCTGCCTCGGTCATGACTGAGCCTTCGTTCCTGTCTCGTTGCCGGTGTTGGCGGGGGCCGAGCTGGCCAGGGCGGTCTTTTCCAAGGCCACGGCGGTCGCGGCCTTCCACGCCATCCAGCCGAGCAGCGCGCACTTGATCCGCGCCGGGTACTTGGAGACGCCGGCGAACGCCACCGCGTCCTCGAGCACGTCCTCGTCGGGCTCGAGCTGGCCCTTGGACTGCATCAGCCCGAGGAACGCGTCGCCGACCCGCATGGCCTCGCTGACCGGCTTGCCGATCACCAGGTCACTCATCACCGACGCGCTCGCCTGGCTGATGGAGCAGCCGAGCGACTCATAGGAGACGTCCTCGACGACCGCCTGACCATCGACATCCTTCAGCGTGACGCGCAGCTTCACCTCGTCGCCGCACGTCGGGTTGACCTGGTACACCTCGGCGTCGAAGGGATCCCGCAGCCCCTTGTGGTGCGGGTTCCTGTAGTGGTCAAGGATGATCTCCTGGTACATGTCCTCAAGCTGCATAGTGCCTTCTGTAACGCGGTCTGGCTACCCGGTGTTCCGGCGCGCACACCCCTGCCTGCATCCCGCTCACGCCCGGAAGAACTTCTTGGCGTAGCGGATACCGTCCGCCAGTGCGTCGACCTCGCCCACCGTGTTGTACAGGTAGAACGACGCCCGGTTGGAGGCCTGGCAGCCGAGCGTGCGGTGCAGCGGCCACGCGCAGTGGTGGCCGGTCCTGATCGCGATGCCGAGCTCGTCGAGCACCTGGCCGACGTCGTGCGCGTGCACGCCCTCGACCTCGAACGCGACCGTCCCGCCGCGGTTCTCCGTGGTCGTCGGCCCGAGAATGCGGACACCAGGGATGGCGCCGACAACCTCGAGCGCGTGCGCGGTGAGCGCTTCCTCGTGCGCGGCCACGTTGTCCATGCCGAGGGTGGTCAGGTAGTCAACCGCGGCACCGAGGCCGGCGGCGAGCGAGACCGCGGGGACGCCAGGCTCGAACTTCGCGGGCGGCGGCAGGAACGTGGTCTCCTCCATCCGGACGACCTCGATCATCGACCCGCCGGTGAGGAACGGCGGCAGCGCGTCCAGTGCGTCGTAACGTCCGTACAGCACGCCGAGTCCCAGGGGACCGAGCATCTTGTGCCCGGAGAAGGCGAGGAAGTCCGCCCCGATGTCAGACACGGAGACCGGGTGGTGCGGCACCAGCTGCGCCCCGTCCACCAGGAACAGCGCGCCGACGGAATGCGCGAGCTCGCCGATCTGGCGCAGCGGCGGGATGACGCCGGTGACGTTCGACTGCCCGGTCACCGCGACGATCTTCGTCCGCGAGGTCACCAGCGACGGGTCAACGTCAAGCCGCCCGTCCGGCAGCTCACCGAACCACTTGAGCGTCGCGCCGGTGCGCAGCGCGAGCTGCTGCCACGGCACCAGGTTGGCGTGGTGCTCGATCTCGGAGATGAGGATCTCATCCCCCGGCCGCAGCGACCACGCCAGGCCGAACGCGACCAGGTTGATGCCCTCGGTCGCGGACTTGGTGAACACCACCTCGGACGGTGCGGCCGCGCCGAGGAAGGACGCCACCTTCGCCCGCGTCCCCTCGTAGATCTCGGTGGCCTCCTGGCCGAGCAGGTGCGTGCCGCGGTGCGCGGCGGCGTTGTGCCGCTCGTAGTACTCGCGCTCGGCGTCGAGCACCACGGTCGGGTGCTGCGACGTGGCACCGGAGTCCAGGTACACAAGCGGCCTGCCGTTCCGCACGGTCCTTGCCAGGATCGGGAAGTCCTTGCGTATCAGCTCGACGTCAAGCGGGGAAGGACTGGTCATGCGGATGCGCCCGCTCCCGTGAACCGCTCGTAGCCCTCGTTCTCGAGCAGCTTCGCCAGCTCGGGGCCGCCCTCTTCGACGATCCGGCCCGCGACGAAGACGTGCACGTAGTCCGGCTGCACGTACTGCAGTATCCGGTTGTAGTGGGTGATAAGCAGCACGCCGCGGCCCGGCTTGGCGCGGAAGCGGTTGATGCCGTCGGCCACGATCTTGAGCGCGTCCACGTCGAGTCCTGAGTCGGTCTCGTCGAGCACGGCGACCTTCGGGTCGAGCAGCTCGAGCTGGAGGATCTCGTGGCGCTTCTTCTCACCGCCGGAGAACCCCTCGTTCAGCGAGCGCTCGGCGAACTTGGGGTCGATGGCCAGGCCGCTCATCGCGCCGCGCATCTCCTTCATGAACTCGCGCAGCTTGGGCGCCTCGCCGCGGGTCGCGGTCACCGCGGTGCGCAGGAAGTTGGACACCGACACGCCGGGCACCTCGACCGGGTACTGCATGGCGAGGAACAGCCCGGCCCGCGCGCGGGCGTCCACCGACATCGACAGCACGTCCTCGCCGTCGAGCGTGACGGTCCCCGACGTCACCGTGTACTTGGGGTGGCCCGCGAGCGCGTAGGCGAGGGTGGACTTGCCTGAGCCGTTCGGTCCCATGATGGCGTGCGTCTCGCCGTCGGCCACCGTCAGGTTGACGCCGCGCAGGATCTCGCGCAGCGAGCCGTCGGCCTCGCTGACGGCGGCGTGCAGGTCGCGGATCTCAAGGGTGGACACTGAAATGACTCCTATATCGACACGAGGACGTCGTCGCCCTCGACCTTGACGGGGTAGACGGGCACCGGGGCGGTGGCGGGCATCGCGGTCGGCTTGCCGGTGCGCAGGTCGAAGCAGGACCCGTGCAGCCAGCACTCGATCGTGGTGCCGTCGACGTCGCCCTCGGACAACGGCACGGCGGCGTGCGAGCACCAGTCGCGGATCGCGAAGAACTCGCCCCCGGTCTGCACGATCGCGATCTCGTCGCCGTTCAGCACGACGCTGATCACGCCGCCCTCAGGAACATCGGAAACAGCGCACGCCCGAACGAAGGCGGCCGGCTCAGTCACGCCAGCTCCTCCTCGATCGCCGCGGTGATCCGCTCCTCGAGCTCGGGCACGCCGATCCGCGCGATCAGCTCGGCGAAGAAGCCCCTGATCACCAGCCGCCGTGCCTCCTCGAAGCGGATGCCACGGGACATCAGGTAGAAGATGTGCTCGTCTTCGAGGCGGCCGCTCGCCGAGGCATGGCCCGCGCCCGCGATCTCGCCGGTGAGGATCTCCAGGTTCGGCACCGAGTCGGCGTGCGCCTCATCGGTGAGGATCAGGTTCCTGTTGTACTCGTAGGTGTCCGTGCCGGTCGCCTCCGGGCGGATGAGCACGTCGCCGATCCAGACGGTCCGCGCGTCCTTGCCGGACAGCGCGCTCTTGTAGCCGACGCGGCTGCGGCAGTTCGGCATGTCGTGGTCGACGAACAGCCGGGCCTCCAGGTGCTGGCCCGCGTCCGCGAACGTGATGCCGTGCAGTTCTGCGTCACCGCCCGGGCCGGCGTACCTGACGGTGGGCGAGAGCCGGACGAGCGCACCGCCGAGGGTCACCGCGAAGTGCCGCAGGTGCGAGTCCCTGCCGAGGGTCGCGACGTGGTGCGCGACCTGGACCGTGTCGTCGGCCCAGCCGGCCAGCGCGACGACCGTCAGGTCGCCGCCGTCGCCGACGTGGATCTCCACGTTGTTGGCGTAGGTCGCCGAGCCACGCTGGTCGATGACCACGGTGGCCCGCCCGTAGGGCTGCACGTCGATAATCAGGTGACCCGCGGTCGCTTCCGCCGCCAGGAGGCCGGCCGCAAGCGTCTTGCCGGCGCCGGCGCCGGCGCCGTTGACGAGGACGTAGGTCGGGGCGGATGCCGTCGTGTCCTTCGGCACGGTGAGCACGGTCGCGCGGTTGCCAGTGCCCGCCAAGACAGCGGCGTACGCGCGGGCGCTTACCCGGTCGGTGGGGAGGAATCCGCCGGACGGGGCAAGCCGCCTCCGTTCCGCTAGGTCCTCTGACTCCACCACGAGCTCGGGGGCGGCCTCGACGCAGACCGTCACACCGGACTGGCCGAGCGGGGCGTCCGCGTGCAGCTTGCGCAGCCGGGCGAGCGGGGTGAACCGCCACTCCTCCTCGCGGCCCGTGGGAACCGCGAAGTCGTCGGGGTTGACCGACCCGAAGGAGTGCAGGCTGGAGACAGGCGCGGTCTCGACCGCGCTGGCAACATTGGGCATGCTTAGCCGACCGCCCCTTCCATCTGCAGCTCGATCAGCCGGTTGAGCTCGAGGGCGTACTCCATCGGGAGCTCGCGGGCGATCGGCTCGACGAAGCCGCGGACGATCATCGCCATCGCCTCGTCCTCGGTGAGGCCGCGGGACATCAGGTAGAACAGCTGGTCCGCGGAGATCTTCGAGACCGTGGCCTCGTGACCCATCTCGACGTCGTCCTCGCGGATGTCGTTGTACGGGTAGGTGTCGGACCGGCTGATCGTGTCGACGAGCAGCGCGTCGCACTTGACCGTGGACTTGGCGTGCGTCGCGCCCTCCTGCACGTTGACCAGGCCGCGGTAGCTGGTCCTGCCGCCGGCCCGCGCGACCGACTTGGACACGATCGTGGAGCTGGTGTTGGGCGCGCAGTGCACCATCTTCGCGCCGGCGTCCTGGTGCTGGCCCGCGCCGGCGAACGCCACGGACAGCGTCTCGCCCTTGGCGTGCTCGCCCATCAGGTAGACCGCCGGGTACTTCATGGTGACCTTGGAGCCGATGTTGCCGTCGATCCACTCCATGGTCGCGCCCGCGTAGGCGACGGCCCGCTTGGTGACCAGGTTGTACACGTTGTTCGACCAGTTCTGGATGGTCGTGTACCGGCAGCGGGCGTCGGACTTGACGATGATCTCGACGACCGCGGAGTGCAGGCTGTCGCTCTTGTAGATCGGCGCGGTGCAGCCCTCGACGTAGTGCACGTAGGCGCCCTCGTCGACGATGATCAGCGTGCGCTCGAACTGGCCCATGTTCTCGGTGTTGATACGGAAGTAGGCCTGCAGCGGTATCTCGACGTGCACGCCCGATGGCACGTAGATGAACGAGCCGCCGGACCACACCGCGGTGTTCAGCGCGGCGAACTTGTTGTCGCCCGCCGGGATCACCGTGCCGTAGTACTCCCTGAACAGGTCCGGGTGCTCCTTGAGCGCGGTGTCGGTGTCGAGGAAGATGACGCCCTTCTCCTGCAGGTCCTCGCGGATCTTGTGGTAGACGACCTCGGACTCGTACTGCGCGGCGACGCCGGCGATGAGCCGCTGCTTCTCCGCCTCGGGTATGCCGAGCCTGTCGTAGGTGTTCTTGATGTCGGCCGGTAGGTCGTCCCACGACTCCGCCTGCTTCTCCGTGGAGCGGACGAAGTACTTGATGTTGTCGAAGTCGATGCCGGACAGGTCGGAACCCCAGGCAGGCATCGGCTTGCGGCCGAAGTACTTCAGCCCCTTGAGCCGGTTATCGAGCATCCACTCCGGCTCACCCTTGCGGGCGGAGATGTCGCGGACCACTGCCTCGGAGAGCCCGCGCCTGGCGGACGCGCCTGCCACGTCAGGGTCGGCCCAGCCGAACTTGTACGTGCCAAGACCTTCGAGCTGGTCATTAGCGGTGGTGGTGGTCATATGTCAGAGCCCTCCGGACTCGTATCGTGTGCAGTGCAGGTGACGTGCGTGGTGCAGATGCCGTCGCCGTGCGCGATCGTCGCCAGGCGCCGGACCGGGGTGCCGAGCAGCCGGCCGAACGCCTCCGTCTCCGCCTCGCACAGCTGCGGGAACTCGGCCGCGACGTGCGCGACCGGACAATGGTGCTGGCAGATCTGCTCACCGTTGCCGACAACGTGCGCGGCCTTGGTGATGCCGGCTGCCGGGGCCGGCCCGGCCGCGGCGGCGTAGCCGTCGCCCGACAGCGCGTCGGCGAGTGCCTGCACCCGGGTCCGCAGGTCGCCCGCCTTGGCGACCACCGGGGCGTAGCGGCGCTCGGTCTCCGCGACCTGCTGCCTGGCGAACTCGGCGACCGCCTGCGGGCCGCAGGTCCGCTCGAGGAAGCGCAGCGCGCTCGTCGCCAGGTCGTCGTAGGCGTGCTCGAAGGCACTGCGGCCCGCGTCGGTGATGACGAAGACCTTGGCCGGGCGGCCCCGCCCCCGGTTGCCGTAGCTGCGGGCGGTGCGCGTCTCGATCATGCCGTCGGCGATAAGGTTGTCCAGGTGCCGCCGGATGGCGGCCGGCGTCAGCCCGAGCCGCCCGCCGATGGTGGCCGCGGTGCACGGGCCGAGCTCGAGGATCAGCCGGGCGACGTGGCCGCGCGTGCCTGCCGTCTCTCCCGCCGGAACCGTACTCGAGCTTTTCACAACACCAGTGTGCCGTAAATGGGGCGCGCGTGGCAAGTTTTACGCCACGCCGGCGTGACGTAAATCACGGAGCCGGCGCCGGCCGCGGCGGCCGCGGCCTGGCGGCCGTCACCGTCAGATGCCTAGCGCCCCGTTGACCACGAGGATCACGCCCGTGACCGCCAGGGCGCCGATCAGCACGGTCCGGCCGTGCGCGGCGAGCCACCCGTTGGCGGCCCGCAGGGCGCGCGTGGTGGCCTTGGGCGCGGCGAGGTAGGTGATGAACGGAAGCCACACGGTGAGCACGGTGAGCAGGGTGATGACCACCGTGGCGAGCACGGTCTCCGCGACGGAGGCGTGGGCGGTGGCGATGACCTGGACGGCGGCGACGAACATGGTCGACGGCACGAACAGCAGCAGGCCGGCCAGGAAGCCGGTGAGCGGCCTGGGCCGCGCGGTGAGCCGGGCGATCACCCCGGGCTTGCGTGCCTTGCCTGGGCCGGACGGGCCGGACGGGCCGGGCGGGCCGGACGGGCCGGGCGGGCCGGACGGGCCGGGCGCGTGCCTGGCGCGCACCGCGCGCCGGGTCAGCACGGCGGCGACCGCGAGCGCGAGGATGCCGAGGCCGAGCCTGAGCCCGTACCTGGGGGTGTGCTGGCGCGGCTGGTTGAGCCCGGTGGCCCGCAGCACGATAAGCACCGCCACCGCCATGATCACGGTCATCAGCACGGCACCCGCGAAGTAGAACAGTGCCATGCGCCGCGGGTTGTCCGAGCCGAGGAAGACGGCCATGACCAGGAGCGCCGTCGGCGAGACGGCGGCGAGCAGCGCGAATCCCGCGGCCTGCAGTACCACTGGCCCGGTTACCCGGTCCTCGCCGTGCGGCCGCCGAGCAACTCGATCACGCCGAGCGCGACGAGCAGCAGCAGCACGAGCCAGATCACCAGCGCCAGCGTCGGCTGTCCGACGAAGACGAAGATCAGCGCGGCGACGGCGACGCACCCGACGCGCAGCACCGTCTTGTGCGCGGCCGTCCAGTCACCGACCGGCCCGGCGCTCACCCCGCGCCGCTCGGCCTGGGCGCGCAGCCAGCCGATGCCGGAACTGATTCCGCGCCTGATGCTCACCGCGGCGGCCGCCGGGCCGGTCAGGAACGCGCCCGCCGCGACGATGAGGCCGACGACGAGCAGCACGCGCAGCGCCTCCCTGACGAAGCGGACCAGCGTGTCGTACAGCACGCCCGCCGCGTCGGCAGGCAGCACCGACGACGGCACGCTGTTCAGGTAGACGCCGCGCGCGATCGTCAGCGCGATGCCGAGCACCAGCATGGACGCGGCCAGGCCGAGTCCCGAGCCGAGCAGCCCGTGCCTGCGGCCGCGGGCGATCAAGATCCCGGCCGCGAACAGCAGGAGCGTCACGACCGGCAGCACCCAGCGCAGCGTGGTGATCAGCCGGTAGCCCTGCTGCGCCTTCTCCAGATTCGGCGCCTCGAACAGCGGGAAGGTGGCGTTGACCACCGGGATCTTGTCGGCGATGGTCAGCCCCTGCGCGGTCAGGGTGTACTTGACCTGGGTGATCAGCGGCCCGATGTTGAGCACCACCTGCCCGTTTTGCAGGCTGAGCGAGCCGTTGCCCTGGCCGGAGAGCACCTTCACCACGGCCGCGTGCGCGGTCCTGTTGGCCTGGACCCACAGGGCGGCCATCGCCGGGCTGGCCACCACCCGCGCCACGACCGCGGCGATGGCGTTGTCAATGCCGCTTGCTATCGGCCCGGAGAAGTTCTGCAGCAGCGCGGACAGCCGCGGCAGGCGGGCGCCGGCGAGCTGCGCCGACGCGCTGCTGACCAGCGCGGGCACGTCCAGCCTGCTGGTGATCTGCGCGGTGATCTTGTCGCTGAGCGCGTGCTGTATCGACGGCTGGTGGATGAGCGGCGTGACGTTGGCCACGTACCGGTCGGTGTTGGACACCTGGTTGGCGGCCCACACGCCGAGCACGGACACCGGGGCGAGCACGCAGGCCAGGACGAGGCACACCGCGGCCACCGGCGCGCGCCAGCGACCGCCGCGCCTGGCCGGCCGCTCTGGCACCGCGGCGACGCGCCCGCGCAGCTCGCGGACCTCGGCGCGGAGCCGCTCCAGTTCTTCCCGCTCGCCAGGAGCCGCCGCTTCCTGGCCGGCGCCCGGTGCCCTGGCGGCAGGCACGGCGGCCGGCGGCGCCGTGCCTGCCGGGCTTTCGCCGGGCTCGCGGCTTTCCTGGTCCACTGCTCAGTCCTCTGCTCGGTCCGCTGCTCGGTCCGCTGCTCGGTCCGCCGGGTAACCGGTTACTCCGCGAAGGCCTCGCGCAGCTTGGCCTCCTGCTCGGCCGACAGGTTCGTGCTGATCAGCTCCGCGTCGCCGACGGGGAACTCCTCCTTGACCCGGTCCATCACCGCGTCGGAGCTGAGCAGGAAGAGCGCCGACGTGCCCGGCGTGACCTGGTCGCGCACCGACTTGATGAACGAGTCGCTGATGCCGACGTCGGCCAGCGAGCCGAACAGCGCGCCCGTGGCGGCGCCGATCGCCAGGCCGAGGATCGGGACGAAGAAGATCAGGCCGAACAGCAGGCCCCAGAAGCCGCCGCCGAGTGCGCCGGCCGTCTTGGCGTCGTGCAGCTGGCGGGTCTTGGGCTTCTTCCTGCCCGGCTCCCAGCTGACCATGGCCGCGTCCTGCACCGTGATGAGCTGCTGAGACTGCAGCATCTGCAGCCTCTCAAGTGCCTCGTCCGCACCGTACGGCGTGGGGAACTTCCACACGGTCAGGGATGCCATACTCGCCCTCCAGGTCGTCGTGTCGCTGACGCGGGCCGCCGGAACCCGGCGTTGCCCGTCGCGTGCAGGATCAGCCGCCGCCGCGCCCGGTTCATCACCCCCGGCGGGTGAACATGGCCGCCAGGCGCGCGCGGCGTACCCGGCCCCGGTTTCACCCCATGGGGGTGACGCCGGCGGCGTACCGCACGGGAGACCATCGACCGAGATCCACCTTTGGGGACGGGAGACAGCCACATCACCTGTTAGGGCCCGGGACCGCGTGAGCGCGACCCGGGCGGATGAGGAGAAGTCTCCGATGAGCGATATCCAGGACGGCCAGTCCGCGACGGGCACCGCTGGCGCGGGGCAGGGGGACGCAACGCGGGGCTACGTGCCGCGGCCCGCACCCGGCTACGACGACGTCCGGGCCGAGCCGGCGGGCCCAAGCGGCCTCGCGCTCGGGCTGACGCTCGTCGCCGCCGTGTTCATGATGGTCGGCGGCCTGTTCGACTTCTTCACCGGTCTCGCCGCCCTCATCAGGGGATCGTTCTTCGTGGTGCTGCCCAACTACGCGTTCAGCATCTCGGTCACCAGCTGGGGCTGGCTGCACCTGATCACCGGCGCAGTGGTGTTCGCGACCGGCGCGGCGCTGCTCACCGACCAGCTCTGGGCACGCATCGCGGGCGTCGTCATCGCATCGCTTAGCGCGGTGATGAACTTCGTGATGATGCCCTACTACCCGGTGTGGGCGCTCATCGTGATCGCGCTCGACATCTTCGTCATCTGGGCGCTGCTGTCACCGCGCAGGCGGTGAACCGGATCACGGCGTGCCCGTCACCTGGCGGCCGGCACCCGCGGCACGTCATGCGGCTCGTGCGAGGCGTCCTGCCAGGCCTGCCTGCCAGCGGTGGCGGCCGCCTTCGCCTGCTCCCAGGTGCCGCGCGCGAGCTCGGCGGGCGGGCGCTCCAGGTCCCCGATCCACGCGTGCACGGCGGACAGCATGGCCGACCCGCTCACCGCGATCCCGGCGATGCAGGCGCCGACGCCAAGCCCGAACAGCGTCCCGCCGATGACGATGCTCCGCGAGTCGACGGTGAACTGGTTGCCCGTGCCGACTGTGCTCTTCATAACCCACCTCCTGATGGCTGGCACCATCCTGACCGGAAGCGCGCGGCGCCCGCCTCATCCGCGGGGGGTGAGGCGCGAAGGAACGGTTGGCCACGCGTACACGGTCACTTGGTTGTCCCGTCAGACAACCGTCATTGAGCGGGCAACTTGGCTAGCCATGATGAGGCCGTAGCACACGATGATGGGGCGGCCCCGGCCAGACGGTCATGCCGGAACCCCGGCGGGGAACCCGAACGTCCCGTCGGGGCCCGGCGCGAACGGGACAGCGGCGAGCACGGCGCCGGTGTTCAGCGGCCCGTAGATGTGCGGGAACGGCAGCTCCGCGCCGGGCACCGCATCGTAGCGCACCTCGGCGCCGAGGCGGCCTGGGTCGATGACGAGCAGGACGAGCGGGCCGGGCACGTCCCGGTAGAATGTGTTCGCCGTGCGGGCGACCTGCGACTCCTGGGAGGCGTGGATGAAGCCCTCCTCGGCCAGGGTCTTGTCCACGGAGGACCTGGTGTAGACACCGTCGGTGAGCGCCTGCTCCCAGTCGGCGCGGACGGCGATGTGGTAGATGCGGCTCACCCCGGTCACGTTACTACCGCTGCTTTCCTGGTAGCTGTAATGGCGGGGTCCCTGACGCCGGCGAACCTTTGGGCCAACCGATACGTGTCGCTTAGGGAAGAGCGCTACTGTTTGTGGGCCTCGCCTCACTGGAGTCGACGCCCCTGGTGCATCATGGAACCACTGCGGGGGAAGGAACTGGATTGTCATGGCTTCGCCGCGGGCTGATGTCTCCGATCGGCTGGATGTAACCGTCGCGCCCGGCGGCAAGGTGGTCGCGATCAGCGACCTGCACCTCCCGCCTGAGCGGACGACGGTCTCCGGGCGCAGCTGCGAGGTCATCGCGCGCAGGCTCGCCGCCGAGACCGCGCCGCTGACCGTGCTGCTGGCCGGCGACATCGTGGAGATGCTCGCCTTTCCCGGCCGCACCGCCGCCGACGTGCTCGGCGCGCACGACGACCTGTGCCGGGCGCTTGCGCGCGTCATCGAGCGGGGCGGCCAGGTCATCTACACGGTCGGCAACCACGACGGCGACCTCGCCTGGGACCTCAAGGCCGCGACGGCGGTCCGCGAGGCGACCGGCGCGCAGCTGTGCCTCGCCGCCGACCTGGTGCTGCCGGACGGCGAGCGGATCCGGGTCGAGCACGGCCACCAGATCGACCCCTATAACTGCTTCCAGGACGCGCGCAACCCGCTCGACACGCCGCTCGGGCATCACATTGTCCGGGAGGTCATCCCCAAGATCGAGTGGCTCGGGAGGGACTGGCTGACCGGCGCGCACGAGATGGCGGACCCGGCGGATTTCCCGTCGTTCCTCGCCTCCCGGCTCGTCTACCGCAAGCTGGTGCGTCACCTGTGGTGGGTGGTCCTGCTCCCGATCGTGCTGTTCGCCCTGGTGCTCCCCGAGCTCGGCCGGGTACAGAACCGCTACCCGGACGCGGGCCGGTGGCTGCGCGACGGCGAGATCCTCGGCTACGGCGCGGCGGTGGACGTCGTGCTGCTCGCCCTGGTCATCGCGGTCCTGTTGCGCCGCGCCTGGACGTCGATCAGCGCCCTGGCCCTGTCGCAGCGCGGCTACGGCCAGAACTCCGCGGCGCGGGAGCGCGCCGACGAGCTCATCGCGCAGGGCTACACCGGGTACCTGTCCGGGCACACCCACCATCCGGAGCTGCGCGCGCACGGCGACGGCTTCTACGGCAACACGGGCTCGTGCACCTCGGTCGTCGAGGCGATCGACACGATCTACGGCATGCCGCCTGTCTACCTGCGCACACAGCAGCTTTCCTGGCTAGAGGTCAGCGCCACGCCGGAACTGTCCTGGCACGCGACACTCAAGTCGGCGCGGGTCGAGCTGCCGGGTGCCACCCGGTTCGAGCGCTTCCTCGTCAGGTCCCGCAACCCGCACGCCACGGCGCCCAAGGTGGTCGCCAGCTGGCCCGAGGGCCCGTACTGGCCCGAGGACCACAGGCACCTCAAGCGCGCGCACCTCAAGCGCGCGCACCCGGGGAAGACCAGGAAGCCCGGCGCGGACCAGGCAAGCCGCTAACCGCGGCGCCGCGGCGCTTCTTGCTGTTATCCGCTACCTTGGGCGGCGGCGTGACCGCATCTACTACGTAATGTCGGACCCGGAACGCTGCGTCGGGGAGCGGCGGCCCTTAGACTGCGTGCGTGAGCAATCCCCCCGCGGTCGAGATCTCCGGCTTGGTGAAGCGGTACGGGCCGGCGACCGCCGTCGACGGGCTGAGCCTCACCGCGGGCCGCGGCGAGGTCACCGCGATCCTCGGGCCGAACGGCGCAGGCAAGACCACCACGGTCGAGGTCTGCGAGGGTTACCGTAACGCCGACGCCGGCACGGTGCGGATTCTCGGCTTGCACCCGGTTAGAGACGCGGTCCGGCTCAAGCCGCGCGTCGGGGTGATGCTCCAGTCGGGCGGCATCCCGCCCGCGGTCCCGGCCGGCGAGTACCTCAGGACGCTGAGCCGGTTCCATGTGAAACCACACGACACGGCGTGGCTGCTTGACATCGTGGGCCTGACGAGTCACGCAAGGACTCCGTACAAGCGGCTGTCCGGCGGGCAGCAGCAGCGCCTGTCGCTGGCCGCCGCCGTCCTCGGCCGCCCCGAGCTGGTTTTCCTCGACGAGCCGACCGCCGGCATGGACCCGCAGGCCAGGCACGCGACGTGGGACCTGGTCACGGCCCTGCGCGGGGACGGCGTCGGCGTGATCCTCACCACGCACTTCATGCAGGAGGCGGAACGGCTCGCCGACCACGTGGTCATCATCGACCACGGCCGGGTGGTCGCCGACGGCGCTCCCGCCCAGCTCACCGGCACCGCCGGGCAGCTGCGGTTCCGCGCGGAGGCGGGCCTCGACACCGACAGCCTGCTCGCGGCCCTGCCGCCGGGCAGCGCGGCCAAGGAGTCGCCGGCCGGCCACTACCTGATCGAGGTGCCCGGCGGCGCCGTGCACCCGGCCCTGCTCGCCGCGGTCACCGCCTGGTGCGCCGACCGGGCCGTGCTGCCGAGCAGCCTGCAGATCGAGTCACGCACGCTCGAGGACGTCTTCCTCGAGCTGACAGGAAAGGACCTCAGGGCTTGACGGGTCGGAACCTGGTGGCGACCGGACAGGGGACCTGGTCCCCGGATCCCGCCGCTTCCCCGCTGCGCCGGATGGTCGCCGCGCAGGCCGCCCAGGAGACCAGGCAGCTGCTGCGCAACGGCGAGCAGCTCATGCTCACGCTGATCATCCCGCTGCTGCTGCTCGCCGCGTTCAGCCTCGAGCCGCTGATCGACTTCGGCGGCGGGTACACAAGGATCGACTTCCTGACCCCCGGCGTGATCGCCCTCGCGGTCATGTCCACCGCGTTCACCAGCCAGGCGATCGCCACCGGGTTCGAGCGCAGGTACGGGGTGCTCAAGCGGCTCGGCGCGACGCCGCTGTCCCGCACGGGCCTGATCACCGCGAAGACCGTCACCGTCATCGGCGTCGAACTGCTCCAGGCGGCCATCATCCTGGCCGTCGCGCTCGCCCTCGGCTGGGCGCCGGACGCGGACGCCGCCGCGATCGTCACCGTTCCGCTGCTTGTGCTGCTCGGCACCGCCGCGTTCAGCGGGTTCGCCCTGCTACTTGCGGGCACGCTGCGCGCCGAGGCGACCCTCGCCGCGGCCAACCTCATCTACGTGGTGCTGCTCGGCATCGGCGGCGTGGTCTTCCCGCTCACCAAGTTCCCGAGCGGCGCCCGCCCGCTGCTCGAGCTGCTGCCCACCGGCGCGCTGTCCACCGGACTGCGCGACGTGCTGGCGAACGCGGCCGCCTTCCCCGCCAGGGACATGGTCACCCTCGTGGTGTGGGCCGTCGCCGGGATCGCGCTCGCCGCCCGCTTCTTCCGTTGGGAGTAAGGGCCGGATCAGGGCTCGCTCCGGCCGCACTGCCCGCCGGCCTGGTGCTGGCCGGAGCGGTGTCCGTGCAGTCCGGCGCGGGCATCGCCGCCCGCCTGTTCAGCCAGCTGCCGCCCGCCTCGGTCACCACGCTGCGGCTGTGGTCCGCGGCGCTGATCATGCTCCTGCTCGCCGGCCGGCCCGCCGCCCGCGCGGTCGCCGGCCTGGTCACCAGGCGAGCATGGGCGGACGGGGTACGCACGCTCTCGTTCGGTATCGCACTTGGCTTCATGAACCTCGCCATTTACCAGGCGTTCGCGCGCATACCGCTCGGCATCGCGGTCACCATCGAGTTCCTCGGGCCGCTGGCCGTCACGGTCACCGGCACGCTGCGCGGCGGCCGCACCATCCGGCACCGCCGGGCGGCCGGGCTGGGCTACGCGGCGCTGGCCGGCACCGGCGTGGTGCTGCTCGCGGGGACGGTCGGCGGGACCCGGCTGAACTGGGCCGGCGTTGCCTGGGCGGCCGCCGCGGGAAGCGCGTGGGCGGCGTACATCCTTGGCTCCAAGGCCGCGGGCCAGCGCATGCCCGGCGCGTCCGGGCTGGTCATCGCCATGTGCGTGGCCGCGCTCGCGGTCACCGCGCCGGGACTTGCGGCCGGTGCCCCGGCGATGTTCCGCCCGTCGCTTCTAGGCACCGGTGCCGCCATCGGCCTGCTGTCCTCGGTCATTCCCTACTGGCTTGAGCTCGAGGCGCTGCGCCGCATCCCGACCAGCCTGTTCGGCGTCTGGATGTCGGTGCAGCCCGCCGTGGCGGCCCTGATCGGCCTGGCCGTCCTCGGGCAGCGCCTGTCGGCCGCGGAGTGGTCGGGCATCGCGTGCGTGGTCGCCGCGTCGGCGGGCGCCTCGAGCCCGGAGCAGACCGGATAGCGGTACGGGCCCCGCAGGTACATACGGCGGCCGGGCGTCTGCCACTGGTGCCAGCCCGGCGCCGGCACC
>Ga0335078_10001739_pt1 | contig 32920 bp, 42 predicted proteins | sample Lox_Sample_32_FD_206711 | JGI IMG/M metagenome (GOLD analysis project Ga0335078, IMG submission 206711) | Soil microbial communities from Loxahatchee National Wildlife Refuge, Florida, United States - Lox_Sample_3.2 | ecosystem: Environmental > Terrestrial > Soil > Wetlands | place: USA... | reverse complement strand
TGCCGGGCGACAACATCTCGATGGAGGTGGAGCTGATCCAGCCCATCGCCATGGACGAGGGCCTGCGCTTTGCCATCCGCGAGGGCGGCCGCACCGTCGGCGCCGGCGTCGTCGCCAAGATCATAAAATAGAGCTCAGCGGCGCAAATAGCGCCACAGCACGAGCCCGCCGACGACGAGCACGATGCCGAGCCACGAGATGTCGAACACGAAGGCGTCGCGCGCGATCGCGATGTGAAGGGCGGGCGCGCGCAGGAAATTCCAGACCTGTTCCATTGACGCCGCGCTGCCCGCACACCTAGAAAGAACCGCCGTTAGGAGTGTAGCTCAATTGGTAGAGCACCGGTCTCCAAAACCGGGGGTTGGGGGTTCGAGCCCCTCCACTCCTGCCATTTCGGCTGGCCGTGACGAGGGGGGCTGGTATTCGGGCGGGCCGGGCGCTATATAGGCGCTCCCCAACACGGCATATCATGGCTAAAACCAACCCGCTCGAGTTTCTGCGGCAGGTCCGGCAGGAAGTTGGCCGCGTCACGTGGCCATCGCGCAAGGAGACCACCGTCACCACGGCCATGGTTTTCGCCATGGTGTTCGTGGCGGCGATCTTCTTCTTTGCGATCGACCAGGCGCTCGGCAGCATCGTGCGCTGGGCGCTCAATCTCGGAGCCTGAGATGACGGCGCGCTGGTACGTCATTCACGTCTATTCCGGCTTCGAGAAGAAGGTCGCGCAGTCGATCCGCGAGCAGGCCGAGCAGAAGGGCGTGGCGGAGAAGTTCGAGGAGGTGCTGGTCCCGACCGAAGAGGTCGTCGAGGTGCGCCGCGGCTCGAAGGTGAGCTCGGAGCGGAAATTTTTCCCCGGCTACGTGCTGGTGAAGATGGACCTGTCCGACGAGACCTGGCACCTCGTCAAAAACACGCCCAAGGTTACCGGGTTCTTGGGCGGCAAGGGCCGGCCGGTGCCGATCTCCGAGGCCGAGGCGAGCCGCATCATGCGCCAGGTCCAGGAAGGGATCGAGCGGCCGAAGCCGTCGATTACCTTCGAGATCGGCGAGCAGGTGCGCGTGTGCGATGGCCCGTTCACCTCCTTCAACGGCTATGTCGAGGAGGTCGACGAGGAGAAGGCGCGGCTCAAGGTGGCGGTCTCGATCTTCGGGCGCGCGACCCCGGTGGAGCTTGAATATTCTCAGGTCGAGAAGGTCTGACGGGGCAGGGCATGGCAAAAAAGGTCGTAGGCTTCATCAAGCTTCAGGTGCCCGCCGGGAAGGCCAACCCGTCGCCGCCGATCGGCCCAGCATTGGGCCAGCGCGGTCTCAACATCATGGAGTTCTGCAAGGCCTTCAACGCGCAGACGCAGAACATGGAGCCCGGCATGCCGGTGCCGGTCGTCATCACGGCCTTTGCCGATCGCAGCTTCACCTTCATCACCAAGTCGCCACCCAATTCCTATTTCCTGCTGAAGGCGGCCGGCATCGAGAAGGGCTCGCAAACGGCCGGCAAGGACACGGTCGGCAAGGTGACGATGGCGCAGGTGCGCGACATCGCGCAGAAGAAGATGGCGGACTTGAACGCCAAGGATTTGGACGGCGCGTGCCAGATGATCATCGGCTCGGCCCGCTCGATGGGCCTCGAGGTGGTGGAGAAGTAAGATGGCGAAGAGCAAGAAGCTTACCGACGCCTACAAGAACATCGACCGCAACGCTTTCTACAGCGCGGCCGATGCGGTCAAGCTCATTAAGGCGGCCGCCAAGACCAAGTTCGACCAGACGGTCGAGGTCTCGCTCAACCTCAATGTCGATCCGCGCAAGCCCGACCAGAATGTGCGCGGTACGGTGATGCTGCCCAACGGCACTGGCAAGTCGGTGAAGATCGCCGTCTTCGCCAAGGGCGAGCGCGCCGAAGAGGCGAAGGCCGCGGGCGCCGACATCGTCGGCGCCGACGATCTTGCCGAGAAGGTTCAGGCCGGGCAGATCGAGTTCGACCGCTGCATCGCCACGCCCGATATGATGTCGGTCGTCGGCAAGCTCGGCAAAATCCTGGGCCCGCGTGGCCTCATGCCGAACCCGCGCCTTGGTACCGTGACGCAGAACGTGGCCGAAGCGATCAAGGCCGCGAAGGGCGGCCAGGTCGAATATCGCGCCGAGAAGGCCGGCATCGTCCAGGCCGGCGTCGGCAAGGCGAGTTTCACCGAGGAGGCGTTGCTCGAGAACGTCAAGGCTTTCGTCGGCGCGATCACGCGCGCGAAGCCGAGCGGCGTCAAAGGCACCTTCATCAAGAAGGTGAGTCTCAGCTCGACCATGGGGCCGGGCGTGAAGCTGGAGCTTTCGAGCGTCGCGTCTTAGCGCGGCGCTCGCATGAGGGATCTGCGCCGTCTTCGGGCGGCGAAGATACGGAGGGGCGGCAACGTCCTTCTGATCCTGTCCGAGAGTGCAGGTGCCGGCTTCCTGTGGCCGGCCTAAAGCCCGCGAGGGCGCCTGCAGGAGACGGGAGAGCATCCGTCCGGGTTGGGCGGAGGCACTTCTGGGACAGGCGAATGGGCGCACTGTCGTGCGCCTTCGTGCAACCGATCCGGCCGTTGCGCCGGGTCAAACGGTCGGAGACGATCCGTGGAGCGGTCGCAGAAAGAGAAGCTGGTCGCGACCCTGCAGCACGCGCTTTCTGAAACCGCATGTGTCGTCGTCACCCATCAGACCGGATTGACGGTCGCGGAGATGACGGACCTGCGGCAGAAGATGCGTGCGGTCGGGGCCAACTTCAAAGTCACGAAGAACCGGCTCGCACGGCGCGCCATCGCCGGCACGAAATTCGAGCGGATGGCACCGCTGTTCACTGGACCTACCGCGATCGCTTTTTCGCGGGACCCGGTGGCTGCGGCCAAGATCGCGGTCGAGTTCGCCAACAAGAACGAGAAGCTGCGGATCGTCGGCGGAAGCCTCGGCGATCGGCAGCTCGACGTGAATGGGGTGAAGTCGCTGGCGACCCTGCCTTCGCTCGATCAGTTGCGGGCAAGGTTGGTCGGTCTTCTGCAGACCCCGGCGACGCGCGTCGCCGCCGTCTTGCAGGCGCCCGGCTCACAGCTTGCCCGTGTTCTCGATGCCTATGCGAAAAAGGCGGGCCAGGCGGCCTAACTCACACAATGGACTTGCAAATCCCCCAGGAGTGCTAACATGCCCGATCTGAACAAACTCGTTGACGAATTGTCGACCCTCACCGTGCTCGAGGCGGCCGAACTGTCGAAGCTGCTCGAGGAGAAATGGGGTGTAACGGCGGCGGCGCCGATGGCCGTGGCGATGCCGGGTGCTGGCGGGGCCGGTGCTGGCGGGGCCGCGGAAGCGCCGGTCGAGAAGACCGAGTTCACCGTCATTTTGTCTGCGGCGGGCGAAAAAAAGATCAACGTTATCAAAGAGGTGCGCGCCATTACCAGTCTCGGCCTCAAGGAGGCGAAGGATCTGGTCGAAAGCGCGCCCAAGGCGGTCAAGGAAGGGGTCAACAAGGACGAGGCGGCGAAGATCAAGAAGCAGCTCGAAGAGGCTGGTGCGACGGTCGAGGTCAAATAGGCCGCAGCACGCGGCACCGGTGCCCGAGGGTGCGAGTCGCCGCGCCCGCCGGGCGGCGGCCCCAAGAGCCGGGGCGCGCGAAGGAGTCGCGCGCCTGCCGGCCGTCGCCGTTTTCGGGGAGGAATTGGGTGGTTTCAGGGGCGCCGGCTGTCGTGCGCCGGTCAGGATTTGAGGAGCAAAGATGGCGAGGTCCTTCACGGGTCGCAAGCGTATCCGCCGCAATTTCGGGCGCATTCCCGAAGTGGCGCCGATGCCAAACCTGATTGAGGTCCAGAAGAGTTCGTACGACCACTTTCTACAGATGGACGGCGTGGCCGAAAGCCGCGGCACCGTGGGCCTGCAGGAGGTCTTCAAATCGGTCTTCCCGATCCGCGATTTCTCGGACCGGGCGCGCCTCGAATTCGTGCGCTACGAGTTCGAGCAGCCGAAATACGATGTCGAGGAGTGCCAGCAGCGCGGGATCACCTACGCCGCGCCGCTGAAGGTCACGCTGCGTCTCGTCGTGTTCGACGTCAACGAGGACACGGGCTCACGCGAACTCAAGGACATCAAGGAGCAGGACGTCTACATGGGCGACATGCCGCTCATGACGAAGAACGGCACCTTCGTCATCAACGGCACCGAGCGCGTCATCGTCTCGCAGATGCATCGCTCGCCCGGCGTGTTCTTCGATCACGACAAGGGCAAGACCCATTCCTCCGGCAAATATCTCTTCGCCGCGCGCGTCATCCCGTATCGTGGCTCGTGGCTCGATTTCGAGTTCGACGCGAAGGACCACCTTTATGTCCGCATCGACCGGCGCCGCAAGCTGCCGGTGACGACGCTGCTTTATGCGCTCGACGGCGCCGCGACGGAGAAGTTGCGTGCCCAGCGCGCGGCCGACAGCAAGCAGCTTCAACCGCACGAAGCGCAGGGGATGTCGAAGGAGGAGATCCTCTCCTATTTCTACCCGAATGTGACCTTCGCGCGCACGAAGCAGGGCTGGAAGGCGCCGTTTGATCCGGCGCGCCACCACGGCCAGAAGCTTGCGCATGATCTCGTCGACGCCAAGACCGGACGGGTCAAGGCCGAGGCCGGCGAGAAGCTTACGCCGCGCGCCGCGCGCAAGCTCGCCGAGGACGGGCTCAAGGAAATTCAGGTCGGCAAGGAGGACCTCGCCGGCCGCTTCCTCGCCGTCGACGTCATCAACGAGCAGACCGGCGAAATCTTCGCCGAAGCGGGCGACGAGATCACGCCGCAGCTCATTGAGATCATCGAGGAAGCGAAGATCGCGGAGATCCCGACGCTTGCCGTGGATCAGGCAAACATGGGCCGCCCCTACGTCCGCGACACGCTGCTCATCGACAAGAACACATCGCGCGAGGACGCGCTCATCGACATCTACCGCGTCATGCGACCGGGCGAGCCGCCGACGCTCGAGACGGCGGAGACGCTCTTCAACAGCCTTTTCTTCGATCCCGAGCGTTATGACCTCTCGGCTGTCGGCCGCGTCAAGATGAACTCGCGTCTGGCAATCAAGACCGCCGACACGGTGCGCACGCTCAGGAAGGAGGATGTGCTCTCGATCCTCAAAGTGCTCGTCGAATTGAAGGACGGGCGCGGCGAGATCGATGACATCGATCATCTGGGCAATCGGCGCGTCCGCTCGGTCGGCGAGCTCATGGAGAACCAGTACCGGGTCGGGCTCCTGCGCATGGAGCGCGCGATCCGCGAGCGCATGAGTTCGGTCGAGATCGATACCGTGATGCCGCACGACCTCATCAATGCGAAGCCGGCGGCGGCGGCAGTGCGGGAGTTCTTCGGCTCCTCGCAGCTCTCGCAGTTCATGGACCAGACCAATCCGCTCTCGGAGATCACGCACAAGCGCCGTCTCTCCGCCCTGGGTCCGGGCGGTCTGACACGCGAGCGTGCGGGCTTCGAGGTGCGCGACGTCCATCCGACACATTACGGCCGCATCTGCCCGATCGAGACGCCCGAGGGCCCGAACATCGGCCTCATCAACAGCCTCGCGACTTACGCGCGCGTGAACCAGTACGGCTTCATCGAGAGCCCCTATCGCCGCGTCGTGGGCGGCAAGGTGACGGACGAGGTGGTCTATCTCTCGGCGATGGAGGAGGGCCGCTACACGATCGCGCAGGCCAATGTCGAGCTCGACAATCACGGCCGCGTCAAGGCGGACCTCACGAACTGCCGCAAGGGCGGGGACTTCGTCATGGCGCGGCCCAACGACATCGAGTTCGTTGATGTCTCGCCGAAGCAGCTTGTCTCGGTGGCCGCGGCGCTCATCCCGTTCCTGGAGAACGACGACGCCAACCGCGCCCTCATGGGCTCGAACATGCAGCGTCAGGCGGTGCCATTGATTCGCGCCGAGGCGCCGCTCGTCGGCACCGGCATGGAGGAGACGGTCGCACGTGATTCCGGCGTCACGATCATCGCCCGGCGCTCGGGCGTCGTCGATCAGGTCGACGGCACGCGCGTCGTCATCCGCGCAACCGAGGAGACGGCGGCCGACGCCCCTGGTGTCGACATCTACAATCTCCTCAAATTCCAACGCTCGAACCAGAACACCTGCATCAACCAGCGTCCGCTCGTGCGCGTCGGCGATGAGGTGACGGCCGGCGACGTGATTGCCGACGGCCCCTCGACGCAGTTGGGCGAGCTCGCGCTCGGCCGCAACGTGTTGTGCGCCTTCATGCCGTGGAACGGCTACAATTTCGAGGATTCGATTCTCATTTCCGAGCGCATCGTATCGGACGACGTCTTCACCTCGATCCATATCGAGGAATTCGAGGTGATGGCGCGCGATACCAAGCTCGGCCAGGAGGAGATCACCCGCGACATCCCGAATGTCGGCGAGGAGGCGCTCAAGAATCTCGACGAGGCCGGCATCGTCTATATCGGCGCCGAGGTGAAGCCGGGCGACATCCTGGTCGGAAAGGTTACGCCAAAGGGTGAATCGCCGATGACGCCGGAGGAGAAATTGCTCCGCGCCATCTTCGGCGAGAAGGCGTCCGACGTGCGCGACACGAGCCTCAGGCTGCCGCCGGGCGTCTCCGGCACGATCGTCGAAGTGCGCGTCTTTTCGCGCCGCGGCGTCGATAAGGACGAGCGGGCGCTTGCGATCGAGCGGGCGGAGATCGAGCGTCTCGCCAAGGATCGCGACGACGAGCGCAAGATCCTGGAGCGCAGCTTCTACGCGCGCCTGCGCCAGCTCATGGCGGGCCAGGAGGTGAGCAGCGGCCGCGGCGTCAAGGCCGGGACGAAGCTCAACAAGGAGGCGCTCGAGGAGCTCGAGGACCATCAGCTTCGCCACGTCTCGATCAAGAACGACCGTCGCATGGCCGACATCGAGGCGCTGAAGAAGCAAATGGACGCCTCGATCGAGCGGCTTACGCAGCGGTTCGAGAGCAAGGTCGAGAAGCTGCAGCGCGGCGACGAGCTGCCGCCGGGCGTGATGAAGATGGTGAAGGTCTTCGTCGCGGTGAAGCGCAAGCTGCAGCCGGGCGACAAGATGGCCGGCCGTCATGGGAACAAGGGCGTCATTTCCAAGATCATGCCGGTCGAGGACATGCCCTATCTCGACGACGGCACGCCCGTCGACATCGTGCTCAACCCGTTGGGCGTACCGAGCCGCATGAATGTCGGCCAGATTCTCGAGACGCATCTCGGTTGGGCCTCGCACGGGCTCGGCCGCAAGATCGGCGAGATCGTCGACAAGCTGCGGCGCGACAGCGGCCAGACGCGCGATCTGCGGCGCATGTTGAACGGCGTCTATCCCGACCGTACCGATCAGGCTGATCTCAAGGAGATGGGAGACGACGTGCTCCTCGAGCTCGCCGAGAATTTGCGCAACGGCGTGCCGGTCTCGAGCCCCGTCTTTGACGGCGCGCGCGAGGACGACATCGTGCAGATGCTGAGCGAGGCGGGCCTCGACTCTTCGGGGCAGGTGACGCTCGTCGACGGCCGCACCGGCGAGACGTTCGATCGCAAGGTGACGGTCGGCTACATCTACATGCTGAAGCTGCACCATCTCGTCGACGACAAGATCCACGCGCGCTCGATCGGTCCGTACAGCCTCGTCACTCAGCAACCTTTGGGCGGCAAGGCGCAGTTCGGCGGCCAGCGCTTCGGCGAGATGGAGGTGTGGGCGCTCGAAGCCTATGGCGCCGCCTACACGCTGCAGGAGATGCTGACGGTCAAGTCGGACGATGTCTCGGGCCGCACCAAGGTCTACGAGGCGATCGTGCGCGGCGACGACAATTTCGAGGCCGGCATTCCGGAGTCCTTCAACGTGCTGGTCAAGGAGCTGCGCTCCTTGGGCCTCAACGTCGAACTCGAACAGCGGAGCTACTGATCAATTTGCGGGCGCGGCCTTTGGGCCGCGCCCGCAACCCAGAGAGGGACGGTTCATGAACGAGTTGATGAACATCTTCGGCCAGGTGACAGGGCCGCAGAGCTTCGATCAGATCAAGATCTCGATCGCGAGCCCGGAGCGTATCCGCTCCTGGTCCTACGGCGAGATCAAGAAGCCCGAGACCATCAACTACCGCACCTTCAAGCCTGAGCGCGACGGCCTCTTTTGCGCCCGCATCTTCGGTCCGATCAAGGACTATGAGTGCCTTTGCGGCAAGTACAAGCGCATGAAGTATCGCGGCATCATCTGCGAGAAGTGTGGCGTCGAGGTCACGCTCTCGAAGGTGCGGCGCGACCGCATGGGCCATATCGAGCTGGCTTCGCCGGTGGCGCACATCTGGTTCCTGAAATCGTTGCCGAGCCGGATCGGCCTGCTGCTCGACATGACGCTCAAGGACCTTGAGAAGGTCCTCTATTTCGAGAGCTATGTCGTGCTCGAGCCCGGCCTGACGCCGTTGAAGCTGCATCAGCTCCTGACCGAGGAGGAGTTCCTCAAGGCGCAGGAGGAGCACGGCGACGAATCTTTCACTGCCTCGATCGGCGCCGAAGCCCTGCAGCGCATGCTGACTGGGATCAACCTCGAGAACGAGCAGAAGCAGCTCCGCGACGAGCTTCACGCCACGAGCTCGGACGCGCGCCGCAAGAAGCTCGTGAAGCGGCTGAAGCTGGTCGAGGCGTTCCTCCAGTCACGCAGCCGGCCGGAATGGATGATCCTTGCGGTCATTCCGGTCATTCCGCCCGAGCTGCGCCCGCTCGTGCCGCTCGACGGCGGCCGGTTCGCCACATCGGACCTGAATGACCTCTACCGCCGCGTCATCAACCGCAACAACCGGCTGAAGCGCCTGATCGAGCTGCGTGCGCCCGATATCATCGTGCGCAACGAGAAGCGCATGCTGCAGGAGGCCGTCGACGCGCTCTTCGACAACGGCCGGCGCGGCCGCATCATCACGGGCGCGAACAAGCGTCCGCTGAAGTCGCTGTCCGACATGCTCAAAGGCAAGCAGGGCCGCTTCCGCCAGAACCTGCTCGGCAAGCGCGTCGATTATTCCGGCCGCTCCGTCATCGTCGTGGGGCCCGAGCTCAAGCTCCATCAATGCGGTCTGCCGAAGAAAATGGCGTTGGAGCTGTTCAAGCCCTTCATCTATTCGAAGCTCGAGCTCTACGGCCTTGCCAGCACGATCAAGGCCGCAAAGCGCATGGTCGAGAAAGAACGGCCTGAAGTCTGGGACATCCTCGAAGAAGTGATCCGCGAGCATCCGGTGCTCTTGAACCGGGCGCCGACGCTTCATCGCTTGGGCATCCAGGCGTTCGAGCCGATCCTCATCGAGGGCAAGGCGATTCAGCTTCATCCGCTCGTCTGCACCGCCTTCAACGCCGATTTCGACGGCGACCAGATGGCCGTGCACGTGCCCTTGTCGCTCGAGGCGCAGCTCGAGGCGCGCGTCCTTATGATGTCGACCAACAACATCCTGTCGCCCGCGAACGGCAAGCCGATCATCGTACCGTCGCAGGACATCGTGTTGGGCCTCTACTACATCACGCTCGAGCGTCCGGGCGAGGTCGGCGAAGGCATGTCCTTCACCGACATGGGCGAGATTGAGCATGCGCTCGAATCTGGCGCGGTCACGCTCCAGTCGCGCATCACCGCGCGCGTCGAGACCTACGACAAGAACGGCGAGTTCCGCGTCCTGCGCGTTCAGACGACGCCTGGCCGGATGCTCTTGTCCGACCTCCTGCCGCGCAACCCGAACGTCACGTTCGATGTCGTCAATCGCCTCCTTACCAAGAAGGAGATCTCAAACGTCATCGATCAGGTCTATCGCCATTGCGGCCAGAAGGAGACGGTCATCTTCTGCGACCGGCTGATGGCGATCGGGTTCCAGCAGGCGTGCAAGGCCGGCATCTCGTTCGGCAAGGACGATCTCATCATCCCCGCTGCCAAGGAAAAACTCGTCAATCAGGCGCGCGACAAGGTGAAGGAATACGAGCAGCAATATCTCGATGGCCTCATCACCCAGGGCGAGAAGTACAACAAGGTCGTCGACGTGTGGTCGAACTGCACCGAGCGGGTTGCCGACGAGATGATGAAGTCGATCCGCTCGGCCAAGGCAGGCGAGCCCATCAATCCCGTGTGGATGATGGCGGATTCCGGCGCGCGCGGTTCGGCGGCGCAGATCAAGCAGCTCGCCGGCATGCGTGGTCTCATGGCCAAGCCCTCCGGCGAGATCATCGAGACGCCGATAATCTCGAACTTCAAAGAAGGCCTGACCGTCCTCGAGTACTTCAACTCGACGCACGGCGCACGCAAGGGCCTCGCCGACACGGCGCTCAAGACCGCAAACTCGGGATACCTGACCCGGCGTCTCGTTGACGTGGCGCAGGACGCAATCATCACCGAGGAGGATTGCGGCACCACGAATGGTCTCACCATGCGTGCTGTCGTCGAGGGCGGCGAGGTGATCGCACCCTTGGGCGACCGTATCCTGGGCCGTACTGCGGCCGTCGACGTCGTCGATCCCCTGGACGGGAAAGTCCTCGTCAAGGGCGGCGGGCTTGTCGACGAGGAGGCGCTGGAGCGGATCGAGACCGCTGGTATCGATGCCGTCGTCATCCGCTCGGTGCTCACCTGCGAGACCCAGATCGGGCTTTGCGGCAAATGCTATGGCCGCGATCTCGCGCGTGGCACGGTGGTGAATATCGGCGAGGCGGTCGGGGTGATCGCCGCGCAGTCGATCGGCGAGCCGGGTACTCAGCTCACCATGCGCACCTTCCATATTGGCGGCGCGGTCCAGCGCGGCGCCGAGCAGTCCTCGATCGAAGCGGCCTTCGACGCAACCGTGCGCATCAAGAACCGCGCGGTCGTCGCCAACTCGGCGAAAGTGCCGATCGTCATGAGCCGCAACACCGAATTGGTGCTGCTCGACGAGGCTGGCCGCGAGAAGGCGAGCCACCGCATCCCCTATGGTGCAAAACTTTTGGCCGACGACGGAGCGGTCGTGACCAAAGGGCAGCGGCTCGCCGAGTGGGACCCCTACACGATCCCGATCATCACCGAGACCGACGGCATCGTACATTATCTCGATCTCGTCGAGGGCGTCTCCATGCGCGAGCAGCTCGACGAGGCGACGGGTATCTCGTCGAAGGTCGTGATCGACTGGAAGCAGCAGCCGCGAGGCGGCGATCTGAAGCCGCGGCTCGTGCTGCGCGACGCGAAGGGCGACCCGCTCACCCTCGCGAACGGGCTCGAGGCTCGCTACTTCCTTTCGGTCGACGCCATCCTCTCGGTCGAAAGCGGTGTCGAGGCGAAGGCCGGTGATGTGCTGGCGCGTATCCCGCGTGAATCTTCCAAGACCCGCGACATCACTGGCGGCCTGCCGCGTGTGGCCGAGCTGTTCGAGGCTCGTCGGCCCAAGGATTTCGCCATCATCAGCGAGTCCGAAGGGCGCGTCGAGTTCGGCAAGGACTACAAGACCAAGCGCCGCATCATCGTGGTCCCGTCCGAGGAGGGAAAGGAGCCGGTCGAGTACCTCATCCCCAAGGGAAAGCACATCTCCGTGCAGGAGGGCGACTACGTCCAGAAGGGCGATTCTCTGATGGACGGCAATCCGGTGCCGCACGACATCCTGCGTGTGCAGGGCGTCGAGAAGCTGGCCGAGTACCTCATCAACGAGATCCAGGAGGTCTATCGCCTCCAGGGTGTGCGCATCAACGACAAGCACATCGAGGTGATCGTTCGGCAGATGCTGCAGAAGGTCGAGGTCGACGATCCCGGCGACACGACCTTCCTCGCCGGCGAGCAGATCGACCGCGGTGAGTTCGAGGCGGAGAATGCCAAGGCCTTGAGCGAGAAGATGCGGCCGGCGCGCTCCCATCCGGTGCTCCAGGGCATCACCAAGGCGAGCCTGCAGACCAACTCGTTCATCTCGGCCGCCTCCTTCCAGGAAACGACGCGCGTTCTGACCGAGGCCGCCGTCTCGGGTCGGATCGACGTGCTGTCGGGCCTCAAGGAGAACGTGATCGTTGGCCGGCTCATCCCGGCCGGCACCGGCAGCGTGATGGCGCGTTGGCGCCAGATCGCCGCCGAGCGCGACCGGCAACTTGCCGCCGCGGCCCAGGAAGGCGCCGCGGCCGCAACACCGGTGCGCGCCGCGGGCGAGTAGGCTTAGGAGCGTGCGGGCGGGGCGGATTTCGGATCTGCCCCGCCGCTCTCTCTTGCGTGAAAAAGTAGATGGTGCGCGGCTTGACGGGCCATCCGCCTCTCTCTAGTATCCGCGCGCTCCGACAAGGGGTGCGCTGGCGGTAGGCAGCCAACCTAAACGCAGCGCGTCGGGTCGTTAGAGTGGCACGGCGTCGTGCGAGACGGCGCATTATCCGGAGTTTTCAACTGCCGTGTGACGGTGCGGCACGCACGTCGCGCGGCGGTCATTTCTTGACGAGGGACGAAAACGGATGCCGACGATCAATCAGCTGGTGCGCAATGCCCGCCGCCCGCAGATCGCACGGAACAAAGTGCCGGCTTTGCAGGAGAGTCCGCAAAAGCGCGGCGTGTGCACGCGCGTCTACACGACCACGCCGAAGAAGCCCAACTCGGCCCTGCGCAAGGTGGCGCGCGTGCGGCTCACCAACGCCTTCGAGGTGACGAGCTATATCCCCGGCGAGGGCCATAATCTCCAGGAACACTCGGTCGTCATGATCCGCGGCGGCCGCGTCAAGGACTTGCCCGGCGTGCGCTATCACATCATCCGCGGCACGCTCGACACCCAAGGCGTGAAAGATCGCCGCCAGCGCCGGTCGAAATACGGCGCCAAGCGCCCGAAGTAGGAGAAAGCGATGTCGCGTCGCCGCGCTGCCGTAAAACGCGAGGTCCTGCCGGATCCGAAATTCGGCGACATCGTCGTTACCAAGTTCATGAACTGCCTTATGTACCAGGGCAAGAAGTCGGTTGCCGAGGCGATCGTCTATGGCGCCTTCGATCGCATGGCAAAGCGCTCGGGCCAGGATCCGCTGCGCCTTTTCCGCGACGCCATCGACAATGTGCGTCCGGCGGTCGAGGTGCGCTCGCGCCGCGTTGGCGGCGCCACGTACCAGGTCCCGGTCGAGGTCCGTCCCGACCGCGGCCAGGCGCTCGCCATCCGCTGGCTCATCGGCAGCTCGCGCGGGCGCTCCGAGCACACGATGGAAGAGCGCCTCTCGGGCGAGCTCATGGACGCATCAAATAATCGCGGCACCGCCGTCAAGAAACGGGAGGATACGCATCGAATGGCGGACGCCAACAAGGCCTTTTCCCATTACCGCTGGTAGGCGGTCCCCCGGAGTTCTTGATGCCCCGCACGACACCACTCGATCGCTACCGCAACATCGGCATCATGGCCCACATCGATGCCGGCAAGACGACGACGACCGAGCGTATCCTCTATTACACCGGCCGCTCCTATAAGATCGGCGAGGTCCATGAGGGCACTGCCACCATGGACTGGATGGAGCAGGAGCAGGAGCGCGGCATCACCATCACCTCGGCCGCGACCACCTGCTTCTGGCGCGACCACCGTATCAACATCATCGACACGCCCGGCCACGTCGACTTCACGATCGAGGTCGAGCGCTCGCTGCGTGTGCTCGACGGCGCCGTGACGGTGTTCGACAGTGTCGCCGGGGTCGAGCCGCAATCCGAGACGGTGTGGCGGCAGGCCGATAAATACGGCGTTCCGCGCATCTGCTTCGTCAACAAGATGGACCGCATCGGCGCCAATTACGAACGCTGCATCGAGATGATGAAGGACCGGCTCGGCGCAGTGCCGCTCGTGACGCAGCTGCCGATGGGCGTCGAGGCCGATTTCGTCGGCATTGTCGATCTCGTCGAGATGAAGGCGGTGAAGTGGCACGAGGAAACGCTCGGCGCCAAGTTCGATGTCATCGATATCCCGGCGGAGCTTGCGGCATCCGCGGCCGAGCATCGCGCGCGGCTCGTCGAGCTTGCCGTCGAGCAGGACGACAAGGTGCTCGAGGCTTATCTCGGCGGGACCGAGCCCGATGCAGAGACGCTGAAGCGCTGCATCCGCAAGGGCACGATCAGCTATGCGTTTGTGCCGGTGTTGTGCGGCTCGGCTTTCAAGAATAAGGGCGTCCAGCCGCTCCTCGACGCCGTCGTCGACTATCTGCCGGCGCCAACGGATGTGGCGGCGGTCGAGGGCGTAAAGATGGGTTCGGATGAGCCTGTCGTGCGCAAATGCTCCGACGACGAGCCGTTCGCCGGCCTTGCCTTCAAGATCATGACAGACCCGTTCGTCGGCTCGTTGAGCTTCGTGCGGCTCTACTCCGGCGTGCTGACGACCGGAAGTCAGGTTCTGAACTCGGTCAAGGACAATCGTGAGCGCATCGGCCGCATGCTGCAGATGCATGCGAACCACCGTGAGGACATCAAAGAGGCTCGCGCGGGCGATATCGTCGCGATCGCCGGCCTCAAGGGCACCACGACCGGCGATACGCTGTGCGATCCCGCAGCGCCCGTCATCCTCGAGCGCATGGAGTTCCCGGAGCCTGTCATCGAGATCGCAGTCGAACCCAAGACCAAGGGCGACCAGGACAAGATGGGGCAGGCGCTCGCGCGGCTTGCGACCGAGGATCCTTCGTTCCGTGTCGCCGTCGATCACGAGAGCGGTCAGACCATCATCAAGGGGATGGGCGAGCTCCACCTCGAGATCATCGTTGATCGCATGAAGCGCGAGTTCAAGGTCGACGCCAATGTCGGCGCGCCGCAGGTCGCCTATCGCGAAACAGTGACGCGCCCCGCCGACATCACCTACACCCACAAGAAGCAGACGGGCGGTTCCGGGCAATATGCCGAGGTGCGGCTCCACATCGAGCCACTACCGCCCGGCACGGGCTTCGAGTTCGAGAACGACGTGGTGGGCGGCGCAGTCCCCAAGGAATATGTGCCAGGCGTGCAGAAGGGCGTCAAAGGCTCGCTCGATTCCGGTGTGCTTGCGAGCTTCCCGGTGATCGACCTCAAAGTGACGCTCACCGACGGCAAGTATCACGAGGTGGATTCGAGCGCGCTTGCCTTCGAGATCGCGGCCCGCGCAGCGATGAAGGAAGGCCTGATGAAGGCGGCGCCCAAGCTGCTCGAGCCGGTGATGAAGGTCGAGGTGGTAACTCCGCGCGACTATATGGGCGACGTGATCGGCGACCTGAACAGCCGGCGCGGGCGCATCACGGGCCAAGACCAGCGCGGCAACGCCGAGGTCATCAGCGCCATGGTCCCGCTCGCCAACATGTTCGGCTACGTCAACACCTTGCGCTCGATGAGCCAGGGTCGGGCCCAGTACAGCATGCATTTCGATCATTACGAGCAAGTGCCGCAGGCGGTGGCCGACGAAGTCCGCGCCAAGATGGCATGACCTGAGAAGCGACGGAGATTGACCCATGGCGAAGCAGAAATTCGAGCGGACGAAGCCGCACTGCAATGTTGGGACGATTGGGCATGTTGATCACGGGAAGACGACGCTGACGGCGGCGATCACGAAGGTTTTGTCGGAGGTTGGGGGTGCGACGTTCACGGCCTACGACCAGATCGACAAGGCGCCGGAGGAGCGGGCGCGGGGGATCACGATCGCGACGGCGCATGTCGAGTACGAGACGAAGAACCGGCACTATGCGCATGTCGATTGCCCGGGCCATGCGGACTACATCAAGAACATGATCACGGGGGCGGCGCAGATGGACGGCGCCATTCTGGTGGTGTCGGCGGCCGATGGCCCGATGCCGCAGACGCGGGAGCACATTCTTCTGGCGCGGCAGGTGGGAGTTCCGGCGATCGTGGTCTATCTGAACAAGGTGGACATGGTGGACGATCCCGAGCTCTTGGATCTCGTCGAGCTCGAGGTGCGGGAGCTGTTGTCGTCGTACCAGTTCCCGGGCGACAAGATCCCGGTGATCCGGGGCTCGGCGCTGATGGCGATGGAGGGGAAGGACCCGGCGACCGGGAAGGATTCCATCAACAAGCTGATGGAGGCGATCGACAGCTACATCCCGCAGCCTGAGCGTCCGAAGGATCGTCCGTTCCTGATGCCGATCGAGGACGTGTTCTCGATCTCGGGCCGCGGCACGGTGGTGACGGGTCGGGTTGAGCGCGGGATCGTGAAGGTGGGGGACGAGGTCGAGATCGTGGGCTTGCGTCCGACGCTGAAGACGGTGGCGACGGGCGTCGAGATGTTCCGGAAGCTGCTTGATTCGGGCGAGGCGGGCGACAATATCGGGGTGCTGCTGCGCGGCACGAAGCGCGAGGAGGTCGAGCGCGGGCAGGTCCTGGCGGCCCCTGGCTCGATCACGCCGCACACGAACTTCCAGGCCGAGGCCTACATCCTGACCAAGGAGGAGGGCGGGCGGCACACGCCGTTCTTCACGAATTACCGGCCGCAGTTCTACTTCCGGACGACGGACGTGACGGGGACGGTGAAGCTGCCGGAGGGGACGGAGATGGTGATGCCGGGCGACAACATCTCGATGGAGGTGGAGCTGATCCAGCCCATCGCCATGGACGAGGGCCTGCGCTTTGCCATCCGCGAGGGCGGCCGCACCGTCGGCGCCGGCGTCGTCGCCAAGATCATAAAGTAGGGGAGGGGCGCCGCGCAGCGCGTGGCCAAGGGACATGGCAGACAATAGTCAAAATATCCGCATCCGCTTGCGGGCCTACGATCATCGCATCCTCGATCAATCGACGAGCGAGATCGTCAACACTGCAAAGCGCACGGGCGCGCGGGTGCGAGGACCGATCCCGCTGCCGACGCGGATCGAGAAATTCACCGTGCTGCGCTCGCCTCATATCGACAAGAAGTCGCGTGAGCAGTTCGAGATCCGGACGCACAAGCGCGTGCTCGACATCGTCGATCCGACGCCGCAGACGGTGGACGCGCTGATGAAGCTCGACCTCGCCGCCGGCGTTGATGTCGAGATCAAGCTCTGAGGGACGGGCGATGCGGACGGGCCTCATCGCGAAAAAGCTCGGCATGACGCGGCTCTTCACCGAGACGGGTGATCACGTGCCGGTAACGGTGCTGCAGGTCGATAACTGTCAGGTCGTGGCGGTGCGCACCGAGGAGAAGGATGGCTACACCGCGGTTCAGCTCGGCGTGGGCAAGGCCAAGGTGAAGAACGTCACCCAGCCGATGCGCGGCCACTATGCCAAGGCCAAGATCGAGCCCAAGGAGAAGCTCGTCGAGTTCCGCGTCACGCCCGATGCGCTTCTCGAGGTAGGCGCGGAATTGTCGGCGACGCATTTCGTCGCGGGCCAATTCGTCGATGTCACGGGTACGAGCATTGGCCGTGGCTTCTCGGGCGTCATCCGCCGACATAATTTCGGCGGCCTGCGCGCGACCCATGGCGTATCGGTCTCCCATCGCAGTCACGGCTCGACGGGGCAACGCCAAGATCCTGGCAAGGTCTTCAAGAACAAGAAGATGGCGGGGCACTACGGCGCCGCCCGCGTGACGACGCAGAACCTTCGCATCCATGCGAGCGATGATGAGAAGGGCCTCATCTTCGTCGAGGGCGCAGTGCCTGGTGCGCCCGGCAGCATTGTGCTCGTGCGCGACGCCGCAAAGCGCAAGGCGCCGAAAGACCTGCCGCTTCCGGCGGCGCTCCGCGGCGCGGCGGCGGAAGCTCCGGCTGGAGGTGCGGCGTGAAGCTCCAGATCATGAGCCTCGAGAACAAGGAGGTCGGAAGCATCGACCTGGCCGAGGACGTCTTCGGCTTGCCGGTGCGCCGCGACATCCTCGCCCGCATGGTCAATTGGCAGCTCGCCAAACGCCGTGCCGGCACGCACAAGGCCAAGGGCATCAGCGATATCTCCGGCACGACCAAGAAGCCGTGGCGGCAGAAGGGCACGGGCCGCGCGCGCCAGGGCAGCCTCCGCTCGCCGCAGTTCCGCGGCGGCGCGGTGATCTTCGGTCCGGTCGTGCGCAGCCATGAGTTTGGCCTGCAGAAGAAGGTGCGGCGCCTCGCGCTCAAGACCGCGCTTTCGGCGAAGCAGGCGGAAGGCAAGCTCGTCGTGCTCGACAAGGCGGCGGTCGACGCGCCCAAGACCGGCGCGCTCGCCGAGCGCTTCCGCACGCTCGGCTGGGAGTCGGTTCTCATCATCGGCGGTGCGACGCTCGACGAGAATTTCGCCCGCGCCGCGCGCAACATCCCCAAGGTCGATGTTCTGCCGCAGCAAGGTGCCAACGTCTACGACATCCTGCGCCGCGACACGCTCGTCCTGACGCAAGACGCCGTCCAGGCGCTGGAGGCGCGCCTCAAATGAGCCGGTTCCGCTTCATTCCCCGGCATGTGCCGAAGCTGTCGCGCGAGGCGATGTACGAGATCGTGCGCGCGCCGGTCGTGACCGAAAAGGCGACCAACATCTCCGAGCACAACCAGGTCACATTCCGCGTGCCGCTCGAAACCGACAAGCGCGCGGTCAAGGCTGCGGTCGAGGGGCTCTTCAACGTCAAGGTCACGGCTGTCAACACGATCCGCGTCAAGGGCAAGACCAAGCGCTTCAAGGGCAAGCCGGGCCAGCGCTCGGACTACAAGAAGGCGATCGTCACCCTCGCCGAGGGCTCGAAGATCGACATCACCACAGGACTCTGAGTCATGGCGCTCAAGACATACAAGCCGACCTCGCCCGGACGCCGCCAGCTCATCCTCATCGACCGCAGCGAGCTGTGGGCCGGCGACCCGGTGAAGGCGCTGACCGAAGGCAAGCGTGGCACGGGCGGGCGCAACAATCATGGCCGCATCACGCTGCGGTTTCGCGGCGGCGGTCACAAACGGCGCTATCGCATTGTCGATTTCCAGCGCCAGAAGCACGACATGCCGGCCGAGGTCGTGCGCCTCGAATACGATCCGAACCGCAGCGCGTTCATCGCGCTCGTGAAATACGAGGATGGTGAGCTCTCCTACGTTCTGGCGCCGCAGCGTCTGAAGGAGGGCGACAAGATCGTCTCCGGCGATCGCGTCGACGTAAAGCCCGGCAACGCCATGCCGATGCGGAACATCCCGGTCGGCACCATCATCCATAATGTCGAGATGAAGCCCGGCAAGGGTGGACAACTCGCGCGCTCCGCCGGCACATATGCCCAGCTCGTCGGGCGCGACGCCGGCTATGCGCTGCTGCGCCTCTCCTCGGGCGAGGTGCGCAAAGTGCGCGCCGAATGCATGGCGACGATTGGCGCCGTCTCCAATCCTGACCGGCAGAACATCTCGATCGGCAAAGCCGGACGCAACCGCTGGCGCGGCTGGCGGCCGCACGTCCGCGGCGAAGCGATGAATCCCGTGGACCATCCGCTCGGCGGCCGTACGCGCGGGGGGCGCCATCCGGTGACTCCTTGGGGCAAGCCGACCAAGGGCAAGAAAACGCGGCACAACAAGGCGACCGACCGCATGATAGTGCGGCGGCGGAAGATCTAGGCGGAGGGGCTCGTGGCACGCTCGGTTTGGAAAGGCCCGTTCGTCGACGGCTATCTCCTGAAGAAGGCGGAGAAGGCGCGAGGCACTGGCCGCAACGAGATCATCCGCACGTGGTCGCGCCGCTCGACCATCTTCCCGCAGTTCGTTGGCCTTACCTTCGGCGTCTATAACGGTCACAAATTCATTCCCGTGCTCGTCACCGAGCACATGATCGGCCACAAGTTCGGCGAATTCGCACCGACCCGGACCTTTTATGGCCACGCCGCCGACAAAAAGGCGAAGAGGACGCCATGAGCAAGGAGGCGCAGCCCCGCCGCCTGGCCGACACCGAGGCACAGGCCTACGCGCGTGCGCTTCACGTGAGCGCGCGGAAGCTCAATCTGGTGGCGCAGTCGATCCGTGGGCTGCGCGCGAGTGCGGCGCTGCACGAGCTAACGTTCTCGCGCCGGCGCATCGCCCAGGATGTGAAGAAGGTGCTGCAGGCCGCGATCGCCAATGCCGAGAACAATCACCAGCTCGACGTCGATCGCCTCGTTGTAAAGGAGGCGAGCGTCGGCCGCGCCTTCGTGCTGAAGCGCTTCCACGCGCGCGGGCGCGGGCGCGCATCGCACGTCGAAAAGCATTTCGCGAACCTTCTGGTGGTGGTTCGTGAAAGCGAAGAGGAGAAATCCTGATGGGGCAGAAGGTCAATCCGGTCGGCTTGCGGCTCGGCATCAATCGCACTTGGGATTCGCGCTGGTACGCACGCAAGGACTATTCCAACCTCCTGCACGAGGACCTGAAACTTCGCGGTTTCCTCGGCGGTCGTCTGCAGCAGGCGGGTGTCAGCCGCATCGTCATCGAGCGCGCGGCCAAGAAGACGCGCATCACGCTTCATTCCGCACGCCCCGGCGTCGTCATCGGCAAGAAGGGCGCCGACATCGAAAAGCTGCGCGTCGACATCGCCAAGATGACGAACAGTGAGGTGAGCCTCAACATCGTCGAGATCAGGAAGCCCGAGATCGATGCGAAGCTCATCGCCGACGGAATCGCGCAGCAGCTCGAGCGTCGCGTCGCCTTCCGCCGCGCCATGAAGCGCGCCGTGCAGTCGGCGATGCGTCTCGGCGCCTTGGGTATCCGTATTAACTGCTCGGGACGCTTGGGCGGCGCCGAGATCGCGCGCATGGAATGGTATCGCGAGGGCCGCGTGCCGCTTCACACGCTGCGCGCCGATGTCGATTTCGGCTACGGCACGGCCAAGACGACCTATGGCACATGCGGCGTCAAGGTCTGGGTGTTCAAGGGCGAGGTTCTGGCGCACGATCCGATGGCGCAGGACAAGCGCGCCGCCGAAGCGCAGCCGGCACGGGCCTGACCGAGGATTAGGGCATGCTGTCGCCGAAACGAACGAAATACCGCAAGGCCCACAAGGGCCGCATCCACGGGCTTGCGAAGGCCGGCGCCGACCTCAATTTCGGTTCGATCGGCCTGAAGGCGGCCGAGCCGGGACGGCTCACCGCGCGCCAGATCGAAGCCGCGCGCCGCGCCATCACGCGCCATATCCGCCGCATTGGCCGCGTCTGGATCCGGATATTCCCCGATGTGCCGGTGTCGCAGAAGCCGGCCGAGGTGCGCATGGGCAGCGGCAAGGGCACGCCCGAATTCTGGGTCTGCCGCGTCAAGCCGGGCCGCATCATGTTCGAGCTCGATGGCGTGCCCGACACCATCGCGCGCGAGGCGTTCAACCTCGCCTCGGCGAAGCTGCCGATCCACACGCGCATCGTCACGCGCTTCGAGGAGCATCTGCCATGAAGGCGGGCGACGTTCGCGCCAAGACCGACGACGAGCTCAAGACTGAGCTCGAAAGGCTCGGCAAGGAGAAGTTCAACCTGCGCTTTCAACGCGTCTCCGGGCAACTTGAGAACACCTCGCGCGTGCGCCAGGTGCGGCGCGACATCGCGCGCATCAAGACTGTGCTCGGCGAGCGCGCGCCGAAGGCGTCTTAGGGGAAGCGAGATGCCGAAACGAGTTCTTCAGGGTGTGGTGGTGAGCGACAAGCCGGACAAGACCGTGATCGTCCGTGTCGAGCGCCGCGTCATGCATCCCGTCTACAAGAAGTTCATCACGCGCTCGAAGAAATACGCGGCGCACGACGAGCACAACGCTTTCAAGACCGGCGATCTCGTCCGCATAGAGGAAAGCCGGCCCATCTCGAAGCGCAAATGCTGGATCGTCCTCGGCCGCGCCGGGGCGGGCGGCGTGTCGCCTGCCGCGCAGCAGGAGTAGCCCGCCATGATCCAGATGCAGACCAATCTCGACGTCGCCGACAATTCCGGCGCGCGCCGGGTGCAGTGCATCAAGGTGCTGGGCGGCTCGAAGCGCAAGACGGCGACGGTCGGCGACGTGATCGTCGTATCGGTCAAGGAGGCGATCCCGCGCGGCCGCGTCAAGAAGGGCGACGTGCATCAGGCAGTGATCGTGCGCACGGCAAAGGAAATTCGCCGCCCCGACGGCAGCGCCATCCGTTTCGACCACAACGCCGCCGTCCTCATCACCAAGCAGGGCGAGCCAATCGGCACGCGCATCTTCGGTCCCGTCACGCGCGAGCTGCGTGCGCGCAAGTTCATGAAGATCGTCTCGCTCGCGCCCGAGGTGCTGTGACATGGCGGCGAAGCTAAAGATCAAGAAGGGCGACAAGGTCGTGGTGATATCCGGCCGCGACAAGGGCAAGAGCGGCGAGGTGCTGCGCGTCCTCGTCGCGGAGAATCGCGCCGTCGTGCAGGGCGTGAACATGGTCAAGCGCCACACGCGGCCGCGGCCCGGCGAGCCCGGCGGCATCGTTGAGAAGGAGGCGGCGATCCACGTCTCCAACATCGCCCATGTCGATCCGAAGACACAGAAGCCGACGCGTGTGGGATTCAAGTTCCTCGATGATGGCCGCAAGGTGCGCTTTGCCAAGCGCTCCGGCGAAGTCTTGGACGCGTGAGGAAGCCATGCCAGCCCGCTTGAAGGACGAATACGAAAAGAAGGTGCGGCCCGAGCTGATAAAGCAGTTCGGCTACAAGAACACGCTCCAAGTGCCGCGGATCGACAAGATCGTCGTCAACATGGGCGTGGGCGAGGCGGTGCAGGACGCAAAGCACATAGCCTCCGCCACCAAGGACCTTACCGCCATTGCCGGTCAGAAACCGGTCGTCACCAAGGCCAAGAAGTCGATTGCGACTTATAAGCTCCGCGAGAACATGCCGATCGGGTGCAAGGTCACGCTGCGGCGCGAGCGCATGTATGAATTCCTTGACCGGCTCGTCAACATCGCGCTCCCGCGTGTGCGCGACTTCCGCGGTTTGTCGCCGAAAAGTTTCGATGGTCGTGGCAATTTCGCGCTCGGTCTCAAGGAGCAGATCGTTTTCCCCGAGATCAACTACGACCAGGTCGACGCAGTGCGCGGTCTCGACATCGTGATCTGCACGACTGCGCGCACCGATGCCGAGGCAAGGGCGCTCCTCGCCGCGTTCCAGATGCCATTCACCAGCTAACGGGCAAGACCGCATGGCAAAGACCAGCTCCATCAACAAGAACCGGCGTCGCGCCCAGTTGGCGAAACGCCTCGCGCCGAAACGTGCGCGTTTGAAGGCGATCGCCGAGGATCGCTCGTTGCCGCCCGAGGAGCGCTTCGCCGCGCGTTTGAAGCTCTCGGAGCTGCCGCGCAATTCGTCGGCCGTGCGCATCCGCAATCGCTGTGAGCTGAGCGGGCGGCCGCGCGGCTATTACCGCAAGTTCAAGCTGTCGCGGATCGCGCTCCGGGCGCTGGCCTCGTCCGGCAATATTCCCGGAATGGTGAAGTCGAGTTGGTAGGAGATCACCCGGCATGACCATGACCGATCCATTGGGCGATTTGCTCACGCGCATCAGAAACGGCCAGCGCGCGAAGAAGCCGTCGGTGCAATCGCCCGCCTCCAAGATCCGCGCGAACGTGCTCGAAGTGCTGCAGCGTGAAGGCTACATCCGCGGCTATTCGCGCGCCGAGGTCCGCCCCGGCGTGGCCGAGCTCAAGATCGAGCTGAAATATCTCGATGGCGAGCCGGTCATCCGCGAGATCACGCGCGTCTCGAAGCCTGGCCGCCGCATCTACTCGCGCATCGCCGATCTGCCGCGTATTTATAATGGTCTTGGCATCGCCATCCTGTCGACGCCGCACGGCGTCATGTCCGACAACGAAGCCCGCGCCGCCAATGTCGGCGGCGAGGTGCTGTGCCGAGTGTTCTGAGGAAGAGCCCATGTCGCGCATCGGAAAAAATCCCGTGACGCTGCCGCAGGGCGTGACCGTCCAGATCGGCGGCGCGAGCGTGGCGGTCAAGGGGCGGCTCGGCAATCTGACGATACCTCTAAGTGCCGAGGTCGACGCCAAGGTTGCCGACGGCCGTTTCGTCGTGAGCCCGCGAAACGAGACGAAACGCGCGCGCATGCTGTGGGGTACGACCCGCGCGCTCGTCAACAACATGGTGCGCGGCGTCTCGCAAGGCTTCACCCGCAGCCTCGAGATCAACGGCGTCGGCTATCGCGCCGCGGTCCAGGGCAAGAATCTCGTGCTGCAGCTGGGCTACAGCCACGACATCAATTTCCCCATCCCCGACGACGTGAAGATCACGTGCGAGAAGCCCACTGCAATCACCGTGACGGGTGCCGACAAGCAGCGTGTCGGCCAAGTCGCGGCGGTCATCCGCGGCTTCCGCCTGCCCGAGCCCTACAAGGGCAAGGGCATCAAATATGCCGAGGAGCATGTCCGCCGCAAAGAAGGCAAGAAGAAGTAGGAGCGCGGGGCGATGGCCAGCAAATCGAAAGCTCTGTTTGTGCGCCGCCGCCGGCGCGTCCGACACCGCGTCGAGTTGAGCGCCCGGGGGCGGCTGCGGCTTTCCGTGTTCCGCTCCTCGCAGCACATCTATGCGCAGGTGATCGACGACGCGAAAGCGGAGACGGTCGCGGCGGCGTCCTCGCTCGACAAGTCTCTGCGCGAGCAGGTGAAGAGTGGCGCCAACAAGGCCGCCGCTGCCCTCGTCGGCAAGCTCATTGCCGAGCGTGCTGCTGCGGCGGGTGTTACTGCCGTCATCTTCGACCGCGGCGGCTATCTCTTTCATGGCCGGGTGAAGGCCCTGGCCGATGCCGCCCGCGAGGGCGGGCTCAAGTTTTAGGAAGGAGCTGCGATGGCACGCACTCAGGGCGGCGGAGGACGGGGTCCGGGCGGCGGACCGCGGGCTCCAGGCAGCGGTCCGCGCGGGCCGCGCGGCGAAGGCGGCGATCGGCCGCAGCGTTCGCGCCGTGGCGATGGCGACCGGCAGGGGCGCGACCGCGAGGAGAGCGAATTCGTCGAGAAGCTCGTCAGCATCAACCGCGTCGCCAAGGTGGTGAAAGGCGGGCGGCGGTTCGGCTTCGCCGCGCTCGTCGTCGCCGGCGACAGCAAGGGCCGCGTCGGTCACGGCTCGGGGAAGGCGCGCGAAGTGCCGGAAGCAATCCGCAAGGCGACCGAACAAGCGCGTCGCAGCATGATCCGCGTGCCGCTCCGCGACGGGCGCACGCTCCATCATGACATCATTGGCCGCTTCGGCGCCGGCGAAGTGGTGGTGCGCGCGGCCCCCGCCGGCACCGGCATCATCGCGGGCGGCCCGATGCGCGCGATATTCGAGGCATTGGGCGTGCAGGACGTAGTCGCGAAATCAGTTGGCACGTCGAATCCGCACAACATGGTGAAGGCGACGTTCGAGGCGCTCGGCCACTCGACCAATCCGCGCGCCGTCGCGGCCCGGCGCGGCAAGAAAGTGTCGGAAATCCTGGGCCGGCGTGAAGGCACAGAGGCGCGGGAGTAGACGATGGCGGAAAGCGAAGGCGCGCCGAAGCGCCGTACGCGCAAGGCTCCGGCCAAGGCGGCGGCGAAGCAGGTCAAGGTGACGCAGATCGGCAGTCCGATCGGCCGCCAGGGCTACCAGCGCGACACGCTGAAGGGGCTCGGCCTCAACAAGTTGCACCGCTCCCGCGTCCTCGAGGACACGCCTGCGGTACGCGGCATGATCGAAAGCGTGAAACATCTTCTCCGCATCGAGTCGGTGGCGTGATTGCCCGGTACTCGGTGGCAGTGCGATAATGGCAGGGTCCGAAGGCGCGAAGGACGATGAAGCTCAACGAGATCAGGGATAACGCGGGCGCGCATTACCGCGCGAAGCGTGTCGGCCGCGGCATTGGCTCGGGTAAGGGCAAGACGAGCGGCCGAGGCGGCAAGGGCCAGACCGCGCGCTCGGGCGTCGCCCTGGCCGGGTTCGAGGGCGGGCAGACGCCGCTCCACCGCCGCTTGCCGAAGCGCGGCTTCAACCACAAGCCGTTCCGCAAGGTATTTCACATCGTCAATCTAGGGCGCCTGCAGGCCGCCCTCGAGGCGGGCATGCTTAAATCCGACGCGACCGTGGACGGCGCGGCGCTTGTCGCCGCCGGCATCCTGCGCCGCACGGGTGACGGCGTTCGGCTTCTCGCCAAGGGCGAATTGAAGTCGCCGCTCACGATCGAGGTGGCGGGCGCGTCGAAGGCCGCGGTCGACGCGGTCGAGAAACTGGGCGGCAAGGTCATCGTGGCCGCCGCGGCGAAGCCCGAAGCCGCCGCGTGACCGGGTAGGGGCCCCGGGCCCCGAGGATGGAGTGAATGGCGTCAGCCGCCGAACAACTCGCATCGAGCATCAATTTCTCCGCATTCGCCAAGGCGACGGACCTCAAGAACCGTATTTGGTTCACGCTCGGTGCGCTCGTGATCTACCGGCTCGGGACCTACATCCCCTTGCCGGGCATCGATCCGCAGGTCCTGGCGCAGGTGTTTCAGCAGAACGCCGGCGGCATCCTCGGCATGTTCGACATGTTCTCGGGCGGCGCGCTCGGGCGCATGACGATCTTCGCCTTGAACATCATGCCGTACATCTCGTCCTCGATCATCGTGCAGCTTCTGACCGCGGTCTCGCCGCAGCTCGAGGCGCTGAAGAAGGAGGGCGAGGTCGGGCGCAAGAAGCTCAATCAGTACACGCGCTTCGGCACGGTGCTGCTCGCCGCGGTACAGGCTTATGGCATATCGGTCGGGCTCGAGGGGCTGCGCGGGCCGTCGGGGCTCGCGGTCATCGACCCGGGGATCTTCTTCCGCCTCACCACCGTCGTGACGCTCACCGGCGGCACCATCTTCCTCATGTGGCTCGGCGAGCAGATCACGGCGCGCGGCGTTGGCAACGGCATCTCGCTCATCATCTTCTCGGGCATCGTTGCGCGCATGCCTTCGGCGCTCGCGGCGCTTCTCGAATTGGGTCGCACCGGCGCGCTCTCGACCTTTTTCATCATCATCTTCCTCGTCATCGCCGTCGCGGTCGTCACCTTCATCGTCTTCATGGAGCGCGCCCAGCGCCGCATCCTGGTGCAATATCCGAAGCGCCAGGTCGGCAACAAGATGTTCGGCGGCGAGGCATCGCATTTGCCTTTGAAGCTCAACACCTCGGGCGTCATCCCGCCGATCTTCGCGTCCTCGCTCCTCCTCCTGCCGGCGACGGTGGCGAGCTTCAACGCCAATCAGTCCGGCATCCTCGCCGAGGTCGCGGCCAACCTCGGCCACGGCAAACCGCTCTACATCCTGCTTTATGTCGGGCTCATCGTTTTCTTCGCCTTTTTCTATACGGCGATCGTCTTCAACCCGACCGAGACCGCGGACAATCTCAGGAAATATGGCGGCTTCGTCCCGGGTATCAGGCCCGGCAAGAACACCGCCGACCATCTCGACTATGTGCTGACACGCCTGACGATGGTGGGCGCGCTCTACCTCGCTGGTGTGTGCGTGTTGCCTGAAATTCTCGTCGCGCAATACAACGTGCCGTTCTATTTCGGCGGCACGAGCCTTCTCATCGTGGTCAGCGTCACGATGGACACGGTGGCGCAAATCCACTCGCATCTCCTCGCGCATCAGTACGAGGGCCTCATCAAAAAGTCGAAACTGCGGGGGAGACGTGGGTGAACATCATCCTGCTCGGGCCCCCCGGCGCGGGGAAGGGAACGCAGGCAAAGCGCCTTGAAGAGCGTCACGGACTGAAACAGCTAGCCACCGGCGATATGCTGCGGGCCGAGCGCGCCTCGGGCAGCGATCTTGGCCGCCAGGTCCAGGCCATCATGGATGCCGGCCAACTCGTCTCCGACGACATCATGATCGCCCTCATCGCCAGCCGCATGGACCATCCCGACGGGGCCAAGGGCTTCATCCTCGACGGCTTCCCGCGCACCGTACCGCAGGCCGAGGCGCTCGACCGCATGTTCGCGGCCAAGCGCTTGAAGCTCGATTTCGTGATCGAGATGGCGGTCGATGAGGCGGCGCTCGTCGAGCGCATCGCCGGCCGGTTCAGCTGCGCCAAGTGCGGCGCGAGCTATCACGAGCGCTTCAACCGGCCGCGCCAGGACGGGGTCTGCGACGTGTGCGGCGCGACCGATCTCGTGCACCGCCCCGACGACAAGCCCGAGACGGTGCGGGCCCGCCTCAAGGCCTATCGCGACCAGACCGCCCCGATTCTGCCCTATTACCGCGCCCGCGGCCTTTTGCGGACGATCGACGGCATGGCCCCGCTGGACCAGGTCAGCGCCGAAATCGAGAAGATTCTCCGGGGCGGATCAGGGGCTTCACGGAGTTGACTTCTTCTTTACGATTCCTATAATGTTTGCCCTCGGCCAAACCCGGGCTCGTGGCGTCGTCCCACATCCAGTGACTTGAAGGAGAAGCGCAAGTGGCGCGCATCGCTGGCGTGAACATACCGAATCAAAAGCGCGTGCCGATCGCGCTGACCTATATCCATGGGATCGGCCGCACCACGGCCAGCCAGATTTGCCAACGCGTCGGCATCCCGCCGCAGCGCCGCGCGCACGAGCTCACCGATGACGAGGTGCTGCGTATCCGCGAGCTGATCGACAAGGAATACACGGTCGAGGGCGATCTCCGCCGGCTCGTCGCCATGAATATCAAGCGGCTCATGGATTTGGGTTGCTATCGCGGCCTGCGTCACCGCAAGGGCCTGCCGGTGCGTGGCCAGCGCACGCATACCAACGCCCGCACCCGCAAGGGGCCGGCGCGTCCCATCGCCGGCAAGAAGAAGGTCGTCTGATGGCCAAGGCAGCAGCTGCGCCACGCGTCAGGCGTCGCGAGCGCAAGAACATCACGTCCGGTGTCGCGCATGTGAATGCGACCTTCAACAACACGATGATCACGATCACTGATGCGCAGGGCAACACGATCGCCTGGTCGTCGTCGGGGAGCCTCGGCTTCAAGGGCTCGCGCAAGTCGACGCCCTATGCCGCGCAGGTCGCGGCCGAGGATGCAGGGCGCAAGGCCATGGAGCATGGCATGCGCACGCTCGAGATCGAGGTGAAGGGGCCGGGCTCGGGCCGTGAATCGGCGCTGCGCGCGCTCCAGGCGGTGGGATTTGCCGTGACGTCGATCCGCGATGTCACGACCATTCCGCATAACGGATGTCGGCCGCCCAAGCGGCGGCGGGTTTAGTCCGCGAAGCCCCGCGGCCGCTCGGCCAGTTGCCGGATCGGCAGCACAACGGATCGAAGCGGCGGTCGGGGTCTTTCGCGCCAAGCAATATGAGGTGCGGCTCGTGAGTCAGATTCAGAAGAATTGGCAGGCGCTGGAACACCCGGACAAGCCGGTGGTCGAGGCCGGTGACGATCCGAAGCGCAAGGCCGTCATTGTCGTCGGCGCTTTGGAGCGGGGCTTCGGCCTGACGCTTGGGAATGCGTTGCGGCGCATCCTCCTGTCCTCGCTTCAGGGCGCCGCCATCACGTCGGCGCAGATCGAGGGCGTACTGCACGAGTTCTCGTCCCTTCCGGGCGTGCTCGAGGACATCACCGACATCGTGCTCAATCTGAAGGGAATTGCGCTTCGGATGCACGGCGACGGGCCGAAGCGCATGCGGCTCCGCGCCAATGGCCCGGGCGAGGTGCGCGCCAACAAGATCGAGACCGGGCACGATATCGAGATCATGAACCCGGACCATCTCATCTGCACGCTCGACAGCGGCGCGAAGATCGCGATGGAGCTCACCGTCGAAAACGGCAAGGGCTATCGTCCGGCCACGGACAACCGGCCCGAGGACGCACCGATCGGCCTTATCCCGGTCGATGCGCTCTTCAGCCCTGTTCGCAAGGTCAGCTACAAGGTCGAGAATACGCGCCGCGGGCAGCGCACGGACTACGACAAGCTCTCGATGGACATCGAGACGAACGGTGCGGTGACGCCCGAGGATTCGGTCGCGATCGCCGCTCGCATCCTCCAGGACCAGCTGCAGATCTTCATCAATTTCGAGGAGCCGCGCGCCGCCACGGAGGAAGAGCGGCCGAGCGAGCTGCCCTTCAACAAGAACCTGCTGCGCAAGGTCGACGAGCTCGAGCTCTCGGTGCGCTCGGCCAACTGCCTCAAGAACGACAACATCGTCTATATCGGCGACCTCGTGCAGAAGACCGAAGCGGAAATGCTGCGGACGCCGAATTTCGGCCGCAAGTCCTTGAACGAGATCAAGGAGGTGCTGGCTCAGATGGGCCTCCATCTCGGCATGGAAATTCCGAACTGGCCGCCCGAGAACATCGAGGAGCTGGCGAAGCGCCTCGAGGAACCGTATTGAGAGAGCAATCATGCGCCATCGCCTGCGCGGCCGCAATTTCAGCCGCACCTCCTCGCACCGCAGGGCCATGTTCGACAACATGGCGCATGCGCTCCTGAAGCATGAGCAGATCACGACGACGCTGCCGAAGGCCAAGGATCTGCGCCCCGTCGTCGAGAAGCTCATCACGCTCGGCAAGCGCGGCGGGCTTCATGCGCGGCGTCAGGTGATCGCGACGCTTCAGGATGCGAAGCTCGCCGACAAGGTGATGACAACTTTGGCCGAGCGTTATGCCGCGCGGCCGGGCGGCTATTGCCGCATTCTGAAGGCGGGTTTCCGCCACGGCGATGCGGCGGCGATGGCGGTGATCGAGTTGGTCGACCGCGATCCCGACGCCAAGGGTCAGGATTCGGGCCCCGTCGAGGCCGCGGCCGAGGAGACCGAAGCCGCTGCGAGCTGACCCGCGGCCGTCACCGCGCAGTCTTCCACATCGCCACTGTCACGATCGCATTGCCGATGCCGATCGCGAGGAAGATGCTCGCGATACCCCATCCCGCCGCCAGCATGGCCGCGCTGGCGATGCCGGCCACCACCATGAAGAGCGCATTCATGATGTTGTTGGCGGCAACGACACGCGCGCGATGTGCCGTCTCGCTGCGGACTTGCATCAAGGCATAGAGCGGGACGCAGTAAAGGCCGCCCGCGAGCGCGATGACGAAGAGATCGACGACGATGCGCCAGTTCACGGGATTTAGCAGGAACGGCACGGCGCCGATGAGGGCGGCGGCTGATCCTTCCGGCTCTCCGGCCAGCCAAAAATCGAGGCCGAAAATCGTGAGCCCGAGCGCGCCCAAGGGTACGAGGCGCGCGTTGACCACGCCCTTCTGAATTCGTCCGCACAGCAGCGAGCCGGCGCCGATCCCGACCGAGAACAAGGTCAGGAACAGCGTCACCACCTCGTTGTCGGCGTGAAGGATCTCTTTGGCGAAATTCGGGAACTGCGCGAGATAGGCGATGCCGAGGAACCAGAACCACGAAATACCGATGAGCGGCATCCGCAAATCGGCGCGGGCATAAGCATAGGTCAGGATGCGCCACGTCTCGGCGAAGATGTTGGGCTCGAGCCGTAGGCCGGGCGAGGCCGCGCGTCCCGGGGGCAGGAAGAAGGCGGCGCTCCAGCCGATGAGCGCCATGACGAGGAGCGCGGCGGTGACCACGAGATAGCCGTGCGGCGCGAGGATCAGGAGCCCGCCGGCGATCGTGCCGATGAGGATCGCCAGGAATGTGCCGGCCTCGATCAGCGCATTGCCGCCGATGAGCTCCTCGGGCGCCAACAGCTCCGGGATGATCGCGTACTTGACCGGACCGAAGAACGTTGCCTGCACGCCAAGTCCGAACAAAACCGCAAGCTGGAAATAGATATTGTTCAGCATGAACCCGGCCGCGGCGACCAGCATGATGCCGATCTCCCACAGCTTGACGATGCGCACGAGCGTGCGCTTCTCGAACTTGTCGGCGATCTGCCCGGCCGGCGCGGAGAACAGGAAATAGGGCAGGATGAAGATGGCGCCGGCCAGCGTCACGAGGATTTCGGTGGCGCGTGCGTTTGAGGTGTCGCGATAGGCGATGAGGATGATGAGGGCGTTCTTGAACAGATTGTCGTTCACGGCGCCGAAGAATTGCGCGACGAAAAGCGGCAGGAGCCGGCGCGTGGCGAGAAGGCGAAGTTGCGTGGTCGGCGCGGTGCTCATACCGTCGGCCGCTCTTCAAAATCCGCGCTGCCGTCATCCGGTGCAGGCTCGCGCGCGATGGCGGTCACGCGCGCAAGGCTTGGGCCCTCCCGGCACGCTTCGATCATCGCGTCGATCCGGTCGCCGGGCGCGATCAAGAGCGCCTCGACCGTGCCGTCCCGCCGGTTGCGGACCCAGCCGCGAATGTTCCGGCGAACGGCTTCGGCACGGGCCCAGGCGCGGAACCCCACGCCCTGGACGCGGCCGGTGATGACGATGCGGCAGGCGGTCTCGCCCATCGCTCAGGCGAATTCGAGAATGATCTGATCGGCGGCAAGGCTGTCGCCCTTGCGCACGTGGATCTTGGCGACCTTGCCCTCGCGCTCGGCGCGCAGCACGTTCTCCATCTTCATCGCCTCGATCACGGCGAGTTCCTCGCCCGGCTTCACCTCCTGCCCTTCGGCGACCGCGATCGAGACGAGCAGCCCAGGCATCGGCGCGAGCAGCAGGTGCGACATGTCGGCGGGGCGCCGCTCCGGCATGCGCTCGAGAAGCGCCGCCGCGTGCGGCGGCAGAACCTTGAGCTCAAGGCTCCAGCCTGCGCGCGATAAAACGAAGCCTATCCCCTTCCGTGTGATCTGCCACACGCCTGGCGTGCCATCGACGCTCGCGCGCAGGAGCGGTTGCCCCGGCCGCCACGAGGTCACGACTCGCCGTACCATGGCGTTGGCGAAGACGACGACGATGGCGTCGCCCTCGGGTTCGACTTGCACCGGATGCCGCTCCGCGCCGCGGCACACGACCCACTCGACCCCCACCGCATCGCCGCGATCGCGCTCGTCGAGGATGCGCTGCGCCGCGGCCGCCACCGCAAAGGCCGGCGCCTCGTCCTCGGGCGCGATCGACGCGCCGGCGAAGCCCGCCGGATATTCCTCGGCGATGAAGGCGGTCGAGAGCGCGCCCTGGCGGAAGCGGTCGCTCCGCACGAGCGCCGCGAGAAACGGCAGGTTGTGCGACAGGCCCTCGATGTAGAAGGCATCGAGCGCGTCTGCCATGCGCCGGATCGCTCCCTCGCGCGTTGGCGCGCTTGCCACGAGCTTGGCGATCATCGGGTCGTAATAGAGGCTGATCTCGGCGCCCTCGTA
>Ga0335078_10001738_pt1 | contig 32928 bp, 24 predicted proteins | sample Lox_Sample_32_FD_206711 | JGI IMG/M metagenome (GOLD analysis project Ga0335078, IMG submission 206711) | Soil microbial communities from Loxahatchee National Wildlife Refuge, Florida, United States - Lox_Sample_3.2 | ecosystem: Environmental > Terrestrial > Soil > Wetlands | place: USA... | reverse complement strand
GCTTCTGCACGGAGCCGGCGGCCTCCGCGGTCTTCGAAAAAGCGCGCGCGGGGCGGACGGCCACGCCCGAGGAGCACGCGCAGTTCGCATCGTATATGATGCTGTTCTTCGGCCGGCTTGATGCGGACAAGGGCTGGACGAAGCAGTTGCACCTGGGCGCCTGCCGCAGCGTCAACACCCGGCGCCTCCAGGAACTCGGACCGGACACCGGCTTCGACTCCATGGGCGACTGGCCGCAGGTGGCCGCCCTGGGCGCGTACTTGGACCGCCTGGAGATGGACAACGCGCTGCCCAAGATGATCATTTACAACGTGAATCCGATCGACGATTACGCGTTCGCCACCATGGCCGGAAGTTTTCAGGACGGCCGCACGCCCGGTAAGATTCAGTTCGGCGGCGGCTGGTGGTTCCTGGACCAGAAGGAAGGCATGGAGTGGCAGTTGAACGCCTTATCGAATACCGGCCTGCTTTCGCGTTTTGTCGGCATGCTGACGGACTCCCGCTCGTTCATGTCGTACCCGCGGCATGAGTACTTCCGCCGCGTGCTCTGTAACCTGGTGGGCGCGGACATGGAGAATGGCCTCATTCCGGATGACGATAGCTTGGTGGGGCCGATGATCCGGGATATCTGTTACCGGAATGCACGGGAGTATCTCGGGCTGGCGGGGTGAGAGCGCGGCGTTCACCCCTCCTTCATTTCTCCAAACCCTGATACACCAACACCCAAACCCAAACGCATGCCTGGCCGGCCTCGCCGGCCATGCTATCCTGATGTCGGCGAAGCGGCACGGTTGTGCGCTCCAGACCAGCCGCTGATCCCGAAAGACATTCATTTCACGACGAACCCAAAAAATGGGGGTATTGCCATACCCGCAAATGGGGGTAATACTTTGTGTGATAAAGTGGAACGGCGCATGGGCCGGCCCACGGGCAGGCTAACCAAACGCCCCCTGTAACGTTCTTCCATTTGGACGGTATTCCACCCTATGGGCAATCTCGCACAAGACCTGCGCTTCGCCATCCGGACCTTCAAGAAGTCCCCTGTGTTCGTAGCCGTCGCCGTGCTCTCGCTGGCTCTGGGCATCGGCGCCAACACCGCCATCTTCAGCCTGGTCGATCAGCTCCTGCTGCGCCTGCTGCCGGTCAAGGACCCGCAACAGCTCGTCCTGTTATGGAGCCGCGGCCCGCATTACGGCAGCAACACCGGCAGGTACAAGCTCTCCTACCCCATGTACGAGGACTTTCGCGATCACAACCAGGTCTTCAGCGGCATGTTCTGCCGTTTTGACACGTCCTTCAACATCAGCTACGGCGGGCGGACCGAACGCGCCGAAGGCGAACTCGTCTCCGGGACGTACTTTCCGGTCCTCGGAGTGGGCGCGGCTTTGGGGCGTGTCTTCACGCCGGATGACGACCGCACTCCCGGCGGCGAGCCCTTCGCGGTCATCAGCTACCGCTATTGGAAGAACCGCTTCGCCGGCAGCCCGAACGTCATTGGCCAGAAGCTGCTGGTGGATGGATACCCGATCACCATCGTGGGCGTGAGCCAGGCCGGCTTCGACGGCACCGATCCGGGTTCCTCGCCGGATATCCGCATCCCCATCATGATGGAAGGGCCGGTCTTCCCCCAGTTCGCCAGGTTCTACAGCCTGAAGAATCGGCGCGGCCGATGGGTCAACGTCTTCGGACGCCTGAAACCGGGCGTGACCATCCAGAAGGCCAAGGCTTCCCTGCAACCGTTCTTCCACCAGATTCTGGACATGGAGGTCCAGCAAAAGGAGTTCGCGCACGCCGCTCCTGAGGTGAAGAAGGCGTTCCTCACCATGTGGATGGATGTGCTGCCCGCGGCGCGGGGCGATTCCGAAATGCGCCGCCAGTTCGCCAATCCGCTGCTGGTGCTGACCGCGCTGGTCGGCCTCGTGCTTCTGATCGCGTGCGCCAACGTCGCCAACTTGCAGATCGCGCGCGCCACGGCCCGCCAAAAGGAGGTGGCCATACGGCTGGCGCTGGGGGCCGGCCGCGCCCGCATCGTTTCCCAATTGCTGGTGGAGAATCTTCTGTTGGCGCTGGCGGGCGGCGCCTGCGGATTGGCGATGGCAGTCTGGATGGACCGCGGCCTGCTGCACTTTCTGCCTCCCGGCGACTCGCCGCTCACCATCTCCAGCACGCCGGATTGGCGCATCCTGGCCTTCGCGCTGGGCGTTTCACTGCTCACCGGCATCCTCTTCGGCTTGGCCCCGGCTGCGCAATCCACGCGGCCCGAGCTGGCCGGGACGTTGAAGGACCAGGTCGGCTCCATCGCCGGCGGAACTTCGGTGGGGCTGCGTAAGATGCTGGTGGCCGCGCAAGTCTCGCTCTCGCTGCTCCTGCTGATCGGCGCCGGGCTGTTCATCCGCAGCCTCAGCAACCTGAAAGATCTCGATCCGGGATTCCGGGTCTCGAACCTCGTCAGCTTCGAGGTGAACCCCACCATGAACGGCTACCAGCCGGAGCGCAGCCTCGATTTCTACCGCCGCCTGCGCGACGGCCTGAACGCCATCCCAGGCCTCGAGTCTTCGAGCCTCGCGATCATGCCGGTACTCAATGGCTGGGAATGGGACAACAGCATGACCATCGAAGGCTACCGGAACAAGCCCAACGACGCACCCGATCCGCACATGCAGTTCGTCTCGCCCGATTATTTCAAGACCATGCGCATTCCCATCCTTGTGGGTCGCGACTTCCGCATGAGCGACGGCAAGGGTGCACCCAAGGTGTGCATCGTCAACGAGAAGTTCGCGCGCCGGTTCTTCACGGACGGCATCGCTTTGGGCAAACACATCGGCCTGGGCGGTGATCCGGGAACCAAGCTCGATACTGAAATCATCGGTGTGGCGCGCGACACCAAGTACGAAAGCATGCGCGACGAAGTGCCGATCGAGGTCTACGAGCCGTACACCCAGCAGGACTTCGTGCTCGGCATGTATGCCTATGTGCGCACCGCGCGCCCGCCCGGGCAGGTTTTCTCCAGTATCCGCCGGGTGGTGAACAACCTCGATCCGAACCTCCCCATCTCCGAGATGAAGACGCTGGAGACGCAGGTGGAACAATCGCTCATCACCGAGCGCCTGGTGGCCACTCTTTCCTCAGGCTTCGGCATGTTGGCGACGCTGCTCGCCGCCATCGGACTTTACGGTGTGATGGCGTATATCGTGGCGCAGCGCACGCGCGAAATCGGCGTGCGCATGGCGCTGGGAGCGTCAGGCCGCGACGTGATGATGTTAGTCATGCGCGATGTGTTCTTACTCACCGGCATTGGCATCGCCATCGGCTTGCCCGCGGCCTGGGGACTTACCCGCATGGTGCAGTCGCAGCTTTACGGCATCCGGCCGAACGACGCCATGACCATCGCCGCGGCAACACTCGGCATAGGATTGGTCGCCCTGTTGGCGGGCTACGTGCCTGCCTTGCGCGCCACCAGGGTGGATCCTATGCGCGCCCTGCGCTGGGAGTAGACGCATCGGGCCGGATCGAATTCAGGTATGCGAAGTTGGCTTCCGCGATGACCTGCTTCAGCGGTACGCCGGACTGCTCGGCCACGTGGCGGCAATCCTCGTACTCGGGCGCATAGGCGCCATCGCCTGAAACCTTCACGCGCACGGCGCCGTGGGGCGTGCCGACTTCCACCCAGCGGCGGGCCTGCACGCGGCGTTCGGCCGTGTACATCCGCAGCCCGAGCGTGGAGGTTTCCGCGAAGATGACTTGTGCGAGCGCCTCGCGGTCCTCGGGCCGTGCGAGCACCCGCAGCAGGACGCCGGGCCGGCCCTTCTTCATCTCGATGGGCTGCAGTGTGGCATCCAGTGCGCCCTGCTCGACCAGGCGGTCCACGGCGTAGGCCAGCACCTGTGGGCTGAGGTCGTCGATGTTGGCCTCCAGCACGGCGATGGTGGTGGCTTCCGTCGCGTGCGTCTCTTCACCGAGAATCACGCGCAGCACGTTGGCGCGGTCCGGAAAATCGTGGCCGCCCGCGCCGTACCCGGTGGCCGTGATCTTGAGCGGCGGCAGCACGCCGAACTCGCGGGCCAGGGTCACGGCCAGCGCCGCGCCGGTGGGGGTGGTGAGTTCCACGGCGGGACCATCGGAGTACACCGGCCGGCCGCGCAGCAGCGCGGCAGTCGCAGGCGCGGGCACCGGCAGCACACCATGGGCGGTGGATGCGGTTCCGCTGCCCACGTTCAGGGGCGCCGACACAATGGACGTTACGCCCAACAGCTCGAACGCCAGGCACGCGCCGACGATATCCATAATCGAGTCGGCCGCGCCCACTTCGTGAAAGTGGACCTGCTCGATGGCCACTTGGTGCACGGCCGCCTCGGCTTCGCCGAGCAGCTGGAACACGGCGGCGGCATTTTGTTTGGCGCGTTCCGGCAGAGCGGCCTTCTCGATCATCTTCAGAATGTGCGCCAGGTGGCGGTGGGAGTGGGTTTCCTGCACGTCGACATGGAACTTGGTGGCGGCGATTCCACAGCGCTTGACGCGGTCGAAGGACAAGGCCGCGCCGGTTTCAAGCGACGCCAGCGCGTCGATGATGGCGGCGCGATCGGCGCCGGCATCCGCCAGAGCGCCCACCAGCATGTCGCCGCTGATGCCGGAGAAGGCATCCAGATAGCAGAGTAAGGGCACGATCTCTCCATTATGAAGTACCGAGCCGCGCGCGTCAGCAAGCGGTTAAGCACCTGAGCGATCCGCCCCCACAAAACGCGCAACGTGTCCGTTACAATAGCAGAGAAATGTCTAGAATGCTGTTCTGTTTTGTTTTGCTGTCCGCGGGGCTTTTAGCCGCGCCGGGGACTCCGGAGAAAACGCCCGAAAAGATGGCGAAGGTGTCCGCGTTTGACAAGCCCACCATGGAGGCTTACGTGCGGCACCTGAACGTGTGGGGACCCCAAATCAAGGTCGAGGTCGAAGATCCCAAGCCTTCCGAATTGCCCGGATTCGATAAAGTCACCGTGCACGCCTCGGCGGGCAAGGCCAGCGCCGACTTCACTTACTACGTCTCGAAGGACGGGCAGAAGGTTGTACAGGGAAACGTTTACGACATTGCGCACAACCCTTTCAAGCCGGAGCTCGATAAGTTGAAGACGGATCGGCAGCCCAGTTTCGGCACACCGGGAGCGCCCGTAGTGCTTGTGGAGTTCAGCGATTTCGAATGTCCCATGTGCAGGGAAGAGGCCAAGATGCTGCGGGATAATCTGGTGAAGACATATCCCACGCAAGTGCGCTTCTATTTCATGACATTTCCCCTGGAAACGATTCATCCGTGGGCGCGGGCGGCAGCCATCGCCGGACACTGCATCTTCCGCCAGAACGCCAGCCTTTTCTGGGATTATCACGATTGGATCTTCGCGCACCAGGAAGAGATTACCCCGGCGAATCTGAAGGACAAGATCATGCAGTTCGTGCAGGGCAAGAAGATCGACTCCCTGCAGCTCGGCCGCTGCATGGACAACAACGAAACCGCGGCGGACGTAGATAGGACGGAGGCCATCGGCAAGGCAGTGGATGTGGGCGCCACGCCGACCCTGTTCGTCAATGGCCGGCGCATCGTGGGCCGCATGGATTGGAACACGCTGCGTGAGGTGATCGACTACGAGATCGATTACCAGAAGGTCGCGCACAACGCGGGTGAGAACTGCTGTGAAGTGACCTTACCGGCTCCCAGTCTGCATCAGACCACGAAGCTACGCTAGGAATTCCCGGCATGAAGGTTGCGAATCGCGCGGCGCTGAGCGTGTTGCTGTGTGCCGCGGCGTGGGCTGCTTCGGCGTCCATCGATCCCCGCGTTTTTCTGGACGACGTGAAATTTCTGGCCTCGCCGGAAATGCGGGGACGCGGCGATGGATCGCCGGAACTGGAGAAAGCGGCGGCCTACATCGCCGGCAAGTTCCGCGCTTTCGGGCTGCGCCCGGTCGGGGGCGATGGATTCTACCAGGCTTTCAACCTGACCACGAGCGCCAGGCTGGGGCCGGACAACCGGTTCGTCTACACGGCCGACGGAATCGAGGTGCGGCTCCCGTTCCGGGAGGATTTCACTCCCTTGAACTTCTCCGCGAGCGGACCGATGATGGGGCGCGTGGTGTTCGCCGGATACGGCATCACGGCGCCCGAGTACGGCTATGACGATTACGAGGGCATCGACGCGCGCGGCAAGATCGTGCTCGTCCTGCGCCACGAACCGCAGGAATTCGACGAGAAGAGCGTCTTTGAAGGCAAGGTGTACACGCAGCACTCCGAGCTCTGGAGCAAGGCCAGCAATGCCAAGATGCACGGCGCGCGGGGCGTCATTCTGATGAACGATCACGCCGCGCATCCCGCCGATGAGGATGAACTGGGATACTTCGGCGGGTCGGCCGGACCGGCGGACGCCGGGATTCCGTTTGCGCAAATACGGTATGAAATCGCTGAGCGCTGGTTCGCACTGGCCGGCAAGGATCCGGACGAGATTCAGAAGGCGATCGACCGGGACTTGCAGCCGCGCTCATTTGCCTTTCCCGATTCGCTCGCGGTGGACGCCAACCTGGACGTCGAGCGCGTGGTGAAGACCGTGCACAACGTGGCGGGATACCTGCCGGGCGCCACCGATGAGTACGTGGTGATCGGCGCGCATTACGACCACCTGGGGCTGGGCGAGGAATTCTCGCTGGCGCCGTCGCTGGCGGGCACGGTGCATCCGGGCGCGGACGACAACGCCTCGGGCACGGCCGGAGTGATCGAGCTGGCGCGCTGGTTCGCCCGGCAGCCAAAACAGAAACGGGGCATCCTGTTTCTGACCTTCGCCGGAGAAGAATTGGGGCTACTGGGCTCCAGCTTCTATGTGAACCATCCGGAGCTGCCGCTGGGCAAAGACGTAGCCATGATCAACATGGACATGATCGGCCGCGTGCGCAACGGGAGAGTCTTCATCGGCGGAGTGGGCACCGGCACGACATTGAAAAAGTTACTGGAAGAAGTGACGCCCAAATATGGCCTGCACATCGACTATTCCGACGCGGGCTATGGCTCGAGCGACCACACATCCTTTACCGCCCGGCAAGTGCCGGTGTTGTTCTTCTTCTCCGGGTTACACGCCGATTACCACAAGCCGAGCGACACCTGGGACAAGATCGACGCTCCGGATGCCGCCCGGATTCTGCAACTCGTGGCCGAGGTGACCGATGATCTGCGCGAGGCCAAGGACCGTCCGCTGTTCGTGCGGGTGAAGCAGCCGGAGCACGGCGGCGTGGCTGGCTCGGCGTTGGCGGGCTCGGGCTACGGCCCCTATTTCGGCAGCATCCCGGATTTCGGGCAGGAGACGAAAGGCGTTAAGTTTGCAGATATCCGGGAAGATTCGCCGGCCGCCAAAGCAGGCTTGAAGGCCGGTGATGTGCTGGTGGAGTTTGACGGCAAGCCCATCGGCAATCTGTACGATTTCACTTATGCGCTGCGCGCGAAGAGGCCCGGCGACGAAGTGGTGGTGAAGGTCATGCGCGGCAGTCAGGTGGTAACAGCCAAGGTGCTGTTGACGAAGCGAAAATGACGACAATCTGCAAGTGTTGCTCGATCGGCGTAATCCTGCTGGCATGCCGGATCGCCGGCGCGCAACCAGCGGTTTTCGAGCGCGGCGGGGCAACCATCGCGTTGGAACCCTACGCCCCGAATATCATCCGCGTTACGCTGAGCCTCATCAAGAACCAGGCCACTGCCCCGCCCGGCTACGGATTTGTGGCACAACCGTCGGCGGACGGGTGGCGGCAGGAAGGCGATGTTTACCGCTCTGCGCGGCTGGTGGTGACGCTCGAACCCATGCATGCGGGCAAGCCCCTGGCCACGCAGCTCGATATCGCCAAGTTCTTCAACGGGTCCGCGCCGCCGGCGCACATCACGGTGGCCACGCCCGCGGGCAAAAAGCTGGTGGACATGCTCGACTGGTCCATGGCGGTGCCTAATTACAAGGACGGGACAGCCGGCATGCTCCACGACCGGCGCCCAACGGACGCGCCGTTTTACCAGGTGGGCGCCACGTTCGCCTCGCCCGCGGATGAACATTACTACGGCCTGGGTCAGAACCAGGAAGGCTATCTCGATCACCGCGGGCACACGGTGGATTGCTGGCACGATTACACGGCGACGGGCGGTCCCAGCGTTTGCGTGCCGTTCGCGGTCACCAATCGCGGCTACGGCCTGATCTGGGACAATCCCTCGAAGACCACCATCGAGCCGGGCTTCAACGAGCAGACCCGGTGGACTTCGCAGGTGGGCGACCGCGTGTCGTATTTCGTAATCGCGGGAAACACCACCGATGAGATCTACGCCGGATACCGGCTGCTCACGGGCGCGACACCCATGCTGCCGAAGGCGGCTTACGGTTATATCCAATGCAAACAGCGCTACAGCTCGCAGGATGAAGTGCTGCGCGTGGCCAAGGGCTACCGCGACCGCCATCTGCCGGCGGACGTGATGGTGGTGGATTGGTTCTACTGGACCAAAATGGGGCAGATCGACATGGACCCCGTGAAGTGGCCCGATCCCGCGGCCATGAACCGGCAGCTTCACGCGATGGGTTTCGACACCATGATCAGCGTGTGGCCGCGTTTCGTGGTGGGCTCGCGCTACTACGATCTGCTGCTGAAGAACGGCTGGTTCGAGCACCTGGTCGATGGCACGCCCACCGACGGCCTGCCCTACGACCGGGCCGGCTCCGACATCGACACCACCAATCCGGAAGCTGCGCGCTGGTATTGGGACACCATCCGCCACAACATTCTCAGCCTGGGTTTCGACGCGCTGTGGATGGATGAAACCGAGCCGGACCTGCCGCCCAACGGCAGCTATTTTCACATCGGGCCCGGCACGCAGTATTTCAATGTCTACCCGCTGTTTCACACTACGGCCATTTACGACGGCTTCCGGCGCGACATGCCGCACCGCGCGCTGATTCTCTCCCGGGACGCTTACCTGGGAGCGCAGCGCAATGGCACGATGTTCTGGTCGTCGGATATCTATCCGACGTGGGACACGTTGCGCCGCCAGATCCCCACGGGTCTGGATTTTACCGCCTCCGGCTTCGCGTATTGGACGAATGACATCGGCGGCTGGCAGTATCTGCCCGCGGAGCATCATCCGGCGCATCCGCCGCTGCTCGATCCGAGTGACGCGCGCGATAACGTGGGCGGCTACGATGACTATCCGGAGCTCTACACGCGGTGGTTCGAGTACGCGGCTTTTCTGCCGGTGTTTCGCGCGCACGGCAGCCGCAAGCACAACGAAGTCTGGTCCTACGGGAAGGCGGCGGAGCCGATCCTGGAAAAGTATTTGAAGTTGCGGTACAGGCTGTTGCCTTACATTTACTCGCTGGGGTACCGGACGCACGAGACCGGTGCGCCTTTCATGCGCGCGCTGTTCATGGATTTTCCGAACGACGCGCGCGCGGCGGACCTGCGGGATGAGTACATGTTCGGGCCGGCGTTTTTGGTGGCGCCGGTGACCGAGCAGGGCGCCACGCAGCGCGCGGTCTACCTGCCGGCAGGCGCGGATTGGTATAACTACTGGACCAACGAACGCGTGCGCGGCGGACGGACGATCGAAGTGGCAGCGCCCATCGACCGGCTGCCGCTCTTCGTGCGGGCCGGGTCGATTGTGCCGATGGGCGAACCGATTCTGAGCACCAAAGAGCCGCAGAAACTGGCGCGCGTGCGGGTTTATGCGGGCGCGGATGCCGGCTTCACGCTTTACAACCACGACGACGGCGTGACTTACGCGTACGAGCACGGCGCCTCCCGCATTACGCGCCTGCATTGGGACGAGGCAGCGCACCGGCTCAGCCACGAGGGCGCCGCGGCGTGGACGGGACCGGACGCGTCGATGGTGGAGATTATCGGGCGCTGATGCAGATCTTCGAGCATCACTCCAGTCTCGGCCAATGGCGGGTTGCACAGCGCCGCGCCGATCCGCGCTTGCGGGACTATGTTCATGGATACGTCGTGAGTGAAGGCTACTTACCCACGGCTGTGCGCGAATGGCACGTCCCCTCGCTCGAGGTCGCAGTCGTGCTGAACTTCGCTTCACCACATCGCATGCTCGACGCTTCCGATCCGAAAAACGCAACGGCTTACCGCGGCGGATTCGTCGTGGGGCTGCAAAGCCGTCACCGGCTTACGGAGGCAGTGGGTGCACGGGATTTCATCGTCATTCGGTTCACTCCGATCGGGGCACACTTGTTCCTGAAGACGCCCATGAACCTGCTTGCAGACCGCACCATCGAATTGGAAGAGATAGACGGGCGCTTGGCACAGCGATTCGAGAATCGCGTTAGAGCCACTCCTGGCTGGGAGGCTCGGCTCAATCTGATAGAACGTCTGATTGCCGAACGGTTAACACAGGCGCCTTCTCCCCCATCCGTCCTCATGCACGCTTGGCAGAGACTTATCAACGCCTCAGATAGCATCGACCTGGCGCTGCTTTCTGCGGAGTCAGGCTGCAGCCGCCGTCATCTGATCGCGCGATTCCATTCGCATTTCGGCATGGCGCCGAAGACGATCGCCAGGATCAGTAGGTTCAATCTGGCCCTCGGCAGGATCAATCGAGTCGGAGAGCCCTATCTCGATCTGGAAAGGGATTCCAAAGGGGCATCCAACGTGGACATACCATGGGCGGAACTTGCCCTCGGCTGCGGTTACTATGACCAATCCCATTTCATCAAGGAGTTCCGTGCCTTTGCGGGGGTGACTCCCGTCGAGTTCATGCGGCGGATGCGATCCGAGTAATCCAGGCCCGGTCAAATTTTTACAATACAGCCCCGCCATGCATTCGTTATAACTGGATACACATGGTTACTCAGACCCAAATCGCAGAAAAACTCCGAGGCGAGGATCTTGACGAGTGGCTGGAGTTGTGGCGAACCGAGCAGGGTCCCGCCAAGCCCGGTTCCCTGGAACTTATGGCGGCGGCAATTCCGTTCCTGGCCGACAAGAACCCGCATGTGCTGGATCTGTGCTGCGGCACGGGTGATGCCGGCCGTGTCATAGCTTCCAGGTTTCCGAATGCGTCTATCGACTTCGTGGATCGGGATCTGTTTTTTACGTCGCTCTGCTCCGCGGCGAATCAGCGCGATGGCATCCGCGGACGGACCCTCGTGCGCGATCTATCGGAGCCCGATTGGCGCAGGGATTTTCAAAACGATTACGACGTCATAGTAGCCGCTAACTGTCTGCATTGGTTCACCATCGGCGAGGCTCCTCAGCTTTTCGTGGATATCTTCGAGTTACTCCGCCCTGGTGGCAGCTTTCTATTCCTGGAACCCGTGGGTAACGAAGCGCCCTTTGCGACAGGGTTCGCCGCATGGAGAAAGACGCAGCCAAACCAACATAGACATCAGGACTGGATCAACTTCTGGTCGCGCGTGAATACTCTGCTGGGTTACGAATACATCAACGTCCTCAGCGAGCCCGACGAGCAGAGCCACATCGGAGACAAGCTGTCTGTGATGGGTTGGGTCGAGCTACTGAAGAATGCAGGATTTCAATCGATCGATATCCTGCTTCGGGACTCTGAAAAGGTAGTCTCGGCGGCATTAAAGCCGCCCTACTCCGGAAACAGCCGGAAGAAACTCGTAGGCAGCCAGCGCGGGCGAGCGGGATGATTGGCGACCGCTTCGGCCAGCGCGCGGACCAGGTAGTTGAACCGCGCGGCGCATTCCAGGTCCACGGGTTGCTTGGTGTCGTCGGAGGGAGCGTGATAGCGCTCCTTCAGCCAACTCTTGGCGATCTTCTCCTCGGACGATCCCTTCTCATAGCCCACCGAGAACGCCAGCGACGGGATGCCCTGCCGCACAAAGCTGTACTGGTCGCTGCGGATGAAGATGTTGCGCTGCGGTTCAGGATCGTCCTGCACGCGCACGCCGCGGATCTTGGCCACGGTGCGAATCTCCTCGCCCAGGCTCGATTCGTTCAAGCCGTACACCGTCATCGTGTGCAGGGGAAAGAGGGGCAGAAACATGTCCACATTCAGGTCCGCCACCATGCTGCCGGCGCTCACGGTCGGGTGGGCGACGAAGTAGCGCGACCCGAGCAGCCCTTCTTCCTCGCCGGTGACCACCAGGAACAGGAGCGAGCGGCGCAGTTTGGCTTTGGAATCGTGGAGCGAGTGCGCGATGTCGAGGAGCGTGGCCACGCCGGAAGCGTTGTCCATGGCGCCGTTGTAGATGCGGTCGCCTTGGATGGCGGCGCCTGTCCCCATGTGGTCGAGGTGGGCGGACAGCACCACGAACTGGCTCTTTAACTGCGGGTCCGAACCGGGAAGAATGCCGGCCACGTTATCGGACTCGGCTTCCGAACGGTCTACCACCACCCGCGCGCGGATGGAAAGGTGCAGGGGAAAACGCGGAAGAGGTTTGCCGGCTTCCGCGAGGGCCACCAGGTCGTCGAAGGAGTGACCCGATCCGGCGAACCATTTCTCGGCGTGCGCGGGATTCAGCAAGGCGGCGAACTTCAAGCCGTACTGGGGATCCAGGGCGGCATCGGCCAGGCTCATGGAGGGTTGCAGGCTGCTGCTGGCGATCCGCGGCCACGGCAGGTCCATGTGGTGGGGGTTGGGAATGGCAATGACGCCGATGGCGCCCGCGCGCTGCAGGAACTTGCCGCGCTCGAGGGGGGATTGGTAGTGCGCGCTCAGAGCGCCCGGGATGCGCGACGGGCCGCCGCTCAAGTACAGCACGATCTTGCCGCGCAAGTCGAGGCCGGCCAGATCGTCATAATGCATCTCGGGAACGGTCAGCCCGTAACCTGCAAACACCACCTCGGCGTCGACGGACGGAGCGGGATCGATGCGCGTGCGGATGACGGCATCTTCGCCCAGCACCAACTCTTCGGATTCGCCGTTGCGCACCAACTCCAGACTGGATTGCGCTTCCTTGAGCCGCCGCACGTGGAAGCGAACCGCCTGCATGTAGCCGTCTTCGCCGGCGGGCAGCAGGCCGGCGCGCTCGAATTCGCCCGCCACGTAGGCGGCTGCGTCGCGGTAGCCTTGGCTGCCGGTAAGGCGGCCTTGCAGCTTGTCGGCGGCTAGAAACTGTACGTAACCCCACCAGCGCGATCCCGCAGGCACCGCGGCCAGCAGCGTGGCGGCCGCGGTCACGGCGAGCGTGAGGCGGCGAATCATGCCTTGCCCTTGGCCCTTTTATACGCCTCGCGGACAGCCTCGATCTGGCGGATGTGGTTCTCGGCGTGTTGCGCGAGCAGTTCCAGTTGAAAGCGCAGGGTGATGGGTCCGCGCTGGGTGTGATTGCCGGTGCGCGCGTAGACAGCCTCGGGCAAGGGCTTCAGCAGCTCGTAGTTTTCGGCGCGCACGCGGCGGAAGCTCTCGAGCGACTGTTTGGGTTTGCGGCGCGCGTAGTCCAGGTTCTTGGCCCAGGCCTCCTGGTCGTAGGCCACTAGAACGGCGTTTTCCTCGGCGATGATCTGGCGCATGCGGTGGGCGCAGACCAGTTCGGAGTCGGCCAGGTGCGCGGTGATCTGCCGGATGCTCCACTTGTCCGGCGCGGGGACGAAGTCTTCCTCTTCGCCGAATACTCCGGTGAGGACTACCGCCAGCAGCTCGGGGCCGCGGCGAAAACGCTCCAACAGATCCGCCAGATCACTCATGGGTCAACGCTCCGCAAAAACCGGAACCACTGATGCACACTTATGAATACGGACCAAGTCGCTCACCGGTTAAAGGCTATTATAGCCGCATGACGGTTGGGTCCGCGCTCTTGATGGAGCCGTAGATGCACGCAGATAAAACCGCCCCCTTTACCGGTCTCGACGGCAGTGGACGTATTTATCTGCGTGTATCTGTGTGCATCTGCGGCTTATTTGTATTGGCTGTGTAGCGGGCCGCGGCGCTTTGCGGCTTGATCTCTTATGATAGCCGTATGAAAGCGGGGCGCATTGGACACTCTGTTTGACGAGCCTTCATCGTTCGACCGCGAGGGTCTGGCGGAACGGTTGCGGAACCTGGCGGCGGATGGCATCTATATCGGCGGCAGTTCGTGGAAGTACGAAGGGTGGATCGGACAGGTGTATACGCGGGGCAACTACCTGTCGCGGGGCCGGTTTTCGCGGCCGCTCTTCGCGTCCACTTGTCTGAAAGAATACGCACAGACCTTTCCCACGGTGTGCGGCGATTTTGCCTTCTACCAGTTCCCCACGCCAGAGTTCTGGGCCAAGCTGTTCGCTCTGACGCCGGAGGGGTTCCAGTTCGCCTTCAAAGTGCCGGAACAAATCACCTGCAAAATGTTCCCGTCACACGCACGCTACGGAGCGCTGGCCGGTAAGGAGAACGAGTCGTTTCTGAACGCCGGAATACTCAAAGAGATGTTTCTGCGGTCTCTGTGGCCGCATCGCGCCAAGACGGCGCTGCTGATCTTCGAGTTCGGGACGTTTTCCAAGCGCGCCATCGCGGAGCCGGGCGGGTTTTTGGAGCAACTGGACGGCTTCCTGGCGGCGCTTCCGCCGCAGTTCCGGTATGCGGTGGAGGTGCGCAATCCGGAGTTTCTGCAGGCCGACTACTTCGCGTGCCTGCGGGCGCACGGCGTGGCCCACGTGTACAACGCGTGGTCGCGCATGCCGGAGCTTCGGCAGCAGATCGAGATGCCGGAGTCCGCCACAGCCGGCTTCCTGGTGTGCCGCGCACTGTTGCGGTATGGGCGGCCGTACGATGACGCGGTCGCCATGTTCTCGCCGTACACGGAAATCCGCGACCCGAATCCGGCTGCCCGCGATTCGATGCGGGTGCTCATCCGGCGCGCCAGAGAGAATCACCAAATCGCGTTTCTGTTTGTCAACAACCGGCTGGAAGGGAACGCGCCGCTGACAATTATGGCGGTGACCGAGGGGGATTAGTCAGTGGCGGGCGACATCACAGTGAACATCCGGAGGTGGGCAATGCGAATTCTGGCGCTGTTGGTCCTGACCTGGGGGGCCGTCCCAGAGGTATTCGCGCAAACCGGCGCCAACGTTTTCAGTGAGATATGGACCGTACCCTATTCGCAGTATGGACAATCGGATCAGTTCGCGAATTCGCTGACACAGCTTGCAAACGGCACCATCGTGGCGGGAGGGGGAGACGGCTACCAGATGAACGTCTGCGGCCAGATTGGGGGCGCCTGGCTGGTCGCGGTTGACGCGAGCGGCGCGAATGTCTGGCAGAGACTCGATGCGGACTGCGCGGGTGCGTCCCAGGTGGCGAGCGTCATCCGGGCGACGAAGGGTGGAGGGTTCGTGCTGGCAGGCGGGGACGGTTCCAACCCGGCATGCTACGGATGCGCATGGCTCGCCAGACTCACCAATGCCGGCGGGATCGCGTGGCAGGAAGACCTGACGACCTTCTTCCTTTCGGCCATCAGCGGCATCCGGCAGACGCCGGACGGGGGCTACATCGCGGTGGGTAACGTGACACCGGCAACCACGTACGCACAGGAAGGTCTGGTGATGAAGCTATCGGCGGCGGGAGCTCTGGAGTGGTCACAGCTATACGCCGAAACGGCGGACTCCTTTCCTGGCGCCCTCGCAGACGGCCCGCTCGTATTCCGTTCCGTGGCGCCGACGCCGGATGGCGGTTACGTCGTTTCGGGTGTTGCGGAGGCCCATTTTTCGGTGTATGCAAATGTCCTCCTGGTGGCGAAACTCGACCCGCAGGGCAACATCCAGTGGTCGAACGTATACTTCAGTTCCACTTGGGGCAGCGGTGCACCCGGCGATTCTCAATACGCCATCTTTCCGGCTGCGAACGGCGGCTACATGCTCTCGGGTGTGGCCGGTACCATCGCTTATCCTTTCGCGAAACTGTTCCTGCTGATGAAGCTCGACTCTACGGGGCGTCCTGTGTGGCAAACGGGGTATGGCGCATTGAACGGGATTTTCAACGTCAGCGTGGGAACATCCGCCTACGCCACTCCGGACGGCGGCTACGTTCTCGCGGGCACGAGTGACGCGTTCCTGTCCGGTCCCTACGAATACTACACCGGGTGGATGTTGAAGACCGACGCCACGGGCAACATCCTGTGGCAGAAAGTTTATGAAGGCGAACCGCAACAGAACACCCAATTCGGCGACGTGATTCGCACCGCCGATGGGGGATACGCGGCGGCCGGCTACTCGTACGTGGGAAGTCCAGCCTACGGCGGTCCCGGGTTCTTTGTCATCAAGACCGATTCGACCGGAGCGATCGGCAACTGTGCGTGCGTCGAGGATACCAGTTCAAGCCCGCTCAGATTGAATCTCAGCTCTTACACCGCAACTTTCAGCCTGGATACCAGCCAGGTCTCGCTGAGCGCGGTCACCAACATCAGAGGCAAGCCGACAAACGTCACGCCGATCGTGTTGTATCCAGGCAACTAGCGGCACGGCGTTCCACTGGTGAACAAGCGCGTCCCATAAGCGGACACGTGCTGTTGGGTATCTCTTCCTTTGTCAATACGTTAGGATTGGTAGAGGGATTGCGGCTAGAATGCGACAATGTAGTTAAAGACGGCATGAGACTGACCAATGAGCATGTACCGCGCATCCTGATTGCGGACGACCAGCCGGACGTGCTGGAAGCGTTGCGCTTCCTGATCAAGGGAGAAGGTTATCAGGCTGAAGCCGTCAACTCGCCGGCCGGAATTCTGGAGGCCGTAGAATCGCGCGACTTCGACGCGGTGTTGATGGACCTGAATTACACGCGGGACACCACCTCCGGCCAGGAAGGTCTGGACCTGCTGACCCGCCTGCAAGGCCTCGACAATACCCTGCCGGTGATCGTAATGACGGCTTGGGGCAGTGTGGACCTGGCGGTGGAAGCCATGCGGCGGGGCGCCCGGGATTTCATCCAGAAGCCCTGGGACAATGCGCGCCTTTCGGCCATTCTCGGCACGCAGATCGAACTGGGGCGGGCGCTGCGCAAAGGGCAGATTCTGGAAGCCGAGAACCGCATGCTGCGGTCGGAGCAGTTCCCCAGCCTGATCGCGCAATCGGCGGCCATGCAGCCGGTGCTGGAAATGATCTCGCGGGTGGGGCCGTCGGACGCCAATGTGCTCATCACCGGCGAAAATGGCACGGGCAAGGGGCTGGTGGCGCAATCGCTGCACTCGGTATCGCTGCGCTGCGCCAAGCCGATGCTGACGGTGAACACGGGCGGCCTCTCCGAGGGCGTCTTCGAGAGCGAGTTGTTCGGCCACGTGAAGGGGGCCTTCACGGACGCCAAGGCGGATCGCGTGGGCCGCTTCGAGATGGCGGACGGCGGAACGCTTTTCCTCGACGAGATCGCCAACATCTCGGCAAATTTGCAAGCCAAGCTGCTGCGCGTTCTGGAGACCGGCGAGTTCGAGCGGGTGGGATCGTCGAAGACGCGGCGGGTGGACGTGCGGGTGCTTTCGGCCACCAACTCGGACCTCAACTCGGAAGTCGCCGGCGGCCGGTTCCGGCAAGACTTGCTGTTCCGGCTGAACACGATAGAGATCCGGCTGCCGCCGCTGCGGGAACGCCGCGAGGACATTCCGCTGCTGGCGGCGCACTTTCTGCGGCAGCATGCCGAGCACTATCGTAAGACGCTGGCAGGCTTTGACGACGTGGCCATGAAGGCGCTGCTGGCGCACGCCTGGCCGGGCAATATCCGGGAACTGGACCATGCGGTGGAGCGCGCCGTACTGATGAGCCAGGGCGCCACCGTGAAAGCCAACGACCTGGGACTGCGGGCGGCGCGCGACGGCGCTCCGCGGCTGGAGGATATGAGCCTCGAGGAAGTGGAAGGCTTGCTGATCAAAAAGGCCTTGCAGCGCTTCAACGGCAACGTCAGCCACGCGGCCAATGCACTGGGGCTGAGCCGGAGCGCGCTGTACCGGCGCTTGCAGCGCTACGGGCTGTGATGCGCTAACGGCTCGCCATGTCCCCGCATCGATCCCGCCGGCGCGTCAAGTACGAAGGGCGCATCATCATCCTGGCCATTCTGGCCGGCCTGCCGGGATCCCTGGTGGCGCTGCTGATGATCTGGCTGCGGGAACCCACGCCGCAGGCCAAGACCCAGTGGACGCTCACGATCCTGATTGTGGTGCTGTGGCTGGGCTTCGCGGTGGCCTTACGGGACCGCGTGGTGTTCCCGCTGCAAACCATCTCCAACCTGCTATCGGCGTTGCGCGAGGGGGATTTCTCCATCCGCGGCAGCGCGGGCGCGTACGACGATGCGCTGGGCGAGGTGATGCGGGAGGTGAACACGCTCAGCAGCACGCTGCGCGAGCAGCGACTGGGCGCGCTCGAAGCCACTACGCTGCTGCGCACCGTGATGTCGGAGATCGACGTGGCCGTGTTCGCCTTCGATCACCAGCGCAAGCTGCGCCTGGTGAACCGGGCGGGCGAAAGGCTGCTGGCGGCGCCGGCCGAGCGCGTGCTGGGAGCCAGCGCCGAGGAAGTACAACTGGAAAGCTGCCTGGAAGGCGAGCCGCAACAAACGTTCCAGATGAATTTTCCCGGTGCTGCGGGACGCTGGGGGATGCGGCGCACGACGGTGCGCGAGCATGGCCTGCCGCTGCAATTGCTCGTGGTAGCGGACTTGACGGCAGCCTTGCGGCAGCAGGAACTGCAAGCCTGGCAGCGGCTGGTGCGCGTGCTGGGGCACGAACTGAATAATTCGCTGACGCCGATTAAATCAATCGCCGGAAGCCTGGGCAGCCTGCTGACGCGGCATCCGCTGCCGGCGGATTGGGAAGACGACATGCGGCGCGGCCTGAACGTGATCACCACGCGCTCGGAATCTCTCAGCCGCTTCATCGGCGCCTACGCGCGGCTGGCCAAGCTGCCGCGGCCGCAAATGCAACCGCTCGAGATCCGGCCGTGGGTGCAGCGCGTGGTGAGCCTCGAAACGCGGGTCGCCGTGGGCGTGCGGCCCGGCCCGGACGTATCCATCCAAGGCGATCCGGACCAGTTGGAGCAGGTGCTCATCAACCTGCTGCGCAATGCTACGGACGCTTCGCTGATCACGGGGGGGGGCGTGCACGTGGGGTGGACGCGCAACGGCTCGCACGTGGAAGTGGCCATCGAGGACGAAGGTCCCGGCATCTCGAACACCGCCAACCTGTTTGTGCCCTTCTTCACCACCAAGCCCGGCGGATCGGGCATCGGGCTGGTGCTCAGCCGGCAAATCGCGGAAGCACACGGAGGAAGCCTGGTGCTGGAAAACCGGGAGGATCGTCCCGGGTGCGTTGCACGCCTGCGCCTGCCGCTGTAGTTCCGGGCGGAACGGCTGCCAACGGGAGATTGGTGAGCAATATCTTGCCGCCGCTCGCGGCGACCACGTGCAGCGCCGATTTTCCGACCAGGTTCTCCAGGCGCGGCACGTTATAGTCGCTCACCACCATGTACCACCGCTGGGGGCAGAGCCACAGTTTCTTCCACTGCGCGTCGTCAATGAAGACATCCGGCGCGCCGGGCGCGTAGGAGCCGTAGACCAGGTTGTTGATGCGCCCGTTGAGCAGCAGGGCGGTACGGTTGGTGTAGAAGAAGACCGAGGAGAAGGTGTAGTAATGGTGATTCACCACCAGCTTGCCGGGGGGGGCCTCAAGCAACGCCTCGGCCAGCGGGCGCGACGAAAGGTAAGGGTCAAACACCACCATGGCGACGCGCGCGGCGTGGAAGAAGAGCACCATCATCACGCCCGCGGCCAGGAACGCACGCTGGCCCGACAGCCGCCAGGTCCCCAGCGCGCCGGCCAGAAACGCCACCGCGGCCAGCGCCAGCGGCAGCCGCAGGTACGCGAAGGACGCCAGCGTGAGGTCCTCCATGTGGCTGAGCGACAGCGTGTAAGTGCCGGGGCGCTCAGAGAGCGCGGCCGAGATATCGCCCGGTGCGGGCACGTTGCGCACGAGCACGAGGATCACGATCACCGCCACGGCGGCGCATCCGGCGATGACCGCAATCGCCTTGGTGCCGCGCCGCACCCAAGCGCCTTCCACGACCATAGACGAGCCGAGCAGCAGGGCCAGCGCGGGATAGCATGGCATGGTGTAATACTCCTGCGTCGTCGAAAAGGTGAAGAAGACCAGCAGGAAGCCGGTCCAGCAAAGGGCTAGCAAGCGCGTGCGCCCCGCGCGGTCGAGCGGTTTGAATGAGAGCTTGGCCACCGCGGGAAAGTAGACGCTCCAGGGAAACAGCCAGACAAGGTGGAAGAGCCAGAAATACAAGCGCGGGACGGTGTTGTAGTCGCGAGGGTAGCGCAGGTTCAAGAAGCGCAGCACCTGCTCGTTCATGAAGTAGAACCACAGAAAGCCGTGATACTCGCCGGGCACGCTGCGCAGGCTGAACGAGAAATACGGCGGGTTGCGCAGGGTGGCCAACACGTGCCAGGGCGCGGCGATGATCAGGATGATGGCCAGGCCGCTGAACGGGTGCAGCCGCTTCCAGACCTTCGCCGAAAACAACTGGTGCGTGAAGAAGAGATACAGCGCGGCCGCCGCAGCCGGAAACAGCACGGCGATGGTGCTCTTCAGCAGCAGCCCCAGGGCGAGGCTGGCGGCCAGAATGTAAGCCCAAAAGCGCGGATGCGGCTCTTCTTCATCCATCACGCGCAGGAAGGCCCACATGGCTAGCGCGATGGTGAAGGTCAGCATCACGTCGGGGATGAGCACGCGCGTGAACAAGAAGAGACCTACACAGGTGGACATCACCAGGCCAGCGTAGAATCCGGCGCGTTTGCCGAAGGCCCAAATGCCGAAGGCGGCGGTGAGCCAGCAGAGACCGATCGCCGAGAGCGCCACCGGGATGCGCGCCGCCCAGTCATGCACGCCGAAGACTTCGTAAGTGACGGCGATGGTCCAGTAAATGAGCGGCGATTTTTCCAGGTAGGGGATGCCATCGAGACGCGCCGTGACCCAATCGCCCGAGGTGAGCATATTGCGCGCGATCTGCGCTTGCACGGCGTCCACATCATCCATCAGCGAGGGAGGAGAAATGCTGCAGCCCAGGTAGATGGCCCCGGCGAAGAGCAGGATCGTCAGATAGAGGTAGAGACGCCGGCGGCCTGACTGTAGCACGCCGGGACCGGCATCGTTAGAATTCGCCATCTCCTCATCCACAAGAACAGGATCATCAGCCCCCAGAGATGATACCCGAGATTCGCGCGGCGCTCCAGGTGGTCGCGCACGCAGGCTTCGATGGCGGGCGGCCGGAACACCTCGGAGTGCTCGGATGCGCCGGCGCGCAGAGTGTCCAGCAGCAGCTCCCGCAAGGGGCCGCGCAGCCACTGGTGCGCGGGAATATCGAAGCCCGTTTTTTTGCGCCGCAGGATCGAAGGCGGCAACTTGTCCCGCATCAGACTTTTCAGAATCACTTTCTGGCGCGCGCCGCGGATTTTGAATTGCGAGGGCAGCGCGGCCGCGAATTCCACGATGCGGTGGTCGAGCAGCGGCGGACGCACTTCGATCGAGTGCGCCATGCTCATGCGGTCGACCTTCATGAGGATATCGTCCGGCAGGTAGTAGCGCTGGTCGAACCACTGGCAGGCGGCCAGGTCGCCGCCGGCGCGGGCCAACTCCGCCAGCACCGCATCCAGCGTGGCCGGGGGGGGGACGCTCAGCAGCTCGCGCTTTTGGGCATCCGGGAACGTGCCGTTCCAATACACATGCGCGCGCGGGGGCGCCATCCGGCAGCCTTCCAGGAACCTCTTCAGCATGTACTCGAAGCTGATCTTGTCGTCGGAGACCGGCCAGTGGCGCACGCCGCGGAGCGCCAACCCGAGCAGACTCGCGGGCAGGCGCCGCATCCGGCGGGCGTAGCGGTCGGCGCGGTAGGTCAGGTATCCGCCGAATAACTCGTCGCCGCCCTCGCCGCTGAGCGCGACGGTCACATGCTGCCGGGTCATCCTGGAGAGATACCAGACAGGCAGCGCGCCCGCGTCGGCGTTGGGTTCATCGAAGTAATGCCCGAACTCCTCGATGGCATCGGCGAGGCCGGCCTCGGGATTCACGTCAAATTCCTGGTGGTCGGTCGCGTAGTGCGCCGCCGCCGCCCGGATGTAGGCCGTCTCGTCGAAGGTGCGGCCGCGGAAAGAGATGGAAAAGGTCTTGAGGCGGCTGGGCGAGGCCGCGGCGGCGTAATGCAGCACCGTGGAGGAATCGATCCCGCCGCTCAGCCAGATGCCCAGCGGGACATCGGAAAGCAGATGCTCGCGCACGGACTGCCGCAGCAGCGCGTCCAGCTCTTCCTCCGCGGCCTTCTGATCCGTGCGGCGGGGGGGGGCCAGCGGCAAGCTCCAATACGCCTCCGATCGGATGTTGCCGGCGTGCCATTCGAGCCAATGTCCGGGGCGGAGTTTCTCGATGCCTTCCACCAGCGTCCAGGGCGCCGGCACGTAGTTGAGCGAAAGGTAGCAATCCAGTCCGGCCAGGCTGAGGCGCCGGTCGAACTCCGGGTGCACGAAGATGGTTTTGATCTCGGAGCCGAAAAACAGGTCCGGGCCATGGCCCGCGATGTACAGCGGCTTGATGCCCATGCGGTCGCGCGCCAGCACGAGCCGCTGGCGCGATTCGGTCCAAAGCGCGGCGGCGAACATGCCTCGCAGGCGGCCAAAGCAATCCGTGTCCCATTCGAGAAACGCGGCCAGCACCGTTTCCGTATCCGTGTGCGTGCGGAAGCGATGTCCGCGGCGCTCCAGCTCGGCGCGCAGCTCCAGGTGATTGTAGATCTCGCCGTTGAACGCGATTACCGTATCGCGATCTTCGGAGAAGATGGGCTGATCGCCGGATTGGAGGTCGATGATTTTGAGACGCGCGGCGGCCAAGGCCACTAAATTGGATTCGAAAACGCCCTGCTGATCGGGTCCGCGGTGAATGAGGGAATGGGCCGCACTCCGGATACGCTCCGGGCCCGGCGAGAACTGGAGCTTAGTAAAACCCGCGATGCCGCACAAATTCCAATGTATCACGATGTATGATGAAGCTGACCGTGACCGTCTTGTTTCTCACCATTGCCTGCATTCCCTTCATCTACTATCTGCTCGTTCTGTATAGCGCATGCGCCTACTTCCGGCGGGCGCGGCCGGCGTGCACCGGCTTCACGCCGCCGGTGAGTAATCTGAAACCGATTCGCGGCCTGGACCCGGGGGCGTATGAGAACTTCGCCAGCTTCTGCCGCCAGGACTATCCGGACTATGAGCTGTTGTTCTGCGTAGGTGACCGGGATGATCCGGTGCTGCCGGTGATCGAGAAACTGCAGCAGGATTTTCCGGAGCGGCGCATTCGCGTGCTTTTCGGATCCGGACGCGTGGCCGCGAACGATAAGGTAGCCAAACTGGCGCGGCTGGTCAGCGAGGCGGCGCATGAAGTGGTGGTGGTGAGCGATAGCGACGTGCGCGTCTCGCCGGATTACCTGCGCACGGTGGTAGCGCCGCTCGCGGATCCCGATGTGGGAGCCGTCACCTGTTTCTACGTGCCCACCGATGAGCGCAGCTTCGTCGACGGCTTGCAGTCGATGGGTATGTTCTCCGATTTCTACGCGGGCATCCTGGTGGCTTGGCGGCTGGATGGAGTGAAGTTCGCGTTAGGTCCGACGATCGCCACGACGCGCGCGCGCCTGGCGGAATTCGGCGGCTACGAGTCCCTGGAGAATCGTCCGGCCGACGATCTGCTGGTAGGCCGGCTGATTGCCGGGCAGGGGCACGAAGTGGCGCTTCTGCCGTACAGGGTGCTGGCGGTGGCCGATTATCAATCGATGAGCGACCTGGTGCACAAGCGCCTGCGATGGATCGTGGTGATGCGGCACATGCGCCCATGGGGGCACCTGGGCCTGCTGTTGACGCAAGGGCTGCCGTGGTCGCTGGCGGCGGTTGCGGTGTGTCCCACGGCGGCGGCCGCGCTGGGTTACCTGGGCGCGTATCTTGCGCTGCGCTGCGCCATGACTTGGACGATCGGTGTCTGGGGCCTGAAGCAGCGTGGATTGTGGAAGAGGATGGCCCTGATCCCGCTGTGGGACGCGCTGGCGTTCGGTATCTGGCTGACGAGTTTCGGGCGGCGCAGCATCCGCTGGCGGGGCAGCGATTATCTGCTGCGCGATGGGCGGCTGGTCCCAGCCGCGGGGAGCGTGGGGGATAAGTAAAGCGGGTTCAGCCGCTCTGCTGGCGAAGCATGGCTCCAGTCGCGCTGACCAGCTTGTCGTTGCGGTCGTCAAGTCGGCGGGAACGCTCGTCCAGCTTAGCCTGCCTCTCGGCCAGTATTTCGACCAGCCCCTGCAGGCACCCTACGCGCGCGTTCAGGTCTTCCGCCATTCTTTTCCATTATGGCGGGCGGCCCCAGGCGCTACCGCGACAGCAGGATCACGCCGCCCAACACCAGCAGCGCGCCGGCCACGCGGCGCGCACCCACCTGCTCCTTCAGTACCAGCTTGGCGAGCACTGTCTCGAGAATGAAACTGGCGGCCGAAGCCGGCACCGCGAAGCTCAGCGGCTCCGCCTGTAACAAAGCCATGAAAGCGAAAAAGGAAATGGCCAGGCAAACAATCGACAGGATCAGCTTCCATCGCGTGGCCACCGCCTTGAGCAAGCGCGCCAGTCCGCGCGCACCCACCGATTGCGGGCCGGCGCGCTTCATTTCGTGGCTCTGCAGCAGGTCGCTCATGGCCGTGGCGGCCACCACGATGCTCAGCAGGATCCATTTCATCGGGCGCCTTTCGCATGACCGGTGGTGTCCGGGGGGGTGGATCCCACCACGCCCGTGCCCAGGAAGATCAACACGGTTCCCAGCCAACGCTGCGCGCTCACCGCTTCATGCAGGAATACCGCGCCAAACAAGGCTGCCAGCACGTAGCCGATGGCGGTGACCGGCAGCACAAAGGTCAAATCGGCCAGGCTCAACAGCGCCAGGCGCGTGAGCAGTGCCAGCGCAAGCATGCCGATGCCCAACGCCACGAAAGGATCGGCAATGACCCGCAGATAGACCAGCGGATCCACCGACAATACCTGGGGAAAATGTTTTGTGCCCCAGGCGAGCGAAAGATTGCCAAGCGGCTGCAGGAATATGACAAGGCACAAGAGTGCGTAGGTGCGAAGGCGCATGGCGCGGCTGGTCATGGGATTTTCTTTTGGAGCATGCAACCAGCTTAAACTGGAATCGCGGGAGCCGTCCAGCGTGTGTGGGATAATGACCGCATAGAGAGGCGGGATGTCTTTCGCACGCATTCTGGGTACGCTGCTGGCCATTTTCGCGGGTAGCCAGATTTATTGGTTGGTGCAGGCGGACGCATTCATCAAAAGACGCGCCAAGACCGGCGTGGCGCGCCTGGTGTTCGCGGGGACCGTGGCCACGGTTTACCTTGCCCTGCTGCTGCTGAACTTCGGGGCTTTTGGACGGCGGCCCAGCCCCACGCAATTGACATGGTACGACGCGCTGGTGGCGGCGCCGTTTGAATGGTGGGTGCTGTGTTCGATGGTGGGGTTTTTGTTTGCCATGCTGGTGTGGCCGGTTCGCCGTCTGGGTCGATCGAGCACCGTGGTGCGCTCGCCTGGCCGGCGGCAATTCCTGGAGCATGCGGCGGATGCCGTAGTGGCCGCGCCTTTCGTGGCCGGGGCGTACGGTCTGTTCTACGGCCGGCTCAATCTTCAAACCACCACGCGGCCCATTCGTCTCGCGCGGCTGCCGAAGGCCTTCGCGGGCTTCCGCATCGCGCAGCTCTCCGATATTCACATCGGGCCGTGGATGACGGCGGCTGAGGTCCGCAAGTATGCGCAGATCACCAACGATCTGAAAGCGGACCTGCTGGCGTTGACCGGAGACTTTATCACCTGGGACCCATCCACGCAGCGGGCGGTGGTGGAAGCATTGGCCGGCCTACGAGCGCCGTTCGGCATTTTCGGCTGCCTGGGAAATCATGAGGCGTGGTCCCACGCCGAGGCTTCGATTACGCGAATGTTCGCGCAAGTGGGCATCCGGATGCTGCGCTACGAGCGTGTCGCGATCTCCACGCAGGGCGAAGCGCTGAACCTCATGGGCGTGGATTACGAAAGCGACCATCGCATGGGACCTTTCAGCGAGAAGTCCGTACATCGGTACCTGGAAGGCGCGGAGAGCCTGATCGTTCCTGGCGCCGTCAACATTCTGATGAGCCATAACCCCAATACCTTCGACCGCGCCGCGGAGTTGGGCATCGACCTGAGCCTGGCCGGGCACACGCATGGGGGACAGGTTACGCTGGAGTTTATCAGTCCGGAGATCGCGCTCAGCCGGCTGGTGACTCCCTACGTGTCCGGATGGTTCCAGAAGCCCGGCGGGCAGCTCTATGTCAATCGCGGCATCGGCACGATCGGCGTGCCGATACGTTTCGGCGCACCGCCGGAGATTACAGTGTACGAGTTAGTAAGAGACGTGTAAGCCAGTCTATGGTATGGCTTGGACAAGTAAGTCGTGGACTGTGATGCTACCTTGGTCAAATATGCTGATCCCAATAAGGCCATATTCGTAGGCCGCATCCTGAATGCTTCCAACCTGGTGCCCGTCCACCGCCAGCGAGATCCGTCCCCGATTCTGTTCCATAGAAAGTTTGTAGACCTTTCCGGGGCGGTCCATGTCAGCAACCGGCGTCCACGGTATGATGACCGACCGTGCGCCGCTCCAGTCCCCCTCGACGAGTTCGAAGGTTATCTGATGTGCCTGCCCGGGTACGTCCAATACAAAAGCGTAATAACCTCGTTCCATCACGTCAAAAGCCATTCCCACAGCCGAATCGGGAGCAAGCCAGTGGGCTTCCACGCGCGCCGATGCACGGAAGTTTCCCCACCACGGACCGTATGCCACGATGCTGTCAGCAGCCTCGGCGACCAGGCCTTTAATCGCCGGAACGGATACGGGCGATTGGCTTCGGAACAGCCGATATCCCCCGGGGATGTAATGGGCGCTGAAGCCTGGAAACACGCGGTCCGGCCAGCCACTTCGCCGATCGGAGAAGTCTTCATGGTAGGTCATAGAGGACTTGGAAGTGATGCGCGACTCCCATGGATAAGGATGTTCCTGTGGCGACACTGCGCACCCCGTCGCCGTGAAATGCACCGCCTCCGCGGCATTTTCCGATCCCACACTATGACGCGCCGCGATCCTGACTCCGCCGCGGACGAAGGAAGGAACGATTCGGCGCCCGATTCCCTTGAGAGCTGCGTGAATACTCGTACGGGATTGTCAATCTCGCGCATACCCACGATGGTCATTGTTTTGGGGCTTTGCTGGTAGAGCTGGTTCTCGCGCTTACTGAAGATACCGGCCATGAACACCTGGGCGCTGGATGACCGCACCAAATCGGTCAACTGTGCCAGCTTCAGGCGGCTCTGCTGATCCACGCCGTCAGTCAGCACTACCAACGGCTTGCCGGACATTCTTCGCGGTTCGCATATGACAGAGCGCCGAAGCGAGCGCGTCATAAAGCGCTGAGCCGCGGCTCTCGAACGAAGGGATCGGCGAAGGATTCAAACGCTGCTCCGGCGTGAGTTGCTCGAAGGGTCCGATCCGGTCGGTAAACGGCATGAGGAAAATCTCGTCTTCGGGACGGTTGCCGCGAATGAGCGAAGCCAGAAGGACTCGCGCGCGGTCCAGCTTGCCGCCGAAATCCATCGTCATTCCCGAGTCGATGAGAATGGCCAGGCTGATGGGTTCGGATTCTCCTTCGAAAAAGGCGATCCGTTCCGGCTTTCCGTCTTCTAGAAGGGTGAAGTCGGAAGCTGTCAGCCCCTGCACATAATTACCATGCTTGTCAGTCACTTCGACGGCGATCGATTGGAGATTGGTCTCGACCCTAAAGACCGTCTCCTGCGATTGAGCCAGCGCCAAGAGCGGCCACAACAGCAGGACGGCGGCCGGCCAGCGGCATGCAAGGTAAGTCAAGCAAGGCCCCACCGTTCAGTATTTCACGCCGGTGTCCCGCCCTTTCGACTCGCCCCGCAGCCACACAAAGACCGGCGCGTGCGGCGCGGGCGCCGGCCACGGCAACTGGATCTTCAGTACCTGCTTCTGCGGCTCGCCGGCAATGGGCGTGGGAATGGATTCCACCGGCAAGCCGTGCTGCGCGTCCCATCCGGTTTGCGCGATGGTGTCCAGGTCCTCGCCCTTCAGCAGGCCCGCGTAGACGGCGTCGCCGAGCTTCTCATCGGTCAGCACGAACTGCTCGATGCGCGGCACACGCAGGATACGGCCCAGCAGGTAAGGGTCGCTCGATCCCTCCGCTGAAGTGACGCGGGCTTCCAGACGGCATCCCGAACGGCCCACCGCGCTGGGGTCCAGGGACAGGAACAGCTCGCCCTCGCCGGCCATATCCAGGCTCGCGCCCGCAGTGTGGTCACCGGCGGAGAGGCGGAGCCGGCGGCGCAGCGGGCCGGGATCGGCGCAAGTGATATCGACGACCGGCGCGTCGCCCGCGTGGGCTACGGTGAGGGCAAAGCTGGCTGTCACTGATGCCGGGATCTCGTCCGCTTCCAAGGTCAGACCGAAATCCTGCGGATTGGACTTGCGCAGGGCGGTGATGCGTGGGCGCGGCCCCAGAATCTCGACCGCATCGGGCACTGTCAGCGGTGCATCGAGCCCTTTCACTTTCAGGCACAGATCGAACATGTCGCCCTTGTGCGCCTGAGGGCTCAGCTTCACAACGGCCTCGCGCGATGCGGCGGCGCGAGACGGCGGCAGATCGATCTCGCCAATCTTGGTGGTGATCTTCTCGATGCGGTCGAGCCCGCTGCCATGCAGCACGAACTTCTGACTCGGTTCGCCCAGATTGGGACGCAAAGGAAGATCTTCGATCTTCGGGTTGGGCGGCAGAACGGTAACGGGGATCGCGTGAGGGGGGGCATCGGATTGCACGAGCAGTAGCTTGTATTCCCCGGCCTTGAGGCCGGTAGTGTCGAGCGCGGCATCCATTGTTTCCTGCGGGCCGGCCCGCTTGCGGTGCGGCAGATCGAAGGCCAACGTCACCTGAGCGCCCGCACGCGCACCGCTTTTCTCGAGAGTCACTTTGTCGATGAACTCGAAGTCAGTCCCTTGCAGTTTTAGAGCAACCTTGCCGCTGCCCGCGACGAGTTTGTCGTGGCATTCAGGCGCCAGCTTGGCCAGTTTGAGATCGCCTAAGGGGTGAAGGTATACATCACCTGTGACAGGCAGGTCGTCCCAATCCCAAAACGCCTTCAGGTGATACTCGCCCGGCGCGGCTTTCGCCTTGCTGAGATCGAGTTCGACTTCACCGGGCTTCTTTGTCAGCGTCACCGGCACATGAAATGTTTCGCCACCTTTCACGGCGGTCAGTTGCCAGTCGCGCAGGTGAGCGATATCCTTGAGACCCTTGTCGGCCTGCACGGTGACGACAGACTTCGCGCCGATGGGGAGATGCACGGCGGCGGGCAGCGAAAGTTTGGGCGTGGGCAGATCGGGCAGGCGGTGAGCCCAAAGGTAAGCGACTCGCGTGCGAGCCTTGTTGGCGGACTGGGTCTTGGCGCAAAGCGCGAAGCTGCCGGAGGCGCCGGTCTGCGCGATGATGGAGCGGAACTCCGTCTCGGGAAACATCATGGTGCGCATGTTCTGGAACAAGGAAGCGCCGCCGACCATCAGGCCCACGGGGTTGCCGAAGAACAGGCTGGCCACCGCAGTCGCCAAGCCGGCGGATTGCCTGGTGACCGCCGCGTCCGTGCCGGTCAGCGGATCCATGGAGCTCATGGCGGGCTGTAGAGCGTGCAGCAGGGTGAGCGCCTGGTCGGTAGTGGCGGCGTGCGTGTCCAGTGCGGGCACCGCCACCCCGTATTGGGCCGAGAAACCAGAGAGCGCCGCGGACATGCTGCTGCCAGAGCTTTCGGATTCCTGCAGCGCCTGAATCAGCGCGCTCACCTGCGCGGTTTGATCGGCGTAATCGGCCAACTCCGAGAGCACTTCGTCGTTCTGCTTCATCAGCGATCTGACCTTACGCATGCTGAGTCCCTGCGGGCCGTAAACCAGTGCCACCACCGAGGCATCCCGCGGCACGGTCCACATGGCGGACTTTGCCGCAGGCGCGGGTTTCAGGGCTTCGATGGGAGCATGCGAACCGGCCTGCGGCGCCAGCAGCAGGGCAATCTCGGCCTTGTTCCGGACGGCGGGAGGGAGGTGCAGCGGTTGATAGAGGAGATTCTGTCCTTTGCGCAGCGCGTTCACCTGGCGCAGAGGCAAAGTTTGGCCGCCATTAGCAGGCGCTACTGAGAACTGGAATGTCGCCAGGGGCACGCTACCGACACAACCGTGCGGCGCGGCCGCCAGGCCAGGAAAGATGATCAGACACACGAAGACGGCGAAGCGGCGTATCACACTATGACGACGTGTGAGCGGCTGGAAAAGACTACAAACAAAGAGGCGCGATGGGCAAATGGTGCTGGCAACGTCTCCTCAGGTAAGTCGAATGGCTTGTTTTAGGCTTATATTCAATAGGAAGCCGCTACGTTTATGAACCTTCATCTTGGAACCGCTCTCATCCCGTTCGCGCTGGCCGCCTGCGCTGAATTTGCGGCCGCCGCCCAGAGCTGCGACGCGCTGGCCAAGCTGAGTTTGCCACACACGACCATCACCCGCGCGGAGTCCGTGGCCGCGGGCCCGTTCACGCCGCCCACCGGAAGGCGAATCGCCAACCTGCCCGCATTCTGCCGGGTGACCGGCGTCATCAAACCGGCGCCCGATTCCGGCATCCGCTTCGAAGTCTGGATGCCCGCCTCCGCCTGGAACGGTAAGTTCCAGGGCGTCGGCAACGGCGGCTTCGCCGGGGACATCGGCTATGAACAGATGGGGAACGCTGTCGGCGGCGGTTACGCCACCGCTTCCACGGATACCGGCCACGAAGCGGGAGGCACCGACGCCGCCTGGGCGCTCCACCACCCCGAGAAGATCACCGATTTCGGCTACCGCGCCGTTCACGAGACGGCCGCCGAGGCCAAGGCGATCGTCCGCGCTTTCTATGGGGATGCTCCCCGCCGCGCGTATTTCAGCTCCTGCTCGAACGGCGGGCGCCAGGCGCTCATGGAAGCGCAGCGCTATCCGGAAGATTACGACGGCATCATCGCCGGCGCCCCCGCGAATTACTGGACGCATCTGCTGGCCAACGCCGCGTGGGACGATCTCGCGCTGCTCGCCGATAAGGACAGCTACATTCCGCCCAGAAAGCTGCGCGCGATCGAAGATGCCGCACTGGCGGCATGCGATTCACTCGACGGCGTGACGGACCGCGTGATCGAGAGCCCGCCGCGGTGCCACTTCGATCCGGACGTCCTGCTGTGCAAGGGACCTGAAACCGACAGTTGCCTCACCGCGCCGCAGGTGAGCGCGCTCAAGAAACTCTACGCGGGCGGACACAATTCGAAAGGCCGGATCTTCCCCGGCTACTCGCCCGGCGGCGAGGCGGAACCCGGCGGATGGGCGCTTTGGATTACGGGTGGCAGTCCGGAGCACAGCCTCATGCACGCCTTCAGCACGCAGTTCTTCAAGAACATGGTGTTTGACAATCCGTCGTGGGACTTCCGCACGTTCAACCCCGACCGGGACACCAAGCTCGCCGAAGAGAAGCAGACGCACAACCTGAACGCGACCGATCCCGACCTGAGCCGGTTCCGCGCGCGTGGCGGCAAGCTGATTCTGTATCACGGATGGAGCGATGCGGCCATCGCGGCGCAGAACACGATTGATTATTACGACAGCGTAGTAGCCAAGTTGGGCGTGCGGAAGACCGCCGGTTTCGTGCGGCTCTTCATGGTTCCGGGGATGCAGCATTGTTTCGGCGGCGCAGGCCCCAACAGCTTCGGACAGTTCACCGTATCCACCGGCGATGCCGATCACGATCTCGGCGCGGCGCTCGAGCGCTGGGTCGAGAAAGGCGTCGCGCCCGAGCGCATCGTGGCTACGAAGCGCCGGAACGATATGGACCCCGCCAGCCCCGTGGTACGCACGCGGCCCTTGTGCGCATGGCCGCTGGTGGCGCGGTACAAAGGATCGGGTAGTACAGATGACGCCGCCAACTTCACGTGCGGCAAGAATAATTGAGCCGATCTCGCGGTGATTCCGGCAATACTGCTACATTGAATTGAGGAAGGCCAGCCGCTGAGCACGCGCGAGGGAACATTCATCCGGCGGCCGGCCGGACGTTTGGCGAGCTGCGCGGGCCTGAGGCGATGCTCTCCGCCGAACCCGCGCCGAGCGAGCCGGAACATACGATGCTGCGCTACGGCAGCCGCATGATCCTGAAACTGTTGCGGCCCTCGAAACCGGCATCCACCCGGACGCGAAGATGACACCGTATCTTTCTGAAGAGCGTGGCTTGGCCATTGTCCCCAAATTCGGCTGCGCGACCGCCCTGGAGCACAAGCTGGGGGGGGAGGACCGCAGCTAGATGCCGGAAGCGGCGGCCGCGGCGGAAACAGTCCAGGAACGGATGGCCGCGCTGGGCAAGGTGGACCTGGTAGTCGGGATTCCCAGCTTCAACAACGCCGGCACCATCGGGCATGTCGTGGAAGCCGCCAGGAACGGGCTGGCGCACCACTTCAGCGCCGCGCGGGCCGTGATCGTGAATGCGGACGGCGGCTCGGCGGATGGCACGCCTGAAAAGGTGCGCCAGGCATGCGGCGGCGAGGGACTGTTGCAGTTGTCCTATCCGGTGTACAAGACGGAGGAACTTTCGGCGCCGCAGCTCGGTTTGGCGGGCAGAAGCCGCGCCCTGCACGCCATCTTTGAGGCGGTCCGCACTCTGGAAGCCAAGGGCTGTGCGATTCTGGAGCCGGACCTGCGCAGCACCGCTCCCGAGTGGACGGACGCCTTGCTGCGGCCGCTGGTGGATCAGCAGTGCGATTTAGTGGCGCCGGAGTACCTGCGCCACAAGTTCGAGGGCCTGATCGGCAAGGCGGTGATCTATCCGTTGACCCGCGCGCTGTACGGAAAAC
>Ga0335078_10001737_pt1 | contig 32932 bp, 25 predicted proteins | sample Lox_Sample_32_FD_206711 | JGI IMG/M metagenome (GOLD analysis project Ga0335078, IMG submission 206711) | Soil microbial communities from Loxahatchee National Wildlife Refuge, Florida, United States - Lox_Sample_3.2 | ecosystem: Environmental > Terrestrial > Soil > Wetlands | place: USA... | reverse complement strand
ATGATCGTGATGGACACGCCGAAAGGTTGGACCGGACCGAAAGTAGTGGATGGCGTGCAGATCGAAGGCACGTTCCGCGCGCATCAGGTCCCGGTCACGGGAATGAAAACCAATCCCGAACATCTGAAGATCCTGGAAGACTGGATGAAGAGCTACGGCCCCGATCAGCTCTTCGATGAAAAGGGAGGGCCGGTCCCCGAGCTGCACGACCTCGCTCCCAAAGGCACGCGGCGCATGGGCGCCAATCCGGTCGCTAACGGCGGGCTACTGCTCAAGGATCTACATTTGCCCGATTTTCGCGATTACGCCGTGGACGTTCCCAAGCCGGGAGTAATCATCTCTGAAGCGACGCGCGTACTGGGGAACATGCTGCGTGACATTCTCAAGCTCAACGCCGATTCGAAGAATTTTCGAATTGTTGGCCCGGATGAAACCAGCTCCAATCGCTTGGATGCGGTCTTCGAGGTGACCAATCGCGAATCTACGGCCATCATTCTGCCCACGGACGATCACATTGCGCCCGACGGTCGAGTGCTCGAAGTGCTGAGCGAGCACATGTGTCAAGGCTGGCTGGAAGGCTACCTGCTGACGGGCCGCCACGGATTCTTCTCCTGCTACGAAGCGTTCATCCACATTATTGACTCGATGTTCAACCAACACGCGAAATGGTTGAACTCCACTCGCAATATCCCCTGGCGGCGACCCATCGCATCGCTCAACTACCTGTTGACGTCGCATGTCTGGCGGCAGGACCACAATGGATTCAGTCATCAGGACCCCGGCTTCATCGATCACGTTGTCAATAAAAAAGCGGACGTCGTGCGCGTATACCTGCCGCCGGACACGAATTGTCTTCTATCGGTGGCGGATCATTGCCTGCGCAGCCGGCACTATGTGAACGTGATCGTGGCCGGAAAGCAGCCTGCACTGCAATACCTCGATATGGACGCCGCCATTCAGCATTGCACCACCGGCGTCGGCATCTGGGATTGGGCCAGCAACGATCAGGGCGGGGAACCGGATGTCGTGATGGCGTGCTGCGGCGACATTCCTACGCTCGAGACCTTGGCCGCCGTGGACCTGCTGCACAAGCGAATCCCGGACTTGAAAATCCGTGTGGTCAACGTGGTTGACCTGATGACTCTCCAGCCAAAGACCGAACATCCGCACGGTTTGTCGGACCGCGACTTCGACGCGATTTTCACCACTAACAAACCCATCGTATTCGCGTTCCATGGATACCCGTGGCTGATTCATCGTCTGACATATCGGCGGACGAATCACGACAATTTGCACGTGCGCGGATACAAGGAATGCGGCACCACCACCACGCCGTTCGACATGACGGTGTTGAACGACCTCGACCGGTTCCATCTCGCCGGCGATGTAATCGAGCGCGTTCCGCGCCTCAGCGGAATCGCCGGACATGAGAAGCAGTGGCTGCGCAACCGGCTGATCGATCACAAGCTCTACATCACGAAATATGGCGACGATATGCCTGAGATTCGCGACTGGCACTGGCCGGACTCGTCTGCCCAACCTCGGAGCTAGGGTGAAGATCCTCGTTCTCAATGGCGGGTCGAGCAGTTTCAAATGCTGGTTTGGCGACTTGCCGAATGCCGAGTTGCCGCTAGAACCGCTTCAGCCGGATTGGACCGCACGCGCAGACTGGAGCCATCACACCGGAATCGCTGAGATCAAAATCCAGCGATCGGATGGCGTGAAGGTCGAACGCAGTTTGAAGGTCGCTTCGCCCGCGGCAGTGCTGGAGCCTGTGATTCAGTCGCTGTGGAACGGAGAAGCGGCATGCTTGAACGGCTCGTCGGAAATCGCCGCCGTTGGACATCGGATCGTTCACGGCGGGCCGAAATATCGTACCAGTACGCCACTGACGCCCGAGGTCCGCGCGGCCATCGCGCACGAAGTCGAGTTCGCGCCCGCGCACAATCGCTTCGAGCTGGAAGCTGTGGAAACGGTCGACCGCGTAGCCGGCCGTGGGACCTTTCAGGTCGCCGTGTTCGACACCGGCTTCCACGCCACACTGGAACCGCGCGCTTACGTTTATCCCGGGCCGTACGAATGGTTGGAACAGGGCGTCCGGCGGTACGGTTTTCACGGGATCAACCATCAGTACGCTTCGCGCCGCGCCGCGCATTTGCTCAACCGCGACCCGGGCGGATTCAAAGTCATCGTCTGCCATTTAGGCAACGGCGCCTCGCTCGCCGCGGTCCGCGATGGAAAAAGTGTGGACACGACCATGGGTTTCACGCCGCTGGAGGGTTTGATGATGGGGTCACGCTGCGGCTCCATTGACCCGGGCATCATCATTTATCTCGTCCGGCACCGCGGCTACAGCGCCCGCGAACTCGATAAGATTCTGAATCGGCAATCGGGATTGCTGGGAGTGTCCGGGTTCTCAGGCGACATGCGCGAGGTGTTGGAAGCCAGTGCGAAGGGGAACCAGAGAGCACGGCTCGCCTTCGAAATATACGCGCACCGCTTGACGCGGGAGATTGGCGCGATGCTGGGCGTTCTCGACGGTTTGGATGCGCTCGTCTTCACCGCCGGCATCGGAGAAAACAGCGCGGTGTTGCGAGAGACGGTCTGTGCCCAATTCGGGTTCCTAGGGCTCCAGCTCGATGCCGCGAAAAATCGCGAGGGGAAATTGGATCTGGACATCGCTGCCCCAACATCCCGAGTGCGGGTCCTGGCCATTCGCGCGCAGGAAGAATGGGAAATCGCGCGAGAGTGCCACCGGCTCGTGAGCGACCGGCTCAGTCTCCGGCAACCGTGACGATATTCGCGTCGGGTTGCGTCGCGCGGCGCTCGCGCGGGAGCCGCAGGCAGAACGTCGCGCCCGGACCGTTTGCGTCCGCCCACATGTCGCCGCCATGATCGAGCAACGTTTGGCGGGAGAGAGCCAGGCCCAGACCAAGCCCCGTCTTCTTTCCGGCCGTCACGAAGGGTTGAAACAAACGCGCTCGTACCGCCGGACTGATCCCCGGACCGGTGTCGTGTACCTCAATGATGAGGCTGTCGCCATCCACTTTCGATCGCACGGAAATCACGCCGCCACCCGGGATCGCTTCGATCGCGTTCTCGAACAAATTCGCAAAAACACGTTCGATCCGTGCGCGCGCCATGGGACACTCGTGATTGTCGACCGATTCGGTGTGCAGCTCGATCCCACGAACCTGCGCGGACGGCGCCACCACGCTCCAGCCGGCAGCGATCACTTCGCCCAGACCGCAGATCTCCGTGCTTTCGGACTTGCCGCGCGATGCGTTCAGGAGTTGCTGGAGCATGTCCTGAATCCCCCGTGAAGCTCGATAAATATTGCGCGCCAGGCGCTTGGTCTGCTCTTCACCCAGGTGGCTGTCCATCAGCATCTCGGCGCCAGCGTAGATGGCTGCCAGCGGATTGCGCAGGTCGTGCACGATGGAGGTCGAGAGCTGGCCGATGGTGGAAATGCGTTCGTGGCGGATCAGCTCCTCGCGCGCTCGCCGGATGGAACCGCACATCATCTGAAACGTTTCCGCCAGCCGGCCCAGCTCGTCCTGACTGCGCACGGGAACATTGGTGTCATAATTCTCTTTCGCGATCTCCGCGGCGGCGCGGTCGAGCTCGGCCACCGGCTGCATGATCTTGCGCGCCACCAGGTAGGTTACGAACAAAGCGCCCACCAGCGCCAGCAGCCACAGTCCGATGATCTGGCTTCGCAAAGCCATCAAACGCTGCCGCGCATCGGCGAAAGAGCGCAGAATGAAAAGCTGGCCTACCGATGCGCCGCTCACGTCGCGAAGTGGTTGAGGGAGCGCCAGAAAACCAGACACGGGTGTCACATTGGTAATGTTCAGCAATCGCGGTGTCATCCCCGCCGTAGCCTGCGGAGCCAGCGTGGACGTCACCACACGCCCATCCGAGACAAAGACAAATTCGCTCCCGCCGGTGGAGTCTTTGAGCGTCTGAGCAACGCTCTGATCCACCAGGTAGCCCGCGACCAAAACATTCAGAAGCGCCGGGCCATTCGGAGATTGCACGTACACAGGCGTCACCACCACCTGAAACAAGTGGCCGTTACGGGGCACAAAACCGGAGGATTGTTTCGGGAAAACTCGCTGGGCGGCGCGCACCATCGGCAAATCGTCGTGTGGTCCGAAGGCTGCGCGCGCTCCCAGATTGGCAACCGCTTTGCCTTGCGCATCGGACACCAGGAAGAACTCGTCTTCGCTCGATACTTTGGACCACAATTCGCCCGCCGTGTCCTGAATCGTGGCCGGATCTCCGGTGCCAAAGGCGCGCCGGACCACGTCCGACGTGCTCAGTACGCGGCTGACTGTGGCAAGCAGATTTGCGCGCGACTTCCACAGCGAATCGTAGGCTTGAAAGCTGGCTTTCGCCTCCTGCTCCACGCCCGCATAGGTGGCGCTCACCACGCTGCGCTGCACTAGCCAGCCGGTGATGGCGAACGCCGCCGTGATCGCGAGCGATGTGGGGATCAGGATTTTCCAGAGCAGCGACAGCCGGGAGAATTTCACGGGCGTTGTCCTGGATATGTTCCCGAGCCTGGCGAATCGGGGTATTCTTTGCCGAGCTTGTTCTTGTGCGGAACCTGAAGGTAGCCGCTCTCGGAGACCGAAATCGGACCAAGCTGGACTGGATCGGCGGAGACGTCCACGGTTCGCACCAGCTCATCGAGCGTTTGCTCGGTGGCGCGCTCGTGAAAAACATGCAGCCGGTAGCTTCCCGCTGGAACGTCGGGAATCTGGATCACGCCACTCTTGTTTGAGACGGCGAAATATGGCGAGCGCAACACCACAATCACGGCGCTCATGGTGGGGTGAATGTTACAGAAAACACGCACGACGCCAGCCCGGCGGAACGCGATCGACCGGCTCGTCCCAGGCGGGTATAACCCAATGTCAAAAACCTGCCCGTCGAAATTCGAGAAGGCGTTGTGAAAAATGGGATCGTAATTAGGGAAATCCACGATCGTGCCAACCGTGATTGCGAGCACGTGTGGCGTGAAAGTTTTGTCTTTCTGGATCATCTCGGCATGCCGCGACGCCACTGGCAAAGCAGCGGTGCCGTTTAGCGGTTCCAGCCAGATCACCACTCCCGAGTAATCCTGATGCTTGCGGACATTCGGATCGTGGGAAAGCACCAGTCCCACGCGACCCACAACGGTAGCGGCGTTCAACCGAAGCGGCGCGAGGCAAATCCCGAGCAGCGCTGCCCAAACGACGGCTTTGGAGATATTGCTAGAAAAGATAAGCGACCCCCAAATCATAATGATCGTTCAGCCGCGTCGCCACGGGAAAATATTGGGTCCGCACTTGACCGCCTTCCAAACTCACAATCACGTTGGGTGCAAGGCGATACTGCACATTGGCGAAATAGGCTTGATTCTTCGCAATGAACCCGGTTAGCAAATCCGCTGACACATCATCCTGCTGGCCTCCGTATATGTCGAACGCCAGCCGCCGCGAAACGGGGAATCGCAACTGCGCCCACCCACCGCTGCCAACAACCGAAGTCCATTTTCCGCCTGGAAGGTCATCGTAGCCCTGTTGCAGCCCGCCCAGCACAGCGAGATTTCGTCCGTGGAAAAACATGCCGGAGAACTCGACCTTAGAGAGGGGCCGGAAGAACCAGTCCACGCTATACACGTTCGATGGCAGCGCGAATGGCCCGACGTGATTGTGATTTACATGGAAACCACCCGCGATTTCCAACCTCCCTGTCTCGCCCCACTGGCGCCACAATTCAAGCCGAGCCTCGCCGCCCGGGGACGAGCTTTCAGACGGCTGGCCAACGACGGGAGCCGCGTAAGAATCGGCGTTGACAGTGGAGTTGAAAAGACTCGTCTGGAATACGCCCACCTGAGCCTTAAGCCCGGTATTGGAATCCAATGAAAAGCGCTGCTCCACGCGAATCTGAGGCTGCCACAGCCACAGATTGCCAGCGCCGGTGAGCGGCGAAACGCCCACTTGAGCGAAAGAATCGGGATCGCGCGGCGAAATGATCGGCTTCTCCTGGCCGACGGTCACGATGGTGTTGGTCCAATCCAGTTTGATCGACGCCGTGCGCAGCCGTACCAAGTGGTCGAGAGAAGCCGTGGATCCGCCGAAGAAATCCATATACAGCGATCCGCTGACGCGTCCTCCAGCGAATGTATAAGGCCCGTCGAACAGAAGTCCAAGCGTGCTTTGGCGTAGCGTTCCACCGCCGGTGTCCTGGCCGGGCGCGTAGGACGCGATAGTGGGATTATCGGATTGGTTGTTGTAGCGGCCGTTGGAAAACGCATTGAACAACGCCATGCCCGTGATCCGGATCGGAAATTTCTCCGACGACTCTACTTTGGTCTGTTCCATTTCTTCGACGCGATTCTTCTGTACGTCGGCGGCCTCGCCCGCGGTTGGCTGATCGCCGGGGGCGGCGCTCTCTCCGTCCGGCTTCGCGGGCGGATCGGTCGTTGCGGCGAGCTCGGTTTTGGAAGCTGGCTCGGCGTGCAGACCCGCCAGCTGTTGCCGCAACGCGCGAATCTCCTCGGTCAAGGCTTGATTGGTTTTCTCCAGACGATCCAGCCGGTCCAGGATTTGGCGTATCTCCGGCGTACTCTGACCCCGCGCCAGCGGACAGGTGAGCACACCCAAGAACAACGCCATGCATCCCGCAAAAGCGAACCTACTGAACTTCGTCATCGCCGTGAACTCCATTTCTCTCGCACGACCGCGAGCGGAACGGGATTGTGCAAGCCACACCGGGGCCGGCAGACTGGTGCGGCGCCACAGACACTCGACTCTCCCCGTTTACTTCCAATGATAGGAAATCGCGCCTCTGAGCGAGCAAGGTCGTCTAGCGCCCGCGATTCTCACGGTACGAACCGGTATCCAACGCCATGCACCGTCAGAAAATGCCGCGGTGTGTTGGGGTCGCTCTCCAGTTTCTGGCGCAGACGCACGACATGCGCGTCCACGGTGCGGGTATTGGGAAATGATTCATACCCCCACACCGAATTGAGAATCATGTCGCGCGTGAGCGGCCGGTCCGGATTCTGGAGAAAATAACTCAACAAATTATATTCGGCCGGAGTGAGCTTCAGCGCGTCGCCTTTCTTGCTTACGATGCGTCGCTCGAAATCCACCGCCACCATTCCGAATTGCGCGACCTTGCGGGCTTCGGGCGATGTCCGCCGCAATACCGCGCGAATTCTGGCCAGCAATTCGCGCGCGCCGAAAGGCTTGACGATATAGTCGTCGGCGCCGATTTCGAGCAGCAGAACTTTGTCCACCTCTTCGCCAACGGCACTAAGCACGATAATCGGCGTCTTGAAATTTGCCGCGCGCAGTTGCTTGCAAATCTCTACGCCGCTCATCCCAGGAAGGCGGAGGTCGACGATCAGCAAATCCGGTTTGGACGCCACGGCGCGCTCAAATCCAGTCTTGCCGTCGGAGACTAAAACCGGTGTGAAGCCCTCCTGTTCCAGCATGATGCCGATGGTGTCACGCAGGCTTTCGTCGTCGTCAATTACCAGAATGTTGGACATGGGTGCCGCTCTTCGAATCGTAGCGTGTTTCGGTCTTCCCGACCGGTCATCGCGCGATTCATAAGCTGCTGAAAAGCCGGTTTTTACTAAAGATTTACAACTTACTAACGACAGCCGACCTCCCTTCGCCGCATCATGGACCTGTACAAAAGGAGCTTGTGTGACTGGCGCCGTTATGTCAAGCCGTAGAACAACGACTGAAGACGACCCGCGACTCGGTGCTGCCGCAGAGCCGCTTTCCGCAACCGGGGAGATGGCGGGCGAATGTATCCGCAGCCGCACCATCGGTTCCTTCACGCTCAGCGAGAACTTGTTCGCCGCGCCCGTCGCGCTCGCCGAGCACGCCCATCATGAAGCGTTCATTACTTTCGTGATCGAGGGCAGTTTCCGCGAAAAATATCCGAACGGTTCGCTGGTGTGCCGGCCCGGAGCCGTGCGTTTTTTGCCGGCTGGTGTTCCGCATGCCGATGAAATCGAGACCGAGCTGCGCTGCCTGCACGTGGCCAGTCCACCCGAGCTTTTCGAGCAACTGGCGCGTCAGGCAGTGGTTCCGAAACGGCCTGCGCAGATCAGCGGGGTTTCCACGACCTGGCTGGCCAATCGCTTGTATGCCGAATTTTCCCGCGAAGATACCGCTTCTTCCATCGCCATCGAAGGTCTCGTGCTTGCGATTTTGGCTGAGATCGCCCGCGCCGAGAGCAAGCACAGCGCCCCGGCCATCCCCAGCTGGCTGCGGCAAGCCACCGACATTGTCGAATCTCGATTTCTCGAGCGGCTCAGCCTGGCCGCCATTGCCTCCGAAGTGGGCGTGCATTACGTGCACCTCTCGCGGCAGTTCCACAAGTACAATCACTGCACCATCGGTGAGCTGATCCGGCGGCGGCGCGTCCAGTACGCCTCGCACTTGCTCGCGCATTCGCAAACGCCTCTCGCCGAAATCGCTTTGATCTGCGGCTTTTCCGACCAGAGTCACCTGTCGTTCTTGTTCAAGCGCTATATGGGCGTGAGTCCATCAAAATTTCGCAATGTTGCGGGCAAGGACGCCGCGCCGGCTGCCATCGAGCGAAGCAATTCCGACGAGTTGCAAGCGATGGCGATGCTTGCGCCGGCCAAGTGAGCTAGGAACCCTGACGCTCCAGCGCCGCGCGATCCCATTTGGCCAGGTTCGCTCCCGCTTCGTAAGTGCTTTGCAAAAATTCCATAAGCTCTGTCTCGGGACTAGAGGCCTTTCGCATATCGTCGTACATCAGTAGGAACTCGCCCACGCCCTTGTGATAAAACGCTGAGTCAGGTGAGACCGGATAGGTCTTGAACCCGGCCGGCTCTGGCGAGGTATAGGAATAAAACGCTGGACCTTGGATCTCGCCGCCGCCTGGCCAGAATCCAGCGCTGCTCACTTCATGTGAATATGCTTCGCGCGAGATTGGATCCGCCCGCCCCGGCGCGCGACGGCCTGAAAAGCGAGTCACGGCCAGATCGAAGCTGCCCCAGAAGAAATGCACCGGGCTGCATTTGCCGATGAAGTGCGCGCGGAATTCCTGTAGAACGCTGTGGACGGACACCAGGATGCGCCAGAAGCGATGGGCGTAGTCGGCGTCGTAGGACTTGTGCGTTTCGTCCTCGGCGAAGGGAATCGGATTAGCGACTTCGTCGGGCGAGCCGTGAATCTTCGCCTCGATATCGAGCGAGTGCAACTGCTGCATGAGCTCGCTGTAGAAGTTGGCTACCGATCGCGGCGCAAGTTCCATCGTACGCACCGCGCCGTCACTGGTCTCGATCAGCAGCTTTTGCTCGAGGAAGTCGAATCGGATCTCAAACACGAGTCCGCGATACGGAATCGGGGAAGTGGTCAGCCCGCGCGCGGTAACGTACAGCGTCACGTTCCACCAGTGATTCACCAGCGGCGTCAAGACCATGCGGATGTGTCCCACGATCTGCGTCCACATGTGCAGCGTGGAGTACGTATCCTGCCAGGCGGCCAGCGGAAGTTCCGGCCACAGAACAACGTTGGTGGGCATGCGGTCTCATTCTATCGGCTTCATCGCCGATTATGTGCCCAGCAAATTCTGTTGCAGCTTTTGGTAACCGTGCTCTTCGGCCCAGATATCGAGCGCTACTGAGGCGATCTCATCTACCATCGGAACCGCGTGACCGTCCTTCGTGAGATCGACCGACTTGAAATAAACGTGACAGGTGTCGCAGGCGTCGACCCGAACGGCGGGAAATTCGGTCGCCGAGTACACCGGCAAGTGGTCCTTGTTTTCCTCGCCGCAATTCCAACACAGTACGCGTCGGAAAGGCCATTCGGTCGAGCATGTCGCGCAGAGAAGCCAGCGCTTACCTCCGTCTCCCTCCCCGCGCAGAACGCCCGCCACCGGCCAGGAGCTGCAAAACGGACACGTGCGGCTTTCCGGGTTGGCACGCACGTCGCCTCGCGAGGCGAGATACTCCGCGAACGGTTGTAACAGCACGCGTGTAAAAAACCGCCCGATGGGATCCGCCGCCAGAGCATGTGCACCCGCAGCGTCCCACGCTGCTTGCAACAACCCTTCGCCCGCCACACGATCGGCGATGCGTTCCCGGCCGCGCTGCGCAAGCCCGGCGGGACCACTGCGTGTCGCCACGTCGATCAGGCCGGGAAAATGTTTCGCCAGAGCGCGCACGTCGGTCTCGCAGTCAGACTGCACCAGGTCGAAAATCCGAGCTTGAAACCCGGCCAGTTCACGATAAAAATCGAGCAGCTCGCGAGCCGGCGCGTGACTTTGGGCGAGTTGTTCGGCGCGGCGGATACGCGCGTCGAAACGCCCCTTCATTCCTCTGTGGGCGCCGAGCCGGTGATGCGCTGATACCAAAGCCGGTGAAGCGTCCTGGCCCAGGCGCGCGAAACATAACCAGTGGTGATCGCCCGCATGCTTCCTGGCTCAAGAAACACACCCATATAGACGTGGATCAGAAAGCCGCCGATCGTGGCCAGCGCGGAGATCTCGTGTACCAGTACCATCGTGCCGCGAATCCACGCCGCCTGGCGTGGGATGTACTCGGGCAGCCACAAAAAGAATCCGGAGAGCAGCAGCAAAAGCGCGCCGTACAGCATTAGCCAATAGAACAGCTTTTGTCCGGCGTTAAATCGATCTTGCGGCGGAACCAGGTTATCGTGGTTGGTGATGTAACTCTCTATCCGATCCATCCAGACTTTGTCCGTCTCCGTAATCTCCATATCGCGATGCCACAGGCTGTTCATCCACATGGTCCCCATCAGGAACACGATCCCGACGATGGGATGCCAGAACCGCGACGTCGGCCCCCCGCCGAGTACAGTCGCAAGCCAGAACAGGTGCGGTGTGTAGAATGCGAGTCCGGTCGCAAGGCAATAGAGATAGGTCAGACCGGTGAGCCAATGCATCACCCGCTCGCGAAACGTGTAGCGCTCAATATCGCCTTGCGTGTCCATCGGACGTACGTTCGCGGCGGCGCTCACTTCGTTTCTCCCTTCGTATCTTCCTCAATTCTCTTAGGGCCAAAACGAATAAAGTGAGTCGCCAGACCGACGATTCCGGCCACCATGGCGAGATCGCCCAACCACTTGAGCGGGCCTTTCCATATCCGCACCGTCCACGGGATCTGCGGATCTTTCGGAAGGCCTCCGTAAAGCTCCGGATGCTCGATGTCATGCAGCACGTACATTACATGCGTCCCGCCGACACCGACGGGATCGTAAAGCCCGGCATTCTTGTGCGACGTGTGTTCGTGCAATTGCCGAACGCGCGCGCCGGCCAACTCCTTCATGTCGTCCTTGCTGCCGAAGTGTAAACAACCCGTGGGGCAAGCCTTGATGCAAGCAGGCTCCAGCCCCGCGCCCACCCGGTCCGAACACAACGTGCACTTGTGGACCTTCTTCGTCTCGCTGTTGAACTTCGGAATATTGAATGGGCAGCCGGTCACGCAATATTGGCAGCCGATGCAGTGCTCCTGCTGAAAATCGACGATGCCGTTCGAATATTGCACGATGGCGCCGTCGGCAGGACACGCCATTAGACAACCCGGCTCGGCGCAGTGCATGCACTGATCCTTGCGCATCAGCCAGCTCAAGGTTCCGTCGTCTGCGACGTGTTCGTTGAAGCGAATCAGGTTGTAGTAGTTCCATGCCGTGTCAGGCATGGTCTGATAGGTGTTGTCGAAAACTGTCGGACGGAAAGGATAACCGTTCCACTCCAGACAAGCGACTTCGCAGGCTTTACAGCCGATGCAGGTGGTGACGTCGATCAACTTGCAAACATCGTAGTCGCGGGATGTGTCGCGCCCCGGCACGGGCCCGGCGTGCCCCGAGATTGCCTTGATTTGCAGGGGTCCGTTGCTCATGGTCTCAAGCCTTCTCGAGCTTCACCAGAAAGCCCTTGAATTCGGGTGTGTAGGCGTTCGGATCGGTCACCGTGGGCGAAAGCAGGTTCGCGATCGAGCGCGGCACCCTGCCGGCGTCTTCCTGGATTCCGCGGTATCCCTGATGAATCGGGAGCCCGATCTGGTAGACTTTCTTGCCGTCGATGGTCATAGGCCGGATACGGCGCGTCACCATCGCCTTGGCGTGATAGGTGGCTCGCGCGCTGGTCACCTTTACCGGTTCGCCGCCGATAATTCCCAGCTCGTTCGCCAGTTCCACCGGGATTTCCACGAACATTTCCGGAACAAGTTCGACATTCATCGGATTATTCTTGGTCCAATAATGATAATGTTCCGTAAGCCGATACGTAGTGCAGACGATCGCATACCCCTCAGCCGATGTCCCGTACTTATCGAGATTCGTGCTGAACTTCTTCACCACCGGATTGTTTGATTGGCTAGGGTGCAGCGGGTTCGCGATCGGGCTCTCGAAGGGCTCATAATGTTCAGGGAACGGGCCGTCCGCCATGCCGCCCAGTGGCACAAACAATCGCCCCACGCCTTCCGGATTCATAATGAAGGGTCCCATGTGGTCCTTAGGCTGCGAGTCGGGTTTGAAATCGGGCACGTCGTTGCCCACCCAACGCTTCTGCGCCTCGTTCCACCAGACCTGCCTGCGGCCGGAATCCCACGGCTTTCCGTTCAAGTCGCAAGAAGCGCGGTTATAGAGGACACGCCGGTTCATCGGCCATGACCACCCCCAGTTCGGATAAATGCCGAGACCCGAGGGGTCGTCGGTCCCTCGCCGCTGGATCAGTGCGCCCGCCTCGGTCCAGGAGCCGCACCAGAGCCAATTCCCGCTCGCCGTCGATCCATCGTCGCGCAGGAAAGCGAACCCCGGTAACTGCTGGCCAGCCTTAATGACTTGCTGCGTGGCAGGATCAGTTACGTCGCCGAGTGCGCGGCCGTTCAGCTCTTTCGCTACCTCAGCCAGCGACGGATTCTCGGGGTCCGTGTAGTTCCATGCCAAATTGACGATCGGATCTGGGAATTTTCCGCCCTCTTTCTGATATAGCTCGCGGACTTTCAGAAAAATACGAGTCAGAATTTCCTGATCGAGCTTCGCGTCTCCAGGAGGCGGCACGGCGGCCCATTTCCATTGCAGCCAGCGCGCCGAGTTTACAAACGTGCCATCCTTCTCGGCGAAGCCCGCGCCGGGAAGACGATACACCTCGGTCTGAATACTTTTCTTCTCTTCCGGCGGAACTCCCGGCGACTGCCAGAAGCTGCTGGTCTCTTCCGGATAAAGATCGCAAACCACCAGCCAGTCGGCCTTTTTCAGGGCGTCGATGTTCTTCTGGGAATTCGGCCCGATGGCCACGCCGTTCATGCCGAACGCCAGTAATCCCTTCACGTTGCCGCGATACATGTCATCCCAGATGTGGGCCCATGAGTACTCGCGATCGACTTTGGGCAAGTAGGCGTACGCCCAATCGTTCTCTTTGGTGGCCGCCGCGCCGTACATCGACTTAAGCAGCGATACGGCAAATTTCGGGGTATTCGACCAATAATTCCAGGACTCCCAATCCTTGGGCTTCGACGCAGTGGGAGTAATGCGCTTCATCCACCCGGCGAAATTCCCATCGGCTGGAGTCGGAACCTTCAGATACCCGGGTAGATTGTCGAAGATTCCCGCCATGTCCGTGGCGCCCTGAATATTCGAGTGCCCGCGCAGCGCGTTCACGCCTCCGCCTGCCCGACCGACGTTGCCCAGGAGCAATTGCAGCATCGCCGCGGTGCGGATGATCTGCGACCCAAAGGTATGCTGCGTCCAGCCAACGGCGTAAATAATGGTCGCGACCTGCTTGGTGTCGCCGTCCTTTCGAATCGATGTGAACAGATCCGCGGCCTTCAAGAACTGATCCTTCGGAATACCCGTAATGCGCTCCACCATCTCTGGGGTGTAGCGCGAATATTGTTGCTTGAGAAGCTGATATACGCAGCGCGGATTTTCGAGCGCCGGATCGAAATCGACGTTGGGCGGAAGCAACGGTGGAGTATTCTCCGTGGGCGCCGCCTTGCCGCCGCTCTCTTGATAATTCCAAGTGGCCTTGTTATAAGTCTGAGCCGATGGATCGAAGCCGGAATATAAACCGTCCTCCGGCAGCTTGAATCCTTCGCGAATCACGAACGCGGCATTGGTGTAGTTGACCAGATATTCCTTCGCCACACGCCCGTTCTCGAGCGCGTAGTGAATCACGCCGCCCAGGAAAGCAATATCGCTTCCGGCGCGAATCTGCAGGAACAAATCCGCTACTGCCGCAGTCCGCGTGAACCGCGGATCCACCACGATCATCTTCGCGTTGCGCTGCCGCTTGGCTTCGATTGGCCATTTGAATCCGCACGGATGATTCTCCGCCGGATTTCCGCCCATGATCAACATCATGTCTGTATTCTTGATGTCGATCCAGCCATTCGTCATGGCACCGCGTCCAAATGTTGGCCCCAAACTGGAGACCGTTGGACCGTGTCAAACCCTGGCCTGATTTTCCAGGAAGCAGACTCCCAAGCTGCGCATGGTCTTCACGACCAGGTAGTTGAACTCGTTGGTGTCCGTACACCCGCCGTTCCAGGCGATGCTCTCCAACCGGTTCACTGAGCGCCCTTGCGCGTCTGTGGTGATAAACGTCTCGTCGCGCGTCTTCTTGATATGCCGCGCAATTTCGTTGTAGGCCTGATCCCATCCGATGTCTTCCCAATGATCCGAGCCCGGGCGCCGCACCTGCGGTTTCAGCAGCCGGCGATCGTTGAGAATGTCCTGCATCAGCGACGATCCCTTGGGGCACAGCGTCCCTCGGTTGATGGGATGGTCCGGATCGCCTTCGACATGCACCACCTGCGCCGTCACGTTCTTCGCCTTGTCGCCGAGGGTGTGGATGATCACCCCGCAGCTCACGGAACAATACGGACAGGTGGAGCGCGTCTCGGTAGTGCGGGCGATCTTCAGTTCTTGCGCTTGGGCGTATGCTTTTTGGACGTTAAAGCCGAGGACGGAAGCAACAACGGTTCCGCCGCTCGCCCGAAGGAAATTCCTGCGCGTGGGGTTCACTGGGCATCTCCTGGCAAAGCAGCTGACTGCGACCTTAGTGTAGCACCAGGATAGTCCAACGACATCACCATTTTCAGTGATTTGGCAGTTCACAAATTTAGCGACACAGAATTAGCGGACGACCGGCAATTGACTTGGGCGCGGGCCGCGCGCTATGGTGCGAAGAGAGGCTCTTCCCAGGTAACGCCCGTCAGCGACATGGGGCGCGGTAGCCAAGTGGTAAGGCAGAGGTCTGCAAAACCTTTATTCACCGGTTCGACTCCGGTCCGCGCCTCCAGCGAGCTACGGGATATCCCTTGTTAGCGACGAAACTTACAATCGCAAGCTCGTTCGTTCACGCCCACGGCGATTCTCAAGACTTCTCAATATTCTGACCGAGCCGAGCCCGCTTGGCACAAAGGACTGTCGCTGCCTCCTCCGAGGCGGCCTTGACCAGGGGGCCCATTTTCGGATGGTTCGGGATGATGTCAGCCGGGAGGCCGTAGGCTTGGAGCGTGGCTGTCATGACGGGGCCAACTGACGCGATCGCAACATCATCGCGCAACGCGTCTCGTACTTGTGCCTCGATTCCAAGGTCATGCGCGACTTCGATCAGGTGGTCCAATTGAATGGACGAAGTGAATATGACGACGTCGATCGTGCGGGCGGCGAGCCGGACTGCGGCTTCGCGCAGAGGCTCACGATCGTCGGGCAGTTCCCAGCGGTAGATCGCAACCGGGGTGACTTTCGCACCCAATTTTTGGAGTACTTCATTCATCTCGATATTCGGCCGGCCATATTCTTGCACCGCGATGCGCCGCTCAGGGCGTGTGGCTACCGCTGCAACAATCTCTTTCCACGTGTTTGGCTCGGGAACCACAACGGCCACGGGCACATCCATGGACCTGAGCAGAGGCACAGGCTTCGGGCCTCGCGATACGATTGTGACGCGCCGCAACGCCGCCGCTAAACGCTCCACCGGCATATGCGTCAGAATAACGTCGCGCAAGAACGCTAGGCCGGCGCCGGTCATGCATACCAATAGGTCGAATTCTCCGGCTTCCAGACGCTCTACGAAACGGACTAAGTCGCCGTGATCTTCGAGCGCGCGCTCCTGCACTGATGGAGCCACGAACGCGACGCCATCCAGGCGACGAATGAGCCCCTCAATCTCTTTAGCGCGGCGGCTTTCCAGACTCAGGACGCGTAGTCCAGCAAATGACATCTACGGAAGCGAGTTATCCCCCTTCAAACGAGTATTGCGTATGCATGGTTAGAAGCGGTAGAAAAACTCCAGATATCCGAACCGTCCATCTTTGCCGTTCGGATAAATCTGCTCCATGACAGCCAGTCCTTGGGTATAGCCAAGATAAGCGGTCAACGTGACCTTGCGCTCGGGCCGGTATTCCACGCTTGTGTTGTACAAATTTCCAAGCGACTGGCGGCCGGAAGTGGAGCGTCCGGTGTATCCGAACGTCCAGGGCTGATACACACCCCCGCCGCTGTACCACAAGTCGTTCGCATTGCTGAGACGGAGCGAGTGGAAATCCGTGGAGACGGTCACCTTGGCGTGCGGGCGGAGAATCAGAGCGCCTGACAGATCCTCGGTGTTCATCATATTGAAGAACGGGAACAGCGCGTAGGGTCGAGGAGTGGGCAGGACTTGAAAGAAAGTTCCGTGGGTGTTGTCGTTGGGATTTCCATCGCCCGAGCCTTTCGTGAAGCTGGAGCGCAGCCAGGGTTTCACTTGCTGCAGAACATTCGGCTGCCAGCCGCCCTCGAAATCGATCGCGTAGGCACGTTGTTGCTGGGTGCCCCATCGTCCCGTTTGTACAGCTCCCCAGGCCAGCAGATCCCAGATACCCGCAGTGGTGGTGTAGGCGTGCAGGCTATGCCCGCCGAATGTATCGATGCGAATGTTCACCGTGTCGCCGCGCCGCACCGCCAGCGGGCGATTGTCTGTTTTCAGGATATGCCGCCAATCGTCATACTCCAGCACGAAGAAGCGGGTGTCGGCGGCGTGATTGCCCTTGCCCCATTCTTTCGTGTATGCGCCATAGCCAAAGCCGACGCGGTTCCAGCCCCAGCCGTCGACTTGAAAGACACCGCGTGTTGGGACGGCCGCAACAAACGTGAAGTTGTCCGACGACGTCATCGACAGTGAGTAGTGCAGGCCGTCGAAGCTTCGGCCCACATCGGACCAGCCAAAGTCGCCCAGCAGCCGCTGGCTGACTCGATCCTTTTTCACGGCGGCCAAGGTGTCGTTCTTAGGTTTGATTTCGCTTCCGTCGAGAAACGTGAAGCGGCCGACTTGCAGGGTTTGCTTCTCGCTTCCGCCCAATGCGTCGAAGCGCACGTAAAGTTGTTTTGGGAAGATCATGGCGGTGTTTGGATGCCCGCCGTTCGAGGTGTAGTAGTTGGAACCCAGGCCGAGCGCTCCTTGCGGAGCGGCATTGGTGGCTTGAGAGGGCAGGCCGAGGAGAAATGGAACGGCGAATTCTGCATCCCAATCCCAGCTAGCGAGCTTTTCGGCGAAGTTCAGCCGCAGCAGGTTTCCTGAATACTCGTACTGATTCTGACCCGTGGCTGGCTGGAACCAGTCCCAGACGTACAAACGCGACCGCAGCGTACCAGTGAAGGTGACGTCGCCGAGTTTGATTGGTTCGGCGGCAGCCGATGCGGAGGAATTGGCTGCGGGGGACGGATTGGTATTGTCTGCCGGGTTCGGTGGATTGGCGAGCGGCTGGGACCATGCACCAGCACACACTAGAAACAGCGACGAGAGAACGATAATGTGCCGCATGATCAATCTCCTGCCGCCGCAGTTGCCGCGATGAGCTGTCCGGCCAGCCGTGCTTCCATCTCTTCGCGAGCGGCGCGCTCGTCCACTTCCGAGAAGCGAACCAGGATGGTCAGCGAAGATGTGAGGGTGACCAGGATGCCCAGAATCAGGATCGCTTGAGGCCACGAGAGGCTGGAGCTCTTAAACAGAAAGCCAGCCAGAACCGCGCCGACGTTGCCGCCCGCACCCACGATGCCGGCTACCGCTCCCAACGCTCGTTTGTTGACGAACGGAACAATGGAGTAAGTCGCGCCATTAGACATTTTCACAAAAAGTCCGGCCAGCATCATGCAACCGATCGCCAGTGGAAGCCAGCGCATTTGCGAGAACAGCATCAAGCCCAAGCCTTCGGCGAACAATGTGCAGCCCAGCAGCGCGACACGGCCTCGCAATCCCCAGCGCCGGTTGCAGCGGTCACTGACGATTCCCCCCAGGGCTCGCGCGAAGAGATTCATCATGCCGAACGAAGCTGCCACGAACCCAGCCGCGGTCAGCGCCAGATGGAAGTAATCGGCGAAATACAGGGCGGCAATGTTGTCGATGGTCAATTCCATGCCGAAGCAAGCCGCGTAGATGACGAACAGCGACCAGACGCGGGGGGCGCGGAATGCCTCGCCAAGATTGCTTGTCGCCTTGGACTTTCCTGTCAGTTCACCCCTCGCGCGCAATTCGGAGAAATTGCCGTCGGGGGTGTCCTTGGTGAAGACGAAGTAGGCGATCCCGCATAGCAACATGGCGGCGCCGGGAACGAACATCGCCATGCGCCAGCCCCACCACGCGCCCACGCCTAGGCTGAGGAACGCGGCGAATAGTAGTGGCATCACCATTTGTGTGACTCCACCTCCGAGATTTCCCCATCCGGCGGCCGCGGCGTTGGCGGTTCCGACGATGTTCGGCGCGAACATGACCGAAGTGTGATATTGCGTGACTACAAAGGATGCGCCGATGATGCCGATCGCCAGACGGAACGCCAGGAACGAAGCATAGTCGTGCGACAGGCCAATGCACATTACCGGCAGGGAACCGATGACCAGCAGGGCGGAATACGTTTTGCGCGGCCCAATCCGGTCGCATAGCCAGCCCATCAAAAGTCGCCCGAAGACAGCGAGCGCAACCGAAGCGATGATCGAGTTGCCGGTTTGCGCTTTGGTCAGATGCAGCTCTTGCCGGATCACCGGCATGAGCGGCGCGACGCCAAACCAGCTAAAGAAGCAGAGAAAGAACGCGATCCACGCCATGTGGAACGCGCGCATGGGCGCACTGGAGAAATCCGCCAGGCGAATGCGGGTAGCTTTGTCGCGAATGTTCACAGAGTCAGTTCTCCTTCGTTAGTTGAAAGTGAAAGCTGGCTCCTACGAGGGATCACCCACAGCCATCGGGATACCCGTTTGCATCCGCTCAGCCGATGATGGTTGCCTCAAACGTTGAGGCGGCTACGGCACCAAGATGTTTCTTTACGCAACGGCTTCTTCCGGTTCGATGCGGCTACCATAGCCGACATCCACCAGAACGATGCCGTTTTCCACTCGCGTTGGGAACGTTGTTACGCAGGCCGGAAGTGACGCGCGCACCGCCAAGCCTGTGTTCAAATCGAATCTCCACCCATGCAGTGGGCAGACAACCTCGGTGCCGGAGACTATGCCGTCGCATAGTGGACCGCCCTTGTGAGGACATTGATTCTCGATGGCCGCGAAACGGTCGCCGAGGTTGAAGATGGCCAGGTCGACACCGCCGATCGTGACTGAGCGGCCTTCTAGCGGCGGGACATTCTCCGTCGTTGTGATGCGCGTCCACTGGCGTTCGGAAGTCATGCGGGCGTGTTCTCCAAGGGTTGGATTTGGACGAATTGCGTGGGATTCACCGGAGCTTCGCGCTCCAGCCAGGCATCCTTTGAAATCGCTTTCGATCTTTGGAGCCGGTCCAGCAACTTTTGTTTTTCAGACTCCGGCGCATACACTGTATCCTTGCGGATTTTCTCGATGCCGAGGCGCTCGACGAAGTCGTAGGTGCGCTCCAGGTAGTTCCCGTTCTCGCGGTAGTACTGGAAGAACAGCTCGCAGGCTTCGAGCGCCAGCTCGGTTGTTTGCACCGTGATCAAAAGGTCGGCCTTGCGTACCGACTTCCCGGCGGCGCCGCCCACAACAACTTGCCAGCTTCCATCCTGGCCGATCATTCCTATGTCCTTCACGGTCGCCTCTGCGCAATTGCGTGGACACCCGACCGCGCCCATTTTCACTTTGTGCGGCGTAAACAGATTCTCGAGACGGCGCTCCAACTCGATGCCGGCGCGCGTCGAGTCCTGTACTCCAAACCGGCAAAACTCGGTGCCCACGCAGGTCTTCACCATGCGCACACCCTTGGTATAAGCTTGGCCCGATGGCATGCCGAGATCGGCCCAGACACTCGGCAAGTCCGCCTTTTTCACGCCGAGCAAATCAATGCGCTGGCTCCCCGTCACCTTCACCATAGGCACGTTGTATTTTTCGGCCACGTCGGCGATGCGCCGCAGTTCGGCGGGCGACGTCACACCGCCGCGCATGCGCGGGATCACGGAGAACGTGCCGTCTTTCTGAATATTGGCGTGGACCCGATCGTTGATGAACCGCGCCGAGCGGTCCTCGTCGTGTCCGCCACACCACAGCATGTCCAGCATGTAACTCAGGGCGGGTTTACAGACTTCACAGCCCTTTCGATTGCCGTACACGTTCAACACCTCTTGCACCGACTTCAGTTGTTGACCGCGAACGATATCCCGAAGCCGTTCGTACGAGAATGGCACGCACGAGCACAAAGTAGTTCGGGTCTCCTCCTGAAATTCAGGCGCGACCGCGCGTAGAAGCTGCTGGCACAGATTGGTACAACTGCCGCAACTGGTGGAAGCGCGCGTCGATTGCTTGAGTTGGTCCAGCGTGTTGATGCCGTTCTGATGAATCGCGTGGATGATGTCGCCTTTGGAAACGCCATTGCAACCGCAGACCACGTCGCTATCGGGCATTTCGGCGACTCTAAGGCCCTCGTCAGGGACAGGCGGTGGGAACAGCAGATGCCGGCGGTGTGGGGTAAGATCGGTGTCATCGCGGAGCCACTGCGTGTAACGGCGTTCGTCGGAGCTGTCACCAACCAGGATCACGCCGCGAAGCCGGTTGTCCTTCAGCAGCAGCTTCTTATAAATTCCAAGCGATGCGTCCTCATAGCGGACCGTCTCGACGCCGGGTTCGGAATCATCAATCGCGCCGGCGGAGAAGATGTCCACGCCCATGATCTTCAGCTTCGCGGCCGGGGCTGCACCTGTGAACGCAGACCCGCGATTCCCGGTAATCGCCGCGGCCAGGACCTTGCCCTGTTCCATGAGCGGCGCTACCAGTCCGAACGTCTGCCCGCGGTGTTCGGTGCACTCTCCGACGGCGAAGATATCGGGATCGGAACTTTGCATGTAGTCGTCGACGACGATCCCGCGGCGTACTTCAAGCCCCGCCTTCCGGCCGAGCTCGACATTCGGTTTGATCCCAACGGCAATCACCACCAGGTCCGCTTCAATCTCCTCGCCCGAAGCGAACCGAAGCCCATCCACACGGCCGTTTCCGAACAGCGCCTGTGTTTGCTTGGGAAGGAGCACCCGGATGCCGAGGCCTTCGATCTTGCCCCGGAGTAACGCACCTCCGGCGGAGTCCAATTGACGCTCCATGAGCGTTTCCATGAGGTGTACGACGCTCACCTCGCAGCCCCGCAATTGCAGGCCGCGTGCGGCTTCCAGGCCCAGCAATCCACCGCCGATCACCACCGCTTTGCAGCCAGGGCGGGCCTTGGCGATCAGAGCCCGAGCGTCGTCCAGCGTGCGGAACACGTGGACGTTCTTCTTGTCGGCGCCCGGAATGGGGGGAATGAACGCGCTGCTGCCGGTGGCCAGGATCAGCTTGTCGAACGGCGTTACTCCGCCATGCGCATCGATGGCCACGCGCTGAACGCGGTCGATATGGTCAATACGAACGCCGAGGCGCGCCTGGATGCCGTTGTCCCGATACCATCCGGTGTCGTTGAGAACGATCTCGTCAGCCGACTTCTCACCCGCCAACACCATGGAGAGCAGAATGCGATTGTAATTTGGTTGCGTCTCGTCGCCGAAAATTGTGATGTCGAAATCGTGGCGAAGCCTGAGGATCTGCTCTACGCACGCTACGCCCGCCATTCCGTTTCCCACCACAACGAGTTTCTTCATGGCCGCACTCCTGTTCGTTCCACCCGCACTGCGCACTGCTTGTAGTTCGGCTCGCGCGAAATCGGATCGAACGCGCTTTGCGTCACCTCGTTCACATTGGTCTCGGAGAAATGAAAAGGCATGAATACTTGTCCCGGCGCGGTGATTTCGGTCAAGCGCAGCTCTACGCTGGAAACGCGGCCTCGCTGCGACACGACATCCACCCGATCATGGCTGCGCAAGCCAAGCTGCTTCGCGTCGCGCGGGTTCATCTCCAGCCAGGCTCGCGGCGAGAGATGTTCCAGGATCGGGACTTCGCGGGTCTTGGTTCGCGTATGCCAGTGCTCCACTGTTCGTCCCGTGTTGAGGATTAGCGGAAAATCTCGCGCCGGCTGTTCCGGAAACGGCTCCCAATCCGCCGCGATCAGCCTCGCCCGGCCGTCGGAAGTCTGGAAGCGGCCATCCGTGTACAGCCTCGTTGACGAGGTTCCTTCTTGCGGAAACGGCCACTGTACCGGGCCTTGTTCGGCCAGCAGCGCATAACTGATGCCCGAATAATCGCAGAGCCGGCCCTTTGAGACGTGCGTCCATTCCTCGAAGGCGTCTTCAACCGAATGCCAGCCGGGAAATAGCTCTTCGCGGCACCCGAGTTTTTCCGAGACCGTGAGAAAGATGTCGAAGTCCGAGCGCGCTTCCCCGGGCGGCGTCACGGCACGGTTTACTTTGCTGACGCGCCGCTCTGAGTTGGTGTAGGTGCCTTCTTTTTCTCCCCAGATCGCGGCAGGCAAGACCAGATCGGCTCGCTGAGTGGTGGGTGTTGGATGATAGCCGTCCTGCACCACCAGGAAGTCAAGATTCGAGAGCGCCTGGTCCAGCACGCCTTGGTTCGGAAAAGACACCACCGGGTTGGTCGCGATGATCCAAAGTCCGCGAATACTCGTTGCGAGCGCCGCTTCGATGATGTCGGGATACGCTAGGCCGCGCTTAGCAGGAAGCCGCGATTCGTCGATGCGCCAGAGCTCAGCCAGCTCCTTGCGGTCGGTCGCGTTATCGAACTTCCGATAGCCAGGCATGCTGGACGTGAAGCCAGCCTCGCGCGTCCCCATGGCGTTGCACTGACCCGTAATCGAGAACGGAGCCGCACCGGGTCGCCCAATATTTCCGGTCAGCAGCGCGAGGTTGCAGATCGCATTCACTGTGGCCGTGCCCAGGGTGCTGTGATTCACTCCCATCGTCCAACCGATGAACCCGGCGCGCGCCCGGCCGTACAGAAATGCAGTCTTGTAGAGCAGCTCCTCGCTCAAACCCGTGATCTCCGACACTCGATCCGGCGTATACGCTTCAAGAAAACGCGCCAGTGCGTCAAAACCCGTGGTGTGCTTCTCGATGTAAGTTCGATCGATTAGCCCGTGACGAATCAGAATGTGTGCGATCCCATTGGCGAGCGCCAGGTCCGAGCGGGGCTTCAGCGGAAGATGCAAATCCGCCAGCATTGCAGTCTTCGAGACGCGCGGATCCGCGACAATCAGCGTCTTGCGCGGGTTGGCATCCAGGTATTGGCACAGGATCGGGTGGTTGTCCGCGATGTTCGCTCCGATCAGTAAAATAACGTCGGCTGTCTCCAGGTCTTCGTACGCGCCGGGAGGTCCGTCGCTCCCGAACGACAGCTTGTATCCGGAGACTGCGGTGGCCATGCAGAGTGTCGTGTTGCCGTCGTAGTTGCTGGTCCCAAAACCGAGTTGGACCAGCTTGCCGAGCGTGTAAAACTCCTCGGTCACCAGTTGACCCGTGCTCAGCACACCCAGGGACTGAGGGCCATGCTTGGCCTGGAGTTCGCTGAAACGTTTGGTCATCGTATCCAGTGCCTCGTCCCACCCGACCCGCATCAGCTTGCCGTTCTTTCGCAACAAAGGATACTTCGCGCGGTTCTCGGCCTCTATCGTGTAATGCTCGGAAAGCCCCTTGGGACAGAGCTTGCCGCGGTTGACTGGATGAGTCGCCAGAGGGCGCGACACGATCGCTCGCCCGTCTTTCACTCCGATCTCGATCCCGCATCCAACGGAACAATAGCCGCATGTAGTGGGCACCCAATGTTCGGGGATCTTCTTCGCGGAAGTGTAGCCGGTGGAGTCGTCTCGGGAATAGGCGTAGTCTTCCTGCAAGGTGTCCAAGCCTGCGGCGCGTTTCCAGTTCAGAAGTTTCGAAGTCATGCAGCCCTCCCGGATGCTGTGAACGCGGCCGCGATGTTCTTGGGAACTACCGACACGAAAAAGAGCCAGCGGCCGATCCATTCTCCGGCCAAGGCCAGAGCGAATGCTGCTGCAGTGATCCAATGCGAATGTGCGTTCACTGGCAGTACGATGCCCGCAATGACGAGGATGGCGAGGCGAATCAGGAACACACTCTTCAGGCGTCCCGAGAGCAGCAGAGCGGAGGCGCGTAACTCATACTGCTCCGAGCGCGAAAGACAGAGGAACTTGAGCACTTGCGTAAGAAGCTGTGCCCCGCCGCCAGCGGCCGCGGCTCGCGCCAACCAGAACTGGTCCACATTGTTCAGCGTCTGAGTTTCCAGCATCCCAACGAACAGCGGGCCGAGAAACGCAGCCGTGAAAAGGAACTCCGCGATCGTGTACCGGCTGGACCACGCCGGCCGTGCCGGAACCATATAGATGCGCGCCGAACAGAGGACCCCGGTCATTCCGCAGAGCACGGTCAATAAGCCGGCTGGAAACTGTGCTCGAAAATGCATCAGTACGATCCCGGCATATAGGCCCGCGACTCCCGCGAAAATCGAGAGGGTAAACACCTCGCGGCTCAGCCAGGATCGGCGCAGTCCCTTCAGAGCTCGCCATGCGTAGAGCGGCCGGCCAAGATGCAGACTCGCCGTGCCCAGGCTGATCCCCGCCAATAGCAAGGAACCGAGAACCGATATCCAGCGAGCGGCACTCGGATCCAGAAGATCGAGCACCCACAACGTCCCGAATGCACCTACTGATAGCTGCGTCAGTACCAGCATGAAGACCAGCGGCCAATGCGGATGCTCAGGAACGATCCTCTGCGTGTCGACGCGGCCGGTATCAGGCGACAGATTCTCCGGCAGCGTGACTCGCGTGGTTGAAATGCTGTCGTCTGCCGACGGCAGCCCTGGGGCGTCGGCACTCAGGTAATCCCGACGCCATTCTTCAATGTTCACGATCTCGACTGCGATGGCGCCTTCCGGACATGCCCCGACACACGCCGGCGCCATGCCGTCTTCGATCCGGTTATGGCAGAGATCGCATTTGCCCACTACGCCACGCTCCGCGTTGTACTGCGGCACGCCGTAGGAACAATTCCAAGTACAGTATTGACACCCGATGCACGCATCGGCGTCATGAATGACGACGCCAGTGACGGGATCTTTGGTATATGCCTCCACCGGGCAACCGATCAGGCAAGAAGGCTCCACGCAGTGGTTGCACCCCATCGAAAGATAATGGCGTTGGACACGAGGGTAGTGCCCCCCTTCCAGTTCACCGACTCGCCGCCAGTTGATCGCGGCCGGGTTTCCGTTTTGCTCGTTGCACGCCACCACGCAGCACTTGCAGCCGATGCACTTGGTCATGTCGAAGTGGAAGCGATACTGCTCGCCGTGCTGGAGCGGACGCGACGGGATCAGCGGTCCAGGCTCCGCCTTAATTTGGATCAATGCCGTTGGTCGAACAGGAGCGACGACACATACGAGTTCACTCCCGAGCAATGGCAAATCCATCGCGTCGTGGACCGGTATTTCGGGATACACTTTGACCGTTCGCGCCACCAGCGCTCCTTGTATCGACACGTGCAGCCACACACGCCGCAATACGCAGCGGCAAACTAACAACTTGGAACAGGAAACGGCTCGGTCAAAGAGCCAAGGGTGGGAGGCAAACGAGGTCCCAGGAAACTGCGCTGGAAACCCGTTCGTTTCGCGAGCGAATTAAGGAAAAAGTATATCAGCAAACCGCGGGTATGTGAAGAGAAAAATTGAGTTAGCCATTGCTGACGTTCGTGCGCAGCGCGAATAAAACGTTTTGGCGCGTTGATATGCCGGTGTCAGGCGAGCCCGGGGGGCGAGTTGAGTAACCGGCCTGGATGCGCGCGACGTTAGTCAGAAGCTTGGCCCCGATCGCTAGTCTTTTGGTTTCCCGCGCATTCGCAAGCCGACAGCATCGTAGTCAACCTTTACTCGTGAGTTCGATTCTCACCCGCGCTTTCAGAAAAGATTCTAACGGTCCGTCTCTTCGCCTTCGTTAACTATGCGCCTTGACCACCCGCAGGAAAACCTTGCGGAACTGATCGAACAGATGTTCAAAATCGCCTATCTCATCGTCCGCTGATTTCCGGATTTCACACTCATAGTCTCCGCCGACCACGCGCGTCGCCACCTCGATCATGTTGTCCAGCCGCCGGAAGACGAATGAGTTCAACATAAAACCCACCACCACCGAAATGAGCACCACTACTCCCACGATCATGACGATCACCTTGATTTCAAGGGCGCGTAGATCCGCGAATGAGCGCGTCATATCTTTGGCGACGAAGATGGCACCCGATCGCTGGCCGTCGACGCTGAAAATCGGGAAGACGCCGCGGACGTACTTGTTGGACCCGATGGATGTTTGTCCCAGCGCCTCGCCATCTGGAGGCAGGCTATCGATGTCCAGATGAATATCCATCAACCGGTTGTCCTCTAGCGTCCGATCCGCCGCTACGATCGTATCCAGATCGTTCCAGTTATCCCGCTCACCCCGCGACTTCCTGAAGTCCGCCCATTTGTCCGGTTGCAGTAGTGCCTTCTTCAAAGCCAGGCCGTATTGGTTGCCGGTCTGCGTTTGCATCCTGCCGAAGAAGTGCCCGATCTGTTCGCCCACTTCCACATAACCCAGAATCTGTCCCTGCCGGTCACGCTGCGGCATCATTACCCGCAACGCAAATCCGGAATGCCCCAGCTCCTTGCCCGCGACCAACTGCTTGGTTCGAACGCACCGCTCATACATCGATCTTTCCAGCGGATCGCCAAACTGGGTTGGATTGTGAATCCGCAGATACACGGTTCCTTGCCGCTCGCGATTGTTGTATTGCCAAAGCGTGAATTGGTATTGGGTCCGTAAGCGTTCGAATAACGGTTTTGCATTCGCGTACAACTCCTGCCGGTGCGAGTCCGTGTAACTGCCCGCGTATGCGTCGCTCGTGAGGATTGCTTCCAGGACCGCGGACAGTTTGCCGATTTCCGTTTGCTCCAACTCCAGAAATGCCTGCCGGGCTTGCACGATCGCATCGCGAGTCATGCGGTCTGTCTGGCTAGCGAAGCTCGCTTGAATCACCGTCAGGATGCCAAGCGCGGCCAGGAACAGGCACAGCGCCACTACGCCGATTACTTTCACCCGCAGCGAACTGAGTCTCATACGTTGCTCTCTTCCATTCCCAAGGCTAAACGGCGATGCCGAGTACCTCCTGGATCGCTTCTTTCAGCGCTCGAATCTCCTCTGGGTTGTCCGGCGTGTCGGGTTGAATCATCCCGATAATGAGGCATGCGCGCAGGCCGATTTGCCCTTTGATTTTCAGCGGATCTTTCCCCAGGCGCTTCGATTCGGTTTCGATGACGGTCCGGTACTTGAACATCATTCCCATTTTTTCGCCTCGCTTTCATCGAACAAGACGACGCGTGCGACCCCGCGCCAAACACCATATCGGCTCGGAACGGCGGACCTTTCGGGAATACGTTTTCGGCCGCCGTGGAGTTGCCGTCAATCCCGTAAATCGCTGACCTGCTTAGGGAAACCACGCTGCTTGTGATACACTAAGCCGCATGTACTTCGGGACGGGATCGCTCAGAGCTTTGGTCATCAGCGCCACTTTCCTGGCGTTCGGCGCATTCGCCAAAGCAGACAGTATCGTGGTCCAGCTGGGCGCCGGGACCTCTGGCCTGTTCAGCAACGGCGACGAGGTCCAGGAATCCGGAGCCATTCTAACGCCTACCTTGACCTTGGACGTGCCCGAGACGCTCTCTTTTTATGCACCCTTCTATGGGGCCCTTTGCACCACTTGTTCCGGAACTGTGACTGGCACTCTCTCCACCGCACTCATGGGTTTGATCGTTACAGACGAATCCGTCTTCGGGACCGGCAAGGGAACTTTTGCTCAAGGATATAGCGATACTGTCGCGGGCTCCACGCACACCTTTACAGCTCAGGCGAGCCCCGAGATCGACGTCCAGCTCTCTAACGGCGACACGCTCGAGATCGATCCTCTGGCGGGCACCGGATTTCAACTCTCGTCCGGCAATCAGTCCACTGGCGTCGATATCTCCGCGACCTTCACTTTGGTCAAGACCTCCTCGGTTCCGGAACCCGCGTCCGCACCGCTGCTTCTGCTCGCATTCTCAGCCATGGCTCTGCTTTTGCGCCGGTCGCGCCGCGTCCAAGCTTAGACCAGGTCCCGGGCTCCACGCCGGCGCTTCGAGAAACGTCCGCGTGAGTTACAATACAGCTTCCCGAAAATGCAGGATCTTAAATCGCTCATCCGCGAAGTCCGTGACTTTCCCAAACCGGGCATCAACTTCTACGACATCACCACACTGTTGAAAGACCCCGCCGGATTCAAAGGCGTCATCGACGGCCTGACCGCGCAGTATCGATCCACGCCCATTGACGTCGTGCTCGGCATCGAGGCCCGCGGCTTCATCATCGCGCCCGCAGTCGCCTATGCGCTCGGCTACGGATTCATTCCGGTGCGCAAGGAGAAAAAGCTTCCGGCTGAGCGCGAGCGCATCGAGTACGCCCTCGAATACGGCACCGACGTGCTCGAAATCCACAAGGACGCCATCGCACCCGGCCAGCGCGTGCTCATCATCGATGACGTCCTAGCCACTGGCGGAACCGCCGCCGCTGTAGCGCGGCTGGTCGAAAACCTGAACGGCGTCGTGGCCGGACTGGGCTTCATCCTGGAGCTCGATTTTCTCAAAGGCCGCGAGAAACTCGCCGGTCACGATGTCTATTCGCTGCTCAACTACTGATTGAGTAGAGCTCTCAGCTTGCGTAAGGCTTGCTGAAGTGCGTGTTCCAATCGACCAAGTCGAGATTGCACAGGCGATACGTGGCGGCTTTACGATCGACGTCGACAATCAGATACGCGTTGGCGTCGTAGCGCGTTGCCGCCATCACTAAGTGCTGCGGACCATAGCTGCGGCCGAATTCGAACCATTTGTGCCAGTGGCCGGAGACAACCAGCTGGATGGTGTCGCGATGCTTCTTGATGATGGAGTGGACGCCGTAGTCGGCTTGCTCGCGCGGGGCCACGATGTAGAGCGGGTAGTGGATGAAGACGAAGGTCGGTTTGTGCTCGGCCAGCTCGGCTTCGAACCAATTGAGCTGCTCTTCGCCCAGGCTGCCCACATCGCGCTTGTACATCGCGCTGCCAGGCTTCCAGGTGTCGCCGAGGAAATTGTTCAGGTGGATGAATTTCCAGCCTTTGTGCTGGACGGAATAATACGGCTTCACGTTGAACTTGCGACGGAACAGTTCGTGCGACATTTCGCGGGAAACCTGCGGGACGCCGTAGTCGTGATTTCCAAAGCCGACGTGGGCGGGCATCTTAAAGCCGTCGGTGATTTCTTTCGCCACGTCGAGACGGGTGTGGTTCTGGAAATAGAAATCGACGTCGGCCGAGGGATAGTTGTGGAAGTAGTCGCCCACCAGGAAAACCACTTCAGGCTGGGGATTCAGGCCATTCAGGAAATTCCGGGCCGAGGTGAGCCGCTCGGTCGTTTTGAACATCGATTCGGTGTCTTCCTGGTTGCTCTCCGGGCCTTTGTAAAACGGATCGATGATGTGGCTATCGGCGATGACGGCGAAGCGGAAGCCCGAAGAAGGGATCTGGCTATAGGCGGGGAGCGCGGCTGCCGCACCCGCGAGAGAAAGGAAGCGTCTTCTATGCAAGTTGATCATGGGAGCACCAGTTTTCTCAGAATACAAGCTTCATGGCGAGTTGAACCTGACGTGCCGGGAACGTGGCGTTGAACACGCCGAAGCCCGCAGCGTTGGCCGTGAGACTCAAGGTCGGTGCGAAATTCGTGTGATTCAGGAGATTGAACGCTTCGGCGCGGAACTGAACGTAGCGGCCTTCCGTAATGCTGAAATTCTTGTGAATGGCCGGATCGAGTTCGTAGAACGGAGGCATCCTGGCGGCGTTACGCGGGGCGTTGCCGAAGGGCTGTGTATAAGACGGAACGCCGAACGCCGCCGCGTTCAAATAGGCCAGCGGATTCGAGCTGTTCAGGTAAAGAGGTTGGCCTGTCAGGTTCGGACGTTCGGAGACGAGCGAGCTGATCTGCGCCTGTGAGGTGGGTGAGTAGCCGACGTTGAGCGGAAGCCCGGAGGTCGCGGTGTTGATCACATCTACGCTCCAGCCGCCGAGGATGAAATCTAGCGGCCTGTTTCCTCCGAAGTCGAAGTGGCGGTGAGCGCCGAAGGGCAGGTCGTAGATCAGCGCGAGCGTTTCATTGAGCGGCTGGTTGTAGCTGGAGAGACCTTTTTCGAGGCCGGCGTTGTAGTAGTTGATGCGCGAGTTGTCGCCATCGTAGTTTTCCAGGTGCCCCGGTCCGTTGTCGAGCGCCTTCGACCAAGTGAACGAGTTGATAAAGTACAGTCCGCCCGAGTAGCGCTTTTCAACTTTGATCTGAAGCGCATTGTAGCTGCCGAATCCGCCGTCGAAGGCGACTTCGATGCCGGCGAAGTTCTGGATGGGTCGACGCTGTTGCAGAGTGAGGTTCTGGCCGAGCGCGTTCGGCAAAGCCTGGTTGGCGTCCGAGAGAATTTCGAGGCCGACGTCATGGTTGCCGACGTAGGCGACGTCCAGCATCAGGTTCTTGGCGAGCTCGCGCTGGATGGTGAAGTGCCAGCTCTGCACATAACCGGTACGGTCGTCGCCGGGAATGTAGCGCAGCTGCGTGATAGCCGGGTTGAAGGCCTGCGGCGAGGCGAAGTTGTCGGGAAAGCCTTGCGCCGTGGAGCGGAAGCAGGAACCGGGCGCTTGCGAGGCCGACGCGCAGATGGGCTGCGTGGCGAGCTGGTCGATGGCGGCGTCCACGATGAACGGGCCGTTGTAAGGCAGTAAGTTCTCGCCGCCGAAACGGTTGAATTGGACATAGCTGATTCCGTATCCGGCGCGGATCACCGTTTTCGGCAGCACCTGATAAGCGAGCCCGAGCCGGGGCGCCCAATTGTTGTAATCGGGATGGACCAGGGCGCGATTGTACAGGCTGCCGTTGGACGTAGATCAGGGTGTCGTTCACCGGGTCGAAGTTAGCCAGCTGGTTGTTGCGTTCGTACTGCGGGGTCGCGAATTCATAACGCATGCCGAGGTTCAAGGTAAGCTTCGAGCTGACTTTGAAGTCGTCCTGAAGGTAGGCGAAATACATGCGCTGGCGGAGATGAGCCACCGGATTATTGTCGAGCTCGTAATGACTGGGTGCGCCGAAGATGAAGTCGGCCAGGCTGTAAACTTCTTTGGCAGTGTTCGAGAGGCTATTCACAGACGACGGGTTGGTGAGATAGGTTGGGTCGCTGAAGAAGCCCGTGAAGTTTTCTTGGCCATACTGAGGATGGAAATCGCTTACGGCCGTATCGATCAACTGAAATTCGAAGCCGAACTTCAGCGTGTGGCGCCCGACGATTTTAGTCAGATTCACTTTGGGATCGCCGACGAACGGATCCTGGTATTGCGGATTGCTGTTTTGGCGTCCGAGTTGGGAGAATCCGCTTAAGCTCACCGTAAACAGGCCGCCGGCCAGCGATCCGGTCGGTTCGCCCGGGATGACGAACTGCGGTGTGGAGAGGCCGATGGTAGGGGGCGTCTTGCCACCGATGGTGTAGTCGATGCCGAGACGGGCTTCCAGGATCATGCTCGGGCTGATGGTCCAGGTAGTGCCGGCGACGGCTTGCTTGGTCAAAATCATGACGTTCCCGTTCGAGTTCCCGCCCGCCGAGCCCGGAATATTCGGTGGGCTGAAGATGTTGGTGTCGAACTGGCTGTAGCGCGCGAATACCGAAAGCTTCGGGCTGACGAACGCGTCGTACCGAATGTCGCCTTTGTCATTGAAAATTGTGTCGGCGGGCGAGGATTCGAAGTTATTCGCGAGGCCCGGCAGGTTTGGAGCAGGCAGCGATTGCAAGACTGCGTTGGCGATCGGAGAATACTGCGATTGCGGGATGATGCCGTTCGAGAACGTCTGGCCGTTGAGCGGATTGCTGATCGGCAGGCCGTATGCGCTGAAGTTGCCCTGATCCATCGCGGCGGTGGGGATGGTAGCGAATTGCAGCGGGTGCGATACGCGGCGGAACCCTTCATAGTCGGCGAAGAGGAACATTTTGTCTTTCAGGATCGGCCCGCCGAGCGATGCGCCGAATTGATTCTGGTTGAACGGAAGATTGCCACCGCCGACAGGTTTGAAGAATCCGACGGCATTGAAAATTGTATTGCGGTTGAACTCCCACAGCTCGCCATGAAATCGGTTAGTGCCGCTCTTGATGTTGGCATTGATGACCGCGCCGGACGCGCGGCCGAACTCGGCGCTGTAGTTGTCCGATTCGACCTTGAACTCCTGTAGCGCGTCGGGATTGGGCTGGATCACCTGGTTTGAGAAGCCCTGATTGCTGGTGCCGTAGGCGTTGTTGTCGATGCCGTCGAGCAGGAAGTTATTCAGCTCGCTGCGGCCGCCGTTGACGTTGAACGATCCATCTCGACTGCTGTCGGTGCCGTTTTCGAGCGGCGATTTCGCGACCCCGGGGCTGAGCAGCGTGAGGTCGGCATACTCACGGCCGTTCAGTGGAAGCTCAACGATTTCTCGCGGGTTGATCACTT
>Ga0335078_10001736_pt1 | contig 32962 bp, 27 predicted proteins | sample Lox_Sample_32_FD_206711 | JGI IMG/M metagenome (GOLD analysis project Ga0335078, IMG submission 206711) | Soil microbial communities from Loxahatchee National Wildlife Refuge, Florida, United States - Lox_Sample_3.2 | ecosystem: Environmental > Terrestrial > Soil > Wetlands | place: USA... | reverse complement strand
AAAATACGGCTGGCTGCGTTCTTGCTGCTGGTTGCGCTGTGGACAGCGCCGGCATTGGCACAGGGTTGCGCTATGTGTTACGCGAATGCGAAGGCCACGCCGAAGGATGCGCAGCGGGCCATCAACCGTGCGATTTTTGTGATGCTGGCGCCGCCCGTCACTATCATGGTTTTCGGATTCAGCTTTGCAATCAAGTATGGGAAGCAGCGGGACCGGGAGAACGAAAACACCTCGGAGTAAAGCACGTCGGGTCCAGGGTCCTCTGCAGGGCTCCTTTCAAGAATCCATCTTAAAAATCAGTCTCAAAAGTAAGCCTCGGCGCGATCGCAGAGGAGTGGACGCGTGTGCGCCGTGTCCTTGCGCCTGTACACAACAAGATGTGATCGAAGTCACAGCGGCGCGGTGAGGGTGGGCGCTAAGGTGATCGCGAAAGAACCAAGCGCAGGAGCGACGGCAAATCGCCTCGTCGGAGCCTAATCCTACAAGAGGTGCGCGCAATTCGGAACCAACCTACTATGCCGAGTTTGCCGTCGCCTTGCGCAGCCTAACATACCCCAGCCGGCACGCGGCAATACAGGATTCTACTGAGGGCGCGTCAAATCGCACAAAGGCTTCCCTTTTTGGGAAGCCGATGGGCAGAGTGCAAGTGCTCTAACCGCAGAACATCCGCTGGTTCCGCATTCCGCATGCATCGGGCGGAGAAGCGGCCGCGGCGTGGACTGCACCATCCCGGTGCAAGGTTTCCAAGTACCTTATAATGGAAGATTCGGCAGCCCTCGCCGAAGGCTCTGAGCGCGTTGCTCGGGGCGAGCGTGCGGCGGCCCTAGCCCTTTATCCGATGTCTTCAGACCCTACGCATGTTGTCTCGAGTCCCGCCGAGGGAATCGTTGTACGCGGCGCGCGCGTGCACAATCTCAAGAACATCGATTTCGAGGTCCCGCACAACACGCTGACGGTGGTGACCGGTGTCTCGGGATCGGGCAAGTCCTCGCTGGCGTTCGACACGATTTATGCCGAGGGGCAGCGACGGTATGTGGAGTCGCTGTCGGCGTACGCGCGACAGTTTCTGGAGCGGATCGAGAAGCCGGACGCGGACACGATTGACGGGATCGCGCCGGCGGTGGCGATCCGGCAGAAGAATACGACGCGAAATCCGCGCTCGACGGTGGCGACGGCGACCGAAATCTATGACTATTTGCGGCTGCTTTTTGCGCGCGTGGGCCGCACCTATTGTGCGAGCTGCGGGCTTGAGGTGAAGAAAGATACGGTCGACGAGGTTGCGGACACGATTCTGGCGCTGGACCCGGAGACGCGTCTGCAGGTGCTGTTTCCGCTGCAAGGGAGTGGGGCGGCGGGAACGGGCAGAAGTCCGCGAAACGCCAATGTGGAGAAGGGCAGGTCAAAATCGTCATCCTCTCTCCGCAAACGCGAAAAGAAGGATGGGGCCTCCGGCGAGCCGTTGAGCGAGGCATTGAAGACCCGGCTGTTTGATTTGCGGAAGGCTGGTTTTAACCGGCTGTACCAGGCGGGAGAGGTTTATGAATTCTCGACGCCGGAGTCTCTTATCGATATTGATTTCAGCCAGCCGGTGTATCTGCTGGTCGATCGGTTGACGGTCTCGGCTGAGGCGCGCACGCGCGTGGTCGATGCGATTGAGACGGCGTACCGGGAGGCGGGAGAAGTCATTTTTGAGATTCCGGGTGCTGCCGACGACGCGGGCGGGGGCGCCCGCGGTGCACAAGCAAAGATCCTGCGATTCGCTCAGCGGTTTGAGTGCAAGCAGTGCAATTTGCGTTATGACGAGCCGGAGCCCCGGCTGTTTTCGTTCAACAATCCATATGGGGCCTGTCCGAGATGCCAGGGATTTGGAAACACGATCGATTTCGATCTCGACCTGGTGATTCCGGACAAGATGAAGACGCTGGCAGAGGGGGCGATCGAGCCGTGGACGAAACCGAAATATCGTCCGCTGTTTGCAGATCTCAAACGCTATGCCAAGCAGGCGGGAGTACCGCTCGATGTGGCCTGGGCGGACCTGGAGGAAGAACACAGAAACCTGGTGCTGAACGGCGAAGGCCGGTTTCCAGGGGTGCGCGGATTCTTTAATCATCTGGAACGGAAGAAATACAAACTTCACGTGCGCGTGTTTCTCAGCCGGTATCGCGGATATTCTCTGTGCTCGGAGTGCGATGGAACGCGGCTGCGGCTGGAGGCGCGGCAGGTCAAGATCAACGGGAAGAACATTTGCGAGATTTGTGCCCTGACGGTCGAAGCTGCGCTGCTTTTCTTTGAACAGGTTCAGCTGAGCGCGGAGGAAGCCGAGATCGCGGAAAAGCTGCTCGAGGAAATTCGGGAACGCCTGCACTTTCTGAACGATGTTGGATTGGAATATCTGACCCTGGACCGGCTTTCGTCGACGCTGTCAGGCGGAGAGGCGCAGCGGATTCAGCTGGCGACTTCGCTGGGGTCGCGGCTGGTCGGCACGCTGTATGTGCTGGATGAACCGTCGATCGGGCTGCATCCGCGGGATACGCACCGGCTGATTAAGATTCTTCACGATCTTCGGAACCTGGGGAACACGATTCTGGTGGTGGAGCACGATCCGGACATCATGCGGGCGGCCGATCGCATTCTCGATCTGGGGCCGGGCGCTGGGGAAAATGGCGGGAAACTGGTGGCGGCGGGAACCTACGACGAGATCGTGCACAATTCGGCGTCGCTGACGGGACGATACCTGTCGGAGGAGTTGCGGATTCAGCCGCCTGTGGTGCGAAGGAAACCGGGAGTGCAGCAGATCAGAATTCGCGGAGTCAGGGCGAACAATCTCAAGAATGTGGACATCAGCATTCCGTTGGGAATGATTGTGGCGATCACGGGAGTTTCAGGATCGGGCAAATCGACGCTGCTGCATCAGGTACTGTACCGGGCGCTGGCCCAGGCCAAGCAACAGACGTCGAATGGGACGCCGGGAGCGACGTCGCCGGCAAGTTGGGAGAGCCTGGAGGGCGATCAGTTTATTGAGGAAGTAGTGCTGGTGGATCAGTCGCCGATTGGGAGGACGCCGAGATCGAATCCGGTGACCTACATCAAGGCCTTCGACGCGATCCGCGAACTGTTTGCTTCCCTGCCGGAGGCAAAGAAACGCGGCTTCAGCGCTGGGCATTTCTCGTTCAATATTCCGGGAGGACGTTGCGAGGTCTGCCAGGGCGACGGGACGGTCACGGTGGAGATGCAGTTTCTCGCCGACGTGGAATTGATTTGCGAGGAGTGCAAGGGGACACGATACAAGCCGCAGGTCCTCGAAGTGCGGTATCGCGGGAAGAATATTCATGAAGTGCTGAACCTGACGGTGAAGGAGGCGCTGAAATTCTTTGCCGAGGCGCCCAAGATTACGGAGAAGCTGCGATCGCTGGAAGAGGTTGGGCTGGGATACTTGCGGCTAGGCCAGTCGGCGACGACACTTTCCGGCGGCGAAGCGCAGCGCATGAAGCTGGCCGCGCATTTGCAGCCGGCGTCGCGGGAGAGTGGGCGATCTGGCGCCGGCACTGCCGAAGGAAGGCGGCGCTTGCGGCTGCTTTACATTTTTGATGAGCCGACAACAGGGCTGCATTTTGATGACGTCAGCAAACTCCTGGCGGCATTTCGCCGTCTGATTGAAGCAGGGGGATCGATTGTGGTGATCGAGCACAATCTGGAAGTGATCAAGACGGCGGATTGGGTGATCGATCTGGGGCCGGAAGGCGGAAATCGCGGTGGTAAGGTCGTGGGAGCGGGACCGCCGGAGGCAATCGCCAAGCTGGCGGGATCGTACACCGGAAAATATCTGGCGCATATTCTGAATGGCAATGGCACGGCGCGCTCCAATGGTCGATCGTAGATTCGGTTATCGATTCGCGGTCGCGTGGCTGCTGTGCGCGGGGTGCGTGGTTGCGGTTGCGCAGGCCCCGGCCGGCGCCCCGGATCAGCCGCAGGCGGGAGAACCGTCTTCGCCAGCGCCTTCTGCATCCGCCCCATCTTCAACGTCGTCATCGTCATCATCTTCTTCATCGAACCGGACGGTCCATCGCAAGACTGGAGAGAATTCCACCGAGACGATTCGGCACACGCGGGTGGCTGAAGCTTCCTCGTCTCCCGAGCTCACGCAGGCCGAGGATCTGATTCAGAAGAAAGATTATGTGGCGGCGGAACCGCTGCTGCGGAAGGAAGTTGGCAGAGATCCGGCAAGCTATGTGGCGTGGTTCGATCTGGGCTTTGTGGAGAACGGATTGGGGAAGGTGGACGAATCGATCGCGGCGTATCGCAAGTCAGTGGCGGCAAAGCCCGACGTTTTTGAGTCAAATTTGAATCTGGGAATTCAACTGGCCAAGACTGGGCAACCGGATGCAGAACAATTCTTGCGAGCGGCGACACGACTCAAACCCACAAGCCACGTGGCGGAGGGTCAGGAGCGAGCGTGGCTCTCGCTCGGGCATCTGCTGGAAAACTCGAAGTCGGAGGAATCGGTCGAGGCTTACCGGCAGGCGGCGGCGTTGCAGCCGAAGGATGCGGAACCGCATCTGGCGGCGGGATTGCTTCTGGAAGGGCAGGGTCGATTTTTCGATGCGGAAAAGGAATACAAAGAGGCGCTGGCGCTGGATCCATCGTCGGATGCGCTGACGGGGCTGGCGAACATCTACATGCGCGGCCGTCGCTTTCCCGAGGCCGAAACCGAGTTGCGGAAGCTTGTGGCGGCAAATCCTCGGAACGCAGAAGCGCATATTCAGTTGGGGCGAGTGCTGGCGGCGGAAGACAAGAACGACGATGCCCTCGCGGAATTGCAGGAGGGGGCGAAGATGGCGCCGGCGGATCTTTCGGTCAAGCGCGATCTGGCGGATCTGTACGCCACGGTGGGAAAGAATCAGGAGGCGGAGGCGGCATATCGAGAACTGATTGCGGCTGATCCGAATGATGCAGAGTTACACCGCGGACTCGGCCAAGCGCTGGTGCGGCAAAAGAGATTTCCCGAGGCGCAGCAGGAGTTTCTCGCGGCCGTGAAGCTCAAGCCGGATTTCGGCGACGCTTATGGCGATCTCGCCTTTGCGGCGGGCGAAAACCATGACTACGGGTTGACGATCAGGGCGCTCGATGCGCGCGTAAAGTTTCTGCCGGAGACAGCAATTACTTATTTCCTCCGGGCGTCGGCCTATGACCATCTGCGGGAAGTCAAGCTGGCGGCGGCAAACTATCACCTCTTCCTCAATACGGCGGACGGGAAGTATCCTGATCAGGAGTGGCAGGCGAAGCACCGGCTGATCGCGCTTGAGCCGAAAAAATAGCTGTGGGATTCGGGATGATGTTTGGGGCGGGCTTTCCAATTCGTTGTTGCGCGGCGATTACCCTGGTGCTGGCTGCGGTCGCCGCGTGTGCGACGCCCGGCAGAGAAGTAACGGTCGACGAATTGAAAGCACGGGTGGCCGCGACCAGTATTGGCGAGCGGCCAAAGCTTTGCCTGCAGATTGCCGAGAGGCAGATGGACGAAGCCAGTAAGCTTTTTGTCTCGGGTGAAATCGAGAAAGCGCAATTGCCATTAACCGACGTTGTCGCGTATTCGGAGCTGGCGCGGGACTATGCGATTCAATCGCACAAACATCAAAAGCAAAGCGAGATTGCAGTGCGGGGAATGGCGCGGAAACTGACCGAGATCCTGCATTCGCTGACGCAGAGCGATCAAGCGCCGGTGCGCAACGCCGTGCAGCGGCTCCAACACGTGCGCGATGATCTGCTGGAGTCAATGTTTCCCAAGGGTATGAAATGAGCTCAACTATGTTCAGAGCGGTCGTTGGATTGCTGCTCGTGCTGGCACCGGCGGTGACAGTGGCGCAGAGGCGTCGCGATCCCCTGACGCAGCCGGAGATCGACCAGATTCGGGACGCGAGTTGGGAGCCGGATCAACGGCTGTCCCTCTATGTGCAGTTTGCGCGGGCCCGACTGGTCAAGCTGGAGCAGATGCGGGACGATCCGAAAACGAAGAACCGTCCGCACCAGACGCACGATCTGCTCGACGACTTTCAGCTGCTTTACGACGAACTGAATGACAATATCGACACCTACGTCGACCGGAGGGATGATATTCGCAAGCCGCTGAAGATGGTCATTGCGGCGGACACCGAGTTTCAGGCGAAGTTGCGCGCCTTGAAGGAGGCGGCCGGGGTGTCGGCTGCGGAGTACCAGGAATATGAGTTCGTGCTGAGCAACGCGGTGGATACGGTGGATAGTTCGGTGGATGACCACCGCAAGCTGCTGGCGGACCAGCAAGACGCCGCCAAACATAAGAAGCTGAACTCCCGATCGAGCGCGAAGAGTGAAGGAAGGCCGCAGTAGTAGAGATCGTGGGAGCGCCGCGCGCCTGCCTGACTCTAGGCCGAAACTGATCGCTGAAGCTGACCCGTGAACCTGGCCTCTGCCGTGCTAAGCTACGCTCACCGTGCGTGAAGGCCTGCTGGAACTTTTTCAGGAAACCTACAGCGAGTTGAGGCCGGGCAGTTCCCTGCCCGAGCTGAAGATCGAATTCTTTGCGTTTGCCAACGTGAATAATACGATCCGGCTGCGGGATGGGCGGCTGCTGGTGCGGCTATCGGATCTGCTGGAGGGCGCGCCGGAGACGGTGCTGAAGGCGATCGCGCACATCCTGCTGGCGAAGATGTACCGGCGTCCGATTGATCGTGGACATGCGGCCAGATATCGAAGGTATGTCGCAAGCCACGAGATTGTGCACAAGGCACACCTGGTGCGGCAGATGCGCGGACGAAAAAAGCTGCATTCCGCGCGCGGGCTTTATTACGATCTCGAGGAAATATTCGAGGAGTTGAACCGGCGCTTTTTTCACGGGTTGATGGCGCGGCCACGCCTGAGCTGGAGCCAGACCAAGACGCGGCGCATTCTGGGGCATTACGATCCAGCGCACAATGCCATCATTATCAGCCGCATTTTCGACCATCCGGCGGTGCCGGCATTTGTGGTGGAGTACATCGTCTACCATGAGATGCTGCACTTGAAGCATCCGGTGAAGCTGCGGGGCAGCCGGAGATGCGTGCACTCGACGGAGTTCCAGGCGGAGGAGAAACTATTTCCGCGCATGGCCGAGGCCAATGCGTTTCTGAAGCGGTTGTGACCCCGATGGCCTGGTCCAGTGATTCCCGGATCGGGCTCCAGACCTAACTCGAGTCCTAGCAGTTCCCTGCAGCCGAAAGCCGTTCGAGGACGTATTCCTACCATGTGATCCTAATCACATGCGGTTGTGAGGCGGTGGATTGACGGGGTTTGCGAGGGAAGACTATCCTTTAAAGTTGAAATTGAAATTCATTTTCAAAATCATGGGAACCCGCTAAATGCTTCAGGCTTTTGTGATTACGCTTCGTGAAGGGGTCGAGGCCGCACTCATTGTCGGCATCACCCTGGCCTATCTGGCGAAGATCGGACGCCACGAGCTGCGCAAGACCGTTTATGCCGCCCTGGTCGCGGCGTTTCTGGGCAGCATTACCGTAGCCGTTGTCATCTCCCGGACTCATTTGAATGAGGACGTCTTTGAGGGCTGGATCATGCTGGTGGCCGCGTTCTTTGTCGTCACCATGGTCATCTTCATGATGAAGACGGGACGGAAATTGAAGGGGGAAATCGAGGGGAAGGTCGGGCTGCTGGCGGGCAACGACGCTTGGTTCGGGCTGTTTATTTTCATCTTCCTGATGGTATTGCGGGAAGGAGCTGAGACGGTGCTGATGCTGGCCGCGGTCTCGCTGAACTCGACCGAACTGCTGAGCTTTCTGGGGACGCTGTTGGGGGTGCTGGCGGCGATTGCGTTTGGCGTGATGTTCGTCAAAGGCAGCGTACGGATCAATTTGCAGAAATTTTTTCGCGTGACGACGGCGATCATGTTTCTGGTCGCGGCGCAGTTGGTGATCTCGGGACTGCACGAGCTTTCCGAAAGTGGAGTGATTGCATCATCGAAGCGGGAGATGGCGATTATCGGTCCGATCGTCAGCAACGACTGGTTTTTCTTTGTGACGATTTTTGCGCTGGCAGCGTTGATGGTTCTGTTTGATGCCAAGCGGCGAGCGGCAGTTCCGGAGAGTGCTTCCCCGGCTGAGCGCCGCAAGGCTGCGTGGACAGCCCGCCGCGAGCGGCTGTGGATGGGATCGGTGTACGTATTCTCTTTCGTTTTCATCGCGATGATCACGGCCGAATTTATTTACTCGAAGAGCGTGAGCGCACTGTCTCCGGCGACGGAGGTGACCTTTACGAATGGCAAGCTGAGTGTTCCGCTGGCGCAGGTTTCCGACGGAGATTTGCATCGATTCCAGGCGAAGGAAAACGGGACGGAAGTGCGCTTCTGGCTGTATCAGAAGCCGGACGGAAAGGTGGCGACCGTATTCGACGCGTGCGAAATCTGCGGCGCGGTGGGCTTCTACAAGAGCGGCAATGGCGTGGTGTGCAAGAACTGCGCGGCGCCGATCAATCCGCAATCGGTGGGAACGGCGGGCGGATGCAATCCGATTCCGCTGAAAGCGATACAGACGGCGGATGCGGTGATTATCGAGGAGGCGGACATCGCGGCGGGGAGCCGCATGTTCGAACAACGCTAGCCGATGTTCGTAAGGATGGTCTACGAGTCATTCCGGCGCCAGAAACGGCGCAAGTTGCTGGCGGGCGCGGCCATTACCCTGGGGGTCACGGTGGCAACGGCGATGATTGCCGTGGCGACCGACATTGGCGATAAGATCAACCGCGAGCTGCGCACGATTGGCGCCAACCTGGTGGTCACTCCGCTGGAAGATTCGCTAGACCTGGAGATCGGCGGAGTGAATCTGAAGCCTCCGACTGATGGCGCCTTTCTTGATGAGGCGGACCTTCCAAAAATCAGGGGTATTTTCTGGCACAACAACATTACCGGCTTCGCTCCGATGCTACCGGTGAGCGTTGCGCTGGAACATGACGGCAAGCAGCGGGATGTCACGCTGTTGGGAACGTATTTTGCGAAGAAGATTTCTTACGGTACCGATGAGTTCAATACTGGCGTTCGCACGACGCATCCCTGGTGGAAGGTGGCCGGATCATGGCCGGAGGATGGTTCCCGCGACGTTCTGCTCGGTGAGCGGCTGGCGAGCCGTCTTGGAGAGCACGCGGGCGAGGCGGTAACGGTTTCCGGCAGACAGTTGCGCGTGAGCGGAATTCTTTCGACGGGCGGGACGGAAGACGATCAGGTTGTGGCGTCGCTTGCCGTGGCCCAGGAGATTCTAGGCAAGCCGGGAGCGGTGCGGCGGGTTTATGTGAGCGCGCTGACCAAGCCGGAGGATGCCTTCGGACGGCGGGATCCGAAGAGCATGTCGGGAGCGGTCTACGACCGGTGGTACTGCACGCCGTATCCGCAAGCGATTGCGTTTCAATTGGCGGAGGCGATTCCGCATTCGCATGCGGAACAGATTCGCCAGGTGTCGCAAAATGAAGGTGCAGTGCTGACCCGGATTGAAGGATTGATATTTCTGATCACACTGGCAGCGCTGTTTGCGTCGGCGCTGGCAGTGTCGGCGGCAATGGCGACCACGATTTTCGAGCGGCGCGCTGAAGTGGGGCTGATGAAGGCTCTGGGCGCGGGAAAGCTTGCGGTGGCGGCAATTTTCTTCGCCGAAGCGACGCTGCTGGCATTGATCGGCGGAGCGGCGGGATTTGCGGCGGGCACCGTGCTCGCCCATCAGATCGGGCATTCGATCTTCAATTCTGAAATTTCGATTCCGCCGGTGCTGTTGCCGGTGATATTGGCGATTGCGGTGATGGTGACTTTTGCGGGCAGCGCGGCGGCGATCCGGCGCGCGGTGAGCCTGGACCCGGTGTTCGCGCTGCGAGGGGAGCTATGAGCGCACCCATGTCTCATGGCGCGCGCGATCTGGCGGCGAGCCGGGCTGGCGGGCCGCATCGGTCAATGTTTCTGCGCATGCTGGTGCGGGCGGCGATTCTGCGGCGCGGGCGGGCAGCTTCGGCGTTGTTTGCCATGGTTGTGGCGGCGGCAGTGGCCACAGCGATGCTGAACCTCTACGTGGATGTGCAGGCGAAGCTGCGGCGCGAGTTCCGCAACTATGGGGCGAACATCATTCTGGTGGGCAAGGACGGCGCTTCCCTTCCCGCGGATGCGCTCGCGCGAGTGGATTCTGGGCTGGCCGGACGCGGCGTTGCGGCGCCATTTGGGATGATTGTGGCGCGTACTGGCGATGGGCAGCCGATTGTGGTGGCGGGAACGGATTTCGATCGCGTGCGGCAACTGGATCGCTGGTGGTCGGTGAGCAACTGGCCGTCGGACCCCAGGCAGGCCTTGATTGGCGTTCGGGCGATGGCGGCGGTGACGCCGAAGAATCAGCCTTTCGATCTCAGCTTTCAGGGAAAACTTTTGCGCGTCACTCCAGCGGGTACCGTGCAGACGGGAGCCGCGGAAGACAGCCGGATTTATCTCTCGTTGTCTGATTTTGAGAGTTGGACGGGGGTTCAGCCGGAAACGATTGAAGTCGCCGCGAATGGCTCTCCCGAGGAAATCAGCGGCATGATGAATCAACTGGCACAGGCGATTCCGGCGGCCGATGTCCGACCGGTGCGGCAGATCATGGAAGGCGAAGCGCGGGTGCTGGGCAAGACGCGTGCGACCTTGCTGGCCGCGGCGGCGATGATCATTCTGACGGCGGCGTTGTGCGTGCTTTCGACGCTGATCGGGTGGGTGTTCGACCGGCGGCGTGATTTCGCGATCATGAAGGCTCTGGGAGCGTCGGGAAGATTGCTGAATGGATTCTTCGCGGCCGAGGCGGCGGCGCTGGGGGCGATGGGGGCCATGATTGGATTCGTGGTGGGAATCGGGATTGCCGCGTGGATCGGGAGGGTGAATTTTCATGCTCCGGTGGTGCCACGTTTGAGTGTGCTGCCGCTGGTGCTGGCTGGTAGCATGGCAGTGACGCTGATATCGGCGATCCTTCCCATCTCGCTGCTGCGGCGCGTGCAGCCAGCGGTGATTCTGAGGGGAGAGTGAAATGATCCAGATCAAGAACGTGACCAAGCTCTACCCCGCCAAGGAAGCGGGAAACGGATCGGGCAAGGATAACGGATCGATTCACGCCCTGGATCACATCTCGCTGCATGTGACGGCGGGCGAGTGGCTGTCGATCATGGGGCCGTCGGGCTCGGGGAAATCGACGCTGGTGAATCTGATTGGATGCCTGGACCGGCCGTCATCTGGCGAGATATGGCTGGACGGACAGAACGTCGCGGGCATCTCTTCCGCCGATCTGAACCGGGTACGTGCGGAAAAAATTGGATTCATCTTTCAGCAGTTTCATCTCATTCCCTTTCTCACAGCAGTCGAGAACGTAATGCTGGCGCAATATTTTCACAGCATGACCGACGAAAAAGAAGCGGTCGAGGCGCTGAGCCGCGTGGGACTGGGCGACCGGGCGCATCACTTGCCTTCGCAGCTTTCTGGTGGAGAGCAGCAGCGGGTGTGCATTGCGCGGGCGCTGATCAACGATCCGCGAATCATTTTGGCCGACGAGCCGACGGGAAATCTTGACGCACAGAATGAAGAGATCGTGCTGCGGCTGCTGCGCGAATTTCATCAGCAGGGGCGCACGATTGTGATGGTCACTCACGATCCGGTCGTGGCGCGGCTAGCCGACCGGCGCATTGAGCTGCATCATGGCAAGATCGCGTCGCAGGAAGTTTTCTCGATGGCGGACGAGGAGCAGCTGGATGAAGTGCTCGAGGAATTGTGGGTGCTTAACGAGCATGGACAGATCGCCGAAGTAGAACGCATGGAGGTTCACGGTGCGCTGCCGGTGAGCCTGGCAATCGAAAAGATGATTGAGCTGGGACTGGTGATTTCCACGCCGCACCCGCCGGAGGCACATGACCACAAGCCGTTTGTGAATCCGTGCCACGACGCCTTGAAGCCGATGGCGGCGTCGATGGGCGATGGCACGATGATCGTCGAACTGACGCCGCGCGGGCGCGAGCGCGCGGGCAGCATTATCCGCCGGCATCGGCTGGCAGAACGGCTTTTCACCGACAGTCTTGCAATGGACAGCGAGACCGAGATCGAGCAGCAGGCGTGCAAATTCGAGCACATTCTTTCTCCGGAAGCGACGGACAAGATCTGCGCGTTTCTGGGACATCCGCGAACCTGTCCCCACGGGGCGCCGATTCCGCCGGGGCCATGTTGCAGGAATACAGGCGTTTCGGAGGAAGGGGGCATTCGAGAGGCCGTGCGATTGGAGTAGAGCCGGGTAAATTCACCACGAAACACACGCAGGTTCACTAAGGAAAAACAGAACACCTCGAGTTACTCGAAGCCTACCTCAGCAGCGTTTATCATCGTTTATCATCGATTAAAGTAAGCGATCAAAATCATGCGGCGTCCTACGATTGGCGTATTTGACTCCGGCTTTGGCGGGCTGACCGTCCTTAAAGTGTTACTTGAAGTCATTCCAGAGGCCGACTACGCGTACTTTGGCGATACTGCGCGGCTTCCTTACGGATCGAAGTCGGTTGAAACGGTGGCGCGCTATGCGGTCGAGGCCGCGCACTATCTGGAATCGCAGGGAGCGCAGATGCTGGTGATTGCGTGTAATACGGCGACGGCACTGGCCCTCGACCGGATTACCGCAGCCGCGCACGTTTCGGTCGTCGGCGTGGTTGAGCCCGGAGCGGAATCGGCCGCGTCGGCGACGAAGAACCGCAAGGTGGTGGTGATTGGAACCGAGGCGACCGTCAGCAGCCATGCGTATCGCAAGGCGCTGGAGGCGCGTGGCCTGGGAGCACGGGAAAAGGCGTGCCCGCTGCTGGTTCCGCTCGTGGAAGAAGGATGGGTGGAACACGGCGTGACCGAGCAGGTCGCGAGGATTTATCTGGCCGAGGCCTTCTCCGATGGTTTTCATGATGCGGATGTGCTGGTGCTCGGGTGCACGCACTATCCGCTGCTCAAGCCCCTGCTCAGGCGCGTGGCTCCCGGGCACGTGAGGATCGTGGACTCGGCGGAGTCAACGGCGCATGCGGTAGCTTTGCAATTGAGGCGGCTCGTCCCTGACAATTCCCCGGGTAGTGAAGAACGCCGTGGGCATCCGCGACTGAAATTCTTTGCCACAGATTCCGTCGAAAAATTCCGACGACTGGGAGCGCGATTTCTGGGGCGCCCCATTGACGACGTGCAACACGTCGATCTGAAGGAATAGTCTGTTGCGCAAGAGCGCGCTCCGCCATGTCAAATGAGTGTGTCCCTGATGGTTCGATGTGAATCTGAAACGCGGTATGCATCCTCTCGACAACGTCATCTGGCAGGCGCTCAGCACCCGGCAAACACAGTTTGCCGAGAGCTACGATGGCGCACGCCGCTTCATTCCCGAAGTCACGCTGCTGGCTGGGTTCCGCGATCGCGGGCCGGAAGGATACGCGGCGCTCGCGGGACTGCTAGGACCGCGGAGTACAGCCGGAATCTTTCTCGACGATCCGTATGAGCCACACGCGGGATGGGAATTCGTGGCGGGGGCGCCGCTGCTGCAGATGGTCTGCGAAAATGGACCGGGCTCGGTCACAGCGCGAAGTGCCTTCGACCATGAACTCGTCGAGTTGGGAGAAAAGGACTCACCCGAGATGGTGGAGTTGACCGCGCTCACGAAGCCCGGCCCATTCGGAAGCCGCACCCATGAACTGGGAACGTATTTGGGGATTCGCCGCAAGGGAAAGCTGGTGGCCATGGCCGGGGAGCGTCTAAAGGTTCCTGGGCATACCGAAGTCAGCGCGGTCTGCACGCACCCGGATCATCTGGGCAAAGGCTATGCTCAGACTCTGATGAGCGAAGTCATCAAGCGCATCCGGGAGCGGGGCGAGACGCCATTTCTTCACGTACGCGCAGACAATACGCGGGCGGTGACGATCTACGAGAGGCTGCGATTCCGCATACGGTTGCGGGGACACTTTGCGGTGTTGAGGAAGATTTGAAGTGGTTGGGCACTGCGAGCGGGCGGAGCAGGGTCGGGATTTATTCCGTTTTGCGGAGGAGGGTGAGTTGTCCGGCTAAATCGTCGTTGCGGTGCTCCATGGACAAAGTACTGCCGTCGGCCGATAGCGACCAGTGATCGCAGAAATGCATTTCGCGCGCGCCAAATTGCACCCACGATTCGATCACCAGTTCGTCTCTCTGCCAGCCTGCGGTTCCACGGATTGTCTTACCGTTCAGGAGGCTTTTACCCGGCTCGCCATTGGTTGCACATTGAAAGACGATCCGGTCCTGGCTGCCATCTCTTCGCGTGACCAGTATCTCCTGCCGCAATTCAGGATCGGAGTGTTCAATTTGAATCGTAATCGCTCGGGGCTGCGGCCCGCGCAGCCGACTCAAGGATAAGTCGGCAATCCATATCCCGCTGAAGCATGTACCGCTGAAATCGGCACTCACGTGCGTCTCCGGCCATCAGGCGAGAACCTCAAGGCATGAGATTGACGGCGACGGGATTATGGTTGCGTGGCCTGGCTACTGCGTCTCGGAGCGGCCACTCAGTACAGATGGAAGTCGACTTCGACGGCAATGACGGTGGCAACCGGGTGGCCGTCCTTCATGCCGGGCTCAAACTTCCAGGTCTTGACGGCCTCGATGGCTTTCTCGTCCAACCCCATGCCCAGGCTGCTCATGACCCGAATATTGCTGGGGCGGCCATCGACTCCGACGATCAGGCTGAGAGTGCAAGTTCCCTGGTACTTGGCCTTTCGGGCTTCCTCGGAGAACTCGGGGTCGGGCTGGTAAATGGGCCGCGGCGGAGAAACGCCGCCGCCGACGCGGAACACCCCTCCACCAACACCGCCGCCTTCCCCGGGTCCAAAGCCCGGTCCCTTGCCAGATCCAACGCCGCCACCACTGCCCGACCCGATGCCGCTGCCCGAACCGGTTCCGTTGGAGGGCAGCATTGCGTGCGACAAGGGATCGCCCAGGTTCGGCATGTTATTGGACGCCAGTTGAACCTGCGGAGGAATCACGATGGTCGGCTCGACAGCGAGCTTGGGATTCAGATTGCGAATGACCGCTGCGGGAGGAGTGATCTGCTGCATCGAGAACTTCGGCAGACGGCCTTTGCTGGCCTGCAGAACATCGCGATCGCCGCCACCACCGCCTCCGCCCACCTGCGTCTTGGAAGGCTTCAGATCGGGCAGGTCACTGGGATCGATCAAGGTTACGACGACCTTCTGCGGAGGAGCGGCTTTCACGATGTGGCGGCCAATCAGCGTTCCAGCCACCACGATCGCCACGATCAGAACGTGCACACCGGTCGAGCCGAGGGCGCCATTCCTCTTGTAGTTGTAAAAGCCCCAAATGTCTTTGACCGGTTCGGGCTTCGATTCCAGCTTGAGAGGCGGAAGCTTTTTGGGAAAGAAGAATTCATCAAGCTGTTCGAAAAGAGATTTCCAAAGAGGCTCTTCGAAGCTTTCTTTCGCCAGCAGAAGGTGGAGTTCAGGTTCCTGGCCCGGGGCGGTCGAATTAACCGGTGTTGATCCCATAAGTCCGATCGATTTTCCTTACAACCAGGGGGAGTTGTCCCAATAACCTCCGTGTAATCCCCCGGTTACACAGATGAGCGGTATCCGCTCCAAGTTGCTTGCGTTTTCGTCCCGACCGGTGGAAATGAGGTATCCAGAGGCCCCCACGAACGGATCGGGCCAGTCCGATCATTGCGTTCAAATCCGCTTCGTAAAATTGTAACTCTACTTTTCCCTTTGCGACAGTGGATTTCGTCGGCCGGGGAAACTGACTGATAGACATGTCCTTCCCGGACTTTTCCTGCTATCGGGCGGCTTGCCGCTGGACAAGAGTGCCGTTTTCCACCAAGGACACGAAGATCACGAAGATCGGGCTGGCTGCGGGCTGCGATTTTCATGGGATGTCCTTGCCTTTCCCCTTATCTTTCCGCGGCGCACATAGACGTTCCCCGCCCTCGCTCCCTATAATGAAAAGATTCAATCATTTGGGAGACGCGACCGAGTGCCGCTCGAACTAAAAGCGACCATCAACCTGCCGAAAACCGCCTTCCCCATGAAGGCCAACCTGCCCCAGAACGAGCCGAAAATGCTCCAGCGCTGGGAGCAGATGGACCTTTACAAACGCATACGGCAGGTTCGGAAGGGCGCACCGCGCTACGTTTTGCACGATGGCCCTCCCTATACCAGCGGGCCGATCCACATGGGCACGGCCCTCAATAAGTGCCTGAAGGACTTCATCGTCAAGTCAAAAACCATGGCGGGATTCGATGCGCCCTACGTCCCGGGATGGGATTGCCACGGCCTGCCGATCGAGATCAAAGTCGACAAGGAGCTGGGCGGCAAAAAGCTCCAGATGAAGCCGCTCGACGTGCGCGCCGCCTGCCGCAAGTACGCGCAGAAATATCTCGACCTGCAGCGGACGCAGTTCAAGCGCATCGGCGTCTTCGGACGCTTCGACCGTCCTTACGCGACGATGACTCCGCAGTATGAGTCGGTCGTGCTGTCGACTTTCTTTTCGTTCTACGAAAATGGATTCGTCTACAAGGGCCTGCGCGCCGTCTACTGGTGCATGCACGACGAGACCGCGCTCGCCGAGGCGGAAGTCGAATACGAAAACCACACCAGCAGCACGGTGTGGGTGAAGTACGCGCTGCTCGACGATCCCACCGCGATTGACGCCGCGCTGGCCGGGAAAAAAGTTTCCACCATCATCTGGACCACAACTCCGTGGACGCTGCCCGCATCGATGGCCGTGGCGTTTCATCCGGATGAAGAATATGTCGCACTGGACATGAATAATCTGGGCGTGTTCATCGTTGGCGAGAAGCTCGCCCGAGACACAATGAATCGGTGCTTCCGGCATGATCCGAACGGCCCCGTGCCGATTATTGCGCATTTCCCCGGACGCAAGCTAGAGCGCCTGAACTTCCAGCATCCCTTTCTCGACCGCAAAGTTCTCGGAGTCCTCGCCGACTACGTGACCATGGACACCGGCACCGGCGTTGTCCACACCGCGCCTTCGCACGGCGCCGAGGACTTTATCACCGGCATGAAGTACGGACTCGACGCGACCAGCAATGTCGATGAAAAAGGCATACTGCGCAACGGCCTGCCGGAATACACCGGCAAGCGTGTGTGGGACGCCAACCAGCCGATCATCGAACTGGTAAAGTCGCGCGGCGCGCTGCTGCACACGGAAAAGACCGAGCATTCTTATCCGCATTGCTGGCGCTGCCACAATCCGGTAATCTTTCGCGCCACCGAACAGTGGTTCATCTCGATGGAAACGCCCATGCCCGGCGGTGCAGCAGGCAGTCGAGGTTCAGGAAATGACACCCTGCGCACGCGCACGCTCGAAGAAATCAAGAAAGTGAAATGGGATCCGTCGTGGGGCGAGGAGCGCCTCTCGAACATGATCGAGACGCGCCCCGATTGGTGCATCTCGCGGCAACGCGTCTGGGGAGTGCCCATCGCCGTTTTCCTGTGCGAATCGTGCGGCAAGCCGCTCAACGACAAGGCGATCAACAAGAAAGTCGTGGAACTGTTCGCGAAGTCCGGCGCCGACGCCTGGTTCACCGACGCTCCCGCGTCGCTTGTTCCCGCGGGAACAAAGTGTCCACATTGCAACGGCACGAAGTTCGAGAAAGAAACCGACATCTTCGATGTGTGGCTCGAGTCAGGCGCGAGTTATCTCGCGCTAGTTGATGACGAGCCCGATTATCCCTGGCCGTCGGATCTATATCTCGAGGGCGGCGATCAGTACCGCGGGTGGTTTCAATCTTCCCTGCTCTGTGCCATGGGCACGCGTGGAACGCCACCCTATAAAGGCGTGGTGACGCCGGGATGGACGCTGGATGAAAAGGGCCAGGCGATGTCGAAGTCGCGCGGCAACGACGTTGATCCGGTCGATATTGCGAGCCGGCTCGGCGGAGAAGTCGTGCGCTTGTGGGTCGCGTCTGTCGACTTTCGCGAAGACGTAGTTGGATCGGAAGCGCTCATGCAGCGTGTCGGAGAAAACTACAAGAAGATTCGCAACACATTCCGCTACATTCTCGGCAATCTCTACGACTTCGATCCAAAAACTGCCACGGTTCCCTTCGAGCAGTTGCAGCCGATCGATCAGTACATGCTGCGCCAGGCCGCGGCCTTCGCTTCCGACGTCCGGCGCTGGTATGCAGAGTTCGCCTTTCACAAGATCTATCATCGGTTGAATCACTTCTGCATCGTCGATCTGAGCGCGTTTTACTTCGATGTGCTGAAAGATCGGCTCTACACTTCAGCGCCCGCTTCGCTCTCGCGCCGCGCTGCGCAGACGGCAATCTGGCACATTGGCGAAGCGCTCACGCGCCTGCTTGCGCCCATCATGACCTTCACCAGCGAGGAAGTTTGGGAGCACCTTCCAATCGTCGGGCTGCGCGAGCCGAGCGTACACCTGGCGCAATTTCCCGATCCGGCCGCCATGTCAGAGCGAGCGGCCGATTCAACATCTGACCAGGACTGGACGGCGCTGCGATCGGTTCGCGATCAGGTCCTGAAGGCGCTCGAAGAAGCCCGCAACAACAAGCTGATCGGCACCGGGCTGGAAGCCCAGGTCGCCATCACCGCGTCCGATTCGACGTATTCGCTCTTGCAGCGCTACGCCGCTGAGCTGCGCTATCTTTTCATCGTTTCCCAGGTCACGCTCGCGCAAGGCTCGGGTAATGGGACCGGCGGGGTCCACGTGGAAGTCAAGAAAGCCGACGGCGCCAAGTGCGACCGCTGCTGGAATTATTCGACGCATGTCGGCGAAAACACGACGTATCCCACAATATGCGAGCGCTGCAGCGCGGTGCTGAAAGAACTGGAAGCGCAGCGTTAATGACGAACAACTCGGTGCGCACCTTACATTTTCTGATCGCCTTGTTCGTCGTGCTTGTCGACCGCTGGAGCAAGCGGCTGGTAGCGACTCACATCGCGATGTACCGGCACATCCAGATCATCCCCGGATTTTTTCGGCTGACGCATACGGAGAACACGGGAGCCGCGTTCAGCCTGTTTGCCGATTCGCCGGCGCATTGGAAGACCGGCATTCTCATTGGATTTTCGCTGATCGCGATGGTGATTGTGTCGGCGCTGCTATGGAAACAGTCTCGCGCAGTCACGATGACCGGGGTCGCGCTGTCATTGATTCTGGGCGGGGCGGTGGGAAACCTGTGGGACCGGGCGGCCCACGGGCGCGTGGTCGACTTCCTGCTGTTTTACGTCAAGCAATATCAGTGGCCCGTGTTTAACCTGGCTGATAGCGCCATCGTGGTCGGGGCGTCGTTACTGGTGCTGGAGATTTTATTGCATAAGTCGCCGACAAATGAGACCCCGGCGGCTTAAGAGTGCTATCACCGGCATGAATCAAAGTGAAGCGCTACGGAGCGCCGTAGAGCTGGCGGTAGACGCTGGCGTTGCGCAGGATAGCCTGCACGTATTCGCGGGTTTCGGTGAAAGGGATTGATTCGACAAATTCCTGCGGGTCCCGATACTTGCCCTGTCCCAGCCATTCTTCCACGCGGTCGGAACCCGCGTTGTAGGCCGCTAGCGCGTATTCAAACGATCCTCCAAACTGATCGACCATGCCACGGAAGTACCGCGTACCGAGTTGCAGATTCACTGCCGGCGTGAACAGTTCGGAGGGATTGTAGCGCCTCAACTTCTCTTCACGGGAAACCAGCTTGCCGGTCTTAGGCAGCAGCTGCATCAGGCCCAGCGCATTGGCGCGCGACACAGCCTGGGGATTAAATTCGGATTCCTGCCGGATCAGCGAGGCGACGAGATACGGATCGAGCCCGTTGGCAACGGAATATCGTTTCAGATCGGGCCAATATGGACGAGGAAACAGCGCCTCCCAGTAAGGTCGAGGCAGAGCGGGGATATCGACCGCAAAGTAGCTCGGGACCGAATGCTTCATGACTTCAATGGCCCGATCGAAGTGGCCGGTATCGATGTAGAGCTGGGCGGTTTCTGTTGGGCCCCAGCTATTGCCGCCGGCCGAACTGGAGGCGGCCTGCAACTCGCGCACCGCCAGGTCCACCAGGCCCCCGTTGCCGAGCAGTTGCGCTTTCTGCAGGTGCAGATCGTCGGCGGGAGGTTCAATCAATTCGATCTTGGAGTTCTCGAGCGCCGGGACACGATCGAGCAGGGGATAACGATCCAGAGGCTCGGGGGTTTCGGGAAGCTTCTTCAGACGATCGCGGCCCAGTTCGGCGTAGTAATAGTTGCGATACCGATCCGACAGTTTTTGATAATAGGCGCGAGCCATCGCGGGTTGGTTGTCTTCTTCGGCCAGGCGGGCACGCCAATATAAAGCTGCGGAGGTTTCATTTCCGTTGGGATAGAGGGCAATCTGTTCTTCGAAAAGCTTTTTCGCTTCGTCGTTTCGCCCCTGGCGGAGAGTGAGCCACGCGGCTTTCCAGTGAGCGTAGGAGGCGCGTGAACCGTTGGGAAAACGCTGCTGCAACTCGCGGAAGGCGTCGAGCGCCTGGTCGTACTCATGGTGCACGAGATGTAGATTGGCCACGGAAAGCAGCGCCAGCTCCAGCCATTGGCTGGTCGGAGCGATCTGGCGCAACTGGTCAACCGTGCTGTAAAACAACTCATTCTCATCCGACGCCCAGGCAACTTCCCCCAGAATATAGAGCCGCTGCGCGTTCTGTTCGGGCGTGACACCGGAAAGATTTGTAAGTTCGGACTTGGCTTCGCGATTTCGCCCGCTGCGATGAAGGGCGTCAGCGAGGTCAAGTTCTGCCGCTACCCGGTTCTCTGCAGCGGCATGGATCGCGAGTTCACGGTATTCGTCGGCAGCGTCGCTGTAGCGCTTGGCCTTCATCAACAAGTCGGCGCGGGTTTTGCGTTGCGCGGAGGCTGCCAACGGTGCAGAAGGCAACTTCCTTAACTCCGCATAGGCTGCGTCGGCTTCGGCCGCAGTCGGCATGTTGTAGTAGACGTTGGCCAGCGCGGCCGCTGCCTTCGCGTTTTGCCCCAGAGCTTCGTAGGCCTTCCCCAGATTGAACTCGACGTCAGAGCGCGCGGGCGTGCGGTCTTTCTCCAGCAGAGCGGCCGCTTCGGTGGCGCGGCCCTCGGTCAGCAGTGCGCCAGCATAGCTGACGTCGGCGTCGCGAACGAGCAGCGAATCGGGATAAGTACTGCCGAAATCCGCCAGAGCAGCAAGCGCTTCGGCCTGACGCCCGGTCTGCAGATAGCTGGTTCCGAGATAGTAGGCGACGTAGTCACCGAGGTCTCCGGCGCGAGGCTTGGCACGATTCAGCGGGTCGATGGCTTTGGCATAATCGTGGTCGAGCACCCGGGCATATCCGACGACGAGCCACGCAAGCGCTCCCGCATCTTCTCGAGCGTGCGCGCGCGCATAAGCTTCGACGCCGGTGTAGGCAGCGGGAGTGCGGTCCTGAATGAGCTGCTGAGCCATGGGACGCAGATTCGCTGAGGCAACGAAGGCCTCCCTCATGCGGCGCACGCGAGGAGAAATGCTTTTCTTGTGTCTCTTCGAACTTACCGTGTGAGCCTGGGAGGAGCTCTTCTTGGCAGACGCCTTGCCGCCGGTCTGGCTGGACTTCGCGACAGAGGACTTGGAAACGGACTTGCGAACCAGCGCCTTGGGAGATGTTTGACTGGACGGACTTTGCTTGGGAGGGGCTGGCTCATCAGGCGCAGCCGTCTGCTTTTCGGGCGCGCTCGCGGGGGCTGCTGGAGTTGTGGCCGAAGTAGATTGCGCGTCGGCAGATCGAGGCGGAGCCACGCGCCCACCCCAGCTTGCGCCGCCGAGAACCGAAAATGCTCCCAGGGCGAGCACGCACCACCACTTGAGACCCAATCGAACCACCTTAATATTTTCGCGCGGAGACGCGAATGCCAGAACCTGTCCTAAGAATTGCTACGGCACGACTTGAACTCGTGCTCTTTCCCAAAACTTGCGGCGCGCGCCAGAGCCGATTCCGGCACCGCATCTACTTGCGGAAGTTGGCGCCCATAACCGACATGTCATCCTCGGCTAGGCTGCGGACGACTTCCTTCTGGAAGTAGTCGCCACTGGCAGCCGCCGTGCTTCCATAGCGCTTTTGAAATGTCGAGCGGCTTTTTTCGATATCGTCTTTCAGCCGGTCGTAGAGATCCTTATGACGGCGGCCCTCCGCCACTTTCGCCTGGTTGTAGAGCTTGATCTCATCCACGAGAAGCCGGGCAAAGCGTTGGGCCTTGCGATGAGTATCGGCATCTTCGGGCGACATTCCCGCAAACGGGTCGGTTGCTGCGGCCGGAGCCGAGGCTGCGCTGGCGCTGGCCGCATGCGCCGAAACTTCGACGACTTCTGCGGCCGGTTCCGGCTCGGGCGTTGCCTTCGCGGCAGTATGTTTCGGCGTGTGAGAGGCAAAAGGATCGGAAAAAGAACTCACCGTCTGCGCTGCGACCGGAGGCATGGCGTGCTCGGCAGGAGCCGTGTCGCCGCCTTCCTTCTGAGCCTGCTTGCGCAACGAAGCGACTTCCAGCCAGGCGCTGGTCGCCATGACAACTAATTCCAAAGATGATGCGTCGAGCAGGCCCGTGGAGCCGCCGTCGGCATAGAGAAGCGCAGCAACTTTATCCTTGAGGAGCAGAGGCAGAACCAGAATCTGCTCGTTCTCCGGACCGCTGAAGCGATCGACAAAACGGCGGTCCATTTCGGCGATGTTGGCCGGGGTCGAAACACGATTTTGATAGGCGTGGAGTACGGGTCCGCCACTCATGTCGAGCGCGAAATCCTTGACGGCATCGTCCTCGCCTAGACCGCGGCACTGCCACCCGTTGGCGGTTCCGGCCTTGACAACGAAGAGCGCGACCCGCGCGGCATACGCACTGCCGGCGTCGAGCAGGGCCCGCAGAATTTCTTTTTGTGTGGTGCCGGCATGAATGCTGGCGACGGCCTGTACCAGACCGCTCGGAACCGGCGTCGAAGCGCCGCTTTCTGAAGGCGCAGTGCTGGACGCTGGCAATTCCGCCAACACGCGTTCGACCAGTTCGGACTGCAACCTGGGTAGTTGGCGGTCGAGAACCTCGGCCACGGCGCGCGCGACGATTTGCTGGAGTTCCTTGCCTTCCGCCATTCTCAGAAAACCATTTTCCAAGCGAGCACTCTACGTGCTGCCAGACTCTTTTAACTGCTGATTATACGGCACTTGTGCGGCTGCATCAGAGTACTTCGGTAACCGGCGATTTTGCTTCAAAAGCGCACCTCTGAACTTTATCGCAAAGTTTTCCCGCTGAATATGTCAAAGCGATTGGGCAAAGACACAGGTTACCAAGTAGAATAACAGTTCGGTTTCATCGCTGGGTTCGTCTGGAAAATACTGCATCGCTTGGACTATGGGAGCCATCCAAAACAAACTAGCAGGGCCTGTTAGCGAGGAACTGGCGCTGGTACAGGCGGCGAAGCGAGGCGATGATTCCGCCTTCGAAGAGCTGGTTCGCCGTTACGACCGGAACGTGTTTCGCATCGCGCAGCACATCACGCAGAACCGCGAGGATGCGGAAGACGTGGTGCAGGAAGCGTTTCTGAAAGCTTACGGAAACCTGGCGCAGTTTCAGGAGCAGTCGAAGTTTTATACGTGGCTGGTCAGGATCGCGGTCAACGAAGCGCTGATGAAGTTGCGCCGGCGCAAGCCGGAGCGCACAGTCTCGCTCGACGAAGACATCAAGACAGAAGATGATTCTCTTCCCCGCGAGATTGCCGATTGGAGTCCGAACCCGGAGCAGCAATACACGCAGGCGGAATTGCGTGAGATTTTAAGCAAGACGATTCAAGGCCTTCCCCCGGGCTTTCGCACGGTGTTCGTGCTGCGAGACGTGGAAGGACTTTCGACCGAGGAGACCGCGGCCGCGCTGGAATTGAGCGTGCCTGCGGTAAAATCGCGTCTGCTGCGGGCTCGCCTGCAATTACGCGAGCGCTTGGGCAAGTACTTTCAACGGCGCGAGAACGGCAGGAGAGGTGATGCGCAAAGTGGAGATGGCAACCAGTGAAATGCTCTGAGTTTCTAAACGAGCTGACCAACTATTTGGACGGCGTCCTCGACGAGAAGACAAAAGGCGAATTGGAGAACCACCTTTCCTGGTGCCACAACTGTTACGTGGTTTGCGACACGACCAAGAAAACCATCGAGATCTACCGCGACTCCCAGCTTTACGAACTTCCCGAAGACCTTCGCAGCCGCCTTCGATCCGCCATTATGACCAAGTGCCAGCAGCACAAGAAGCGCGGGCCACAGAGCGTGTAAGCACCGTGGGCGCGTTCGCTTGCTGAACCTGTCTGCACTATGATCAGCGCATGCCGCATAGAATCTGTCCGTGGTGGATGGGCTACATTCTAGCGAGCCCGGTACGGCGCTGGCTGCAAGGCGATCCCACCGAGCTTCTTAACCCTTACCTTCGTGAAGGCATGACCGTGCTCGAACCGGGGCCTGGGATGGGATTCTTCACGATTCCCATGGCGAGATTAGTGGGCACATCGGGGAGAGTCATCGCGGTGGATATCCAAGCGAAAATGATTGCCGCGTTGAAGCGGCGCGCGGCGAAAGCGAATGTTCTCGAACGCGTTGATGCCCGTATGGGTTCGGCCGAGACGATGGGCCTGGACGACCTGCCGCCAAAGGTGGATTTCACACTTGCGTTTGCCATGGTGCACGAGTTTCCGGACGCCGCACGATTCTTCAGCGAAGCGGCGAGGGCGTCGAAGCCGGGCGCACTGTTACTACTCGCTGAACCGGCGGGTCACGTGAGCGACAAAATGTTCGCCGCCGAGCTTTCTGCGGCCGGTGCGGCGCAGTTCGAAGTTATTGCACGGCCAGTCGTTCGCCACAGCCACGCCGCACTGCTGGTGAAGATGTAGTTCTTAGAGGCTAGGCTCAGGCGAGTAGCCAGAATCGTTATGCCCCGGGCCGTATGAAACGTTTTTCATCATCCTGTAACTATATCCAGTGCAATGGTTTTCCGAAGGTTCCGTTTTGGGCACCGATCGAATGACGGAAAACAGAAACCCTTTGCGCAATCCATGAATCTAAGTATTCTGAGGGTGGCGTGAAAGCAACTGTGAGGGGGCGCACACACTCAAAGACCAGCGCGAAATCAATATTCGCGAATCGACGTTCTCGAACCAGGGATCGGGCGAACCAGCTCGAATGTGGAAGGTGGGGTCATGATCGCAAAATTGGTGGATGTGTTTTTCGGCTGCAGGCACTCCCGCTATAGCTTTCCGGTAACCATTCGTCGGGCAGCGCGCCGCCCTCAGGCCGCGGCTTTGACTGGAACCTACGTCGCCTGCCTCGATTGCGGCAAAGAGTTTCCGTACGACTGGCAGGAGATGAAAATTATCACGTCGCCGGAGCGGCACCGCGAACGGCTCGCGGAGCTGGCCAAACACGCCGCATGAGCCACTCGCTCTAACGCGCACGGAGAGCTGTGTTCTATTTCTTTTTTGTTTCCAGCCAGCCGCGAGTCACCGCTGAAACCTTGACGATCGCGAGGCCGCTTCCTTCCAAATAGAAAAGCCCCGCTTGCCGCGGGGCTCGTTCTTTTTCTTCTCGCTCTTTTGCCGGAGACTTATCTGGCCGGATACTCCTCCGGAATCGGCACGGGCACGCGCTTATCCAACGGAATGAACTCGCGCTCGGCTGGGCCGGTGTAGACCTGCCGCGGCCGCGCAATCTTCTGCTCGGGATCGGTGATGAGTTCCTGCCATTGCGCCAGCCATCCTGCTGTGCGTGGGATGGCAAACAGCACGGTAAACATCTCCGGCCGGAATCCCATCGCCTGGTACATGATCCCCGAATAAAAGTCGACGTTGGGATACAGTTTGCGCTTTACGAAATAATCGTCTTCCAGAGCGATCCGTTCGAGTTCGAGCGCGATATCGAGCTTGGGACTGCGTCCCGTGACCTGGAAGACCTGCTCGGCGCTCCAGCGGATAATTTTCGCCCTGGGATCGTAATTCTTGTAGATGCGGTGTCCGAAGCCCATCAGTTTGATCTGCCCGTCTTTGACCCGCTTGATATAGGCCGGGACATGATCCTTCGAACCGATCTCGTCGAGCATCTTTAGCACTTCTTCATTCGCTCCGCCGTGCAACGGCCCGGCCAGGGCCGACGCCGCGGACGCAACCGACAGGTATGGATCTGCTTGCGAACTGCTGACCGAGCGCATTGCGTTGGTGCTGCAGTTCTGCTCGTGGTCGGCATGCAAAATGAAGAGAATGTCGAGCGCGCGCGCAAGCGCCGGATTGGCGACGTATTTCGGCTCGACCATCTTCCACAACATGTTCATGAAATTTTCGGTATAGCTGAGATCGTTGTCTGGATACACATATGGGAACCCCACGTTGTGCCGGTATGACATAGCCGCAATGGAAGGCACTTTCCCGATGAGGCGCGTGATCTGGTGCATCCGGTTGGCGGGATCGTGCACATTCTTGGCGTCGGGATAGACGCTCGACAGAGCCGCTATGGTGCTCACGAACATCGCCATGGGGTGAGACGAGTAGCGGAAACCCTCCATGAACTTCTTGGTGGTCTCGTGCAGCATGGTATGGTGCGTGATGTCATACACCCACTTGTTCAAGTCTTTTTCGGTGGGCAGTTCGCCGAACAGCAACAGGTACGCGACTTCCAGGAAGGAGCAGCGTTCGGCCAGAACTTCGATCGGATATCCGCGATAGCGCAAGATTCCCTTGTCGCCGTCGATGTAAGTGATCGCGCTCCGGCACGACGCCGTATTCATGAATGCTGGATCGTACGTCATCAGCCCGAAGTCTTCCGGGCCGGTCTTGATCTGACGCAAATCCATGGCCCGGATAGTGCCGTTTTCGACCGGAACGGTATACGTTTTATTCGTACGATTGTCGGTGATGGTAATTGTGTTTTCTGGCATGAAATATTCCGCCTTTATGCGATCGCTATGGAAACAAGCATAGCCGAGCCTATGTCGGTTCCCCAAGGGTAATCTGTGATTAGCATCACAGCAAAGTGTGACCGTGATTTCAATCACACCACAGGTCAATGATCGCCCGGGTCGTCCGGGCAACGATCGTCCGGCTAACGACCCGTTTCGCGGAAAGCAAAACCGGCGGCCGCAGCCGCCGGTAGCAATCACGTCAACAGCCGCCCTGCGGCTGACCGAGCCAATCGCCAGGAACTAGTTCGAGTCATCCCGCCGCTTCAACGTCGGACGATCATCGTCGGTCTTGTCGCCGTTGTTGTCGCCGGTATTCGAAGTGCGACGCAGGCTCGGCTTGTTCGAATCCTTCTGATCGAGCAGCTTGTGCTTATTCTCAATGGCGGCCAGCCGGGCCTTCACATCGTCGAACTCCGAGGTGGTGACGATGTACTGCGCCTTGGCGGGAAGAATCTTGCGAATCTCTTCCTGCGACTTCTCGATCCGGTCCGGTGTCTGCGGGTGCGTGTCGAAAGCCTTCGACAGCGTGCCGGGCTTCTTTTTCTCCATGGCCTGAATCTTCTCGAAGAACGATACGAATGCCGAAGGATCATATCCGGCGCGGTACATGTATTCGATTCCGAGATAATCGGCTTCGGCCTCGAATCCGCGCGAGAAGTGCAGGAACGTCAGCGGAATCGCCAGCCCCGATCCTTCGTAGGCGGCATAGCCGATCGCTCCACCCATAAAGATGAGAGGAATCGACATCATCTGCAGAAGGTTGGCGCGCGTCATTTCGCGGCCATAGTGGCAGGCGGCGACGTGGGCAATTTCATGCGCCATCACACCCGCCATTTCTGCTTCTTCGTCCGCGGCCAGAATCAGGCCGGAATTGACGTAGAAGAACCCGCCCGGCAGCGCCATGGCGTTGACTACGTCGGAGTCGATAACCTTGATCGTGAACGGCACCTGCGCATCGGAGTTGCGCACAAGGTTCTGGCCGATCCGGTTGACGTATTCGGTAATGACAGGATCATTAATCAGCTTGACCTGCGATTCGATCTGCTGCGCGTATACGCGGCCTCGGGCAACCTGACCTTCGACCGTATACCAGTTCCCCACGCCGCGGCCGCATCCTACGTTGCGATTTCCCACGGCATCGACGTCGGTCTTGCCGCCGTCGTGCTTAATCTGGCTGTCATCCTGCGTGGGCAGCGCGGCAGGCGCCGGCTTGGGCGCGTTCTGCACGTCGCTGGCTTTTGGCTGACCCTGATCTGTGTCGGGACTCGGGTTCTTGCTCTGAGGCTGGGTTTGCGTTGGAGTCTGTGCTGGTGGCGGAGTCTGCGTCTGTGGTTGTGTCTGAGTGGGATCCTGACTCGGAGTCTGAGTCTGCGCCTGCATCCAGGGTACTGCGCTGAACGCTGCCAAGGCCAACGCGCTTGCCAGCCATCTGAGTTTCATAGGGTACTCCTTGCTGCGATTATACGCCCGGTCGGAAGACACCAAGTCCCAATCTTGGTCCTATATTTAGACGCGGACAGGCCGCCCAGGGGTTATCCGGGAGGCACGGATGGTGAGGGCTAAATCGCAGGGAGCTTCGGGTTCTGGTCCAACACCTTGGTTACTTTCCGGTTGGGGCTCCCGGCAGTGGGGAGGGCACCGAGCCGGGGGCTGCCCCAGATGCGGCCGAGCTTCCGGCGGCGGCGGCCAGGGCCTCTTTCGGAGCCTCGGTGGCAGGGGTTTTCCCGCATAACCCGATTACCTCGGAAATCCGCTGAGTTTCGTGCTGTTTCAGCATCTGCCAGTTACGCAAGGTCTCTTTTTCGCGGGCAACCTGATCTTCGTTGGCCTTGATGCGCTCTGCGTAATGCGCCGTCACCCGTTGCATTTCCGCCTGGATCTGGGCATTTTCGCTGGCCTTGCGGGCTTCGAAATCCTCCAGCTGCTTGCGCTGTGCGGCCTCGTAATCATTGAGCGCCTGCTGGCGCCGGGTCGCATCCTGCAGCAGAGCGTCCGCGGAGGCGCCGGCGGCCTCCAGCGCCATGAGCACGGACGCGCGCTTGAATTCATCCGACAATCCGCGGAGGCGCTCGCTATTGAGCATCTCGACCACTTTGGTGATGTCGTAGCCGGAGCGGGGCCGCAGAATTCCGGCGGCGTTGTAAATGTCTTCGTACGAGAGCAGATCTGCCTGCGGGCCGGCGAATCCTTCGGCGGATTGAGTCTGCGATTTGTTCACGGGAGCCTCCTTGGATGCAACTTTATCGGCTGCGCCGGGATCGTCCTGCTGGCGCCGCCAGAACTTCGGAAAGAGCGGTTTGGACTGCATGACTTTCCTTTCGTGGCCAGGTGGCGAACCTTGCGCGGAAGTACGAGAAACCGGGTTGGGCCGGGGAGCGGCGTCGGATTGCGGAACCGTAGCGGATGGTCGCGCGGGTTCAGATCTCCGCGCATTCGTCTTCGGAAAGTCGGCGGGAAGTTCGCCGGCAGAGCCGTCTCCTGCACGCGTGCCGTCGCTTTTCGTATGCGGTGCAACCTGCAACGGCACAGCGACGGGCGGCGCCGGGACAGTCTTCTTTGCGATAGCCCCCGCTGCCACCGTCTTCGCCGCGACAACTTCGGCGCAGTCTGATTTGGCTCCCGTCGGGGTTACGAGGGAATCTGTCGATGATCCTTCCCGTTCGCCCTTCTGTTTGGCACGTGCTTTTTCTTCGATCAACCGCGGCGAATCTTTCTGGGTCGAGTTCTGCGCCGCTTCGCGCCTGACTCCCAACAGAAATTCCCTTCCATCGCTCCGACAGTTCCTGGCGATGGCGGAAAAGCGCTCCCTGTGCCACTTGATGATTACCTTCGACCCGACGGCGATCGGCTTCTTTACTCGAACGCAGGCACCCGAGGCCGAGGTGTCCTCCATGGTCGCGGCCACTACAGTAGGCGTCCCCGGCGGATCTTCCCAGGCGACCTCCGCCACCGCCCACATCGGCGTCCTTGGCTCAATGGCACCCTCGTTCATGCCATCAATATCGGCTCGCCATTACGGGAGTTTAGTTACCAGTGGCTATAGGAGGAGTCGCGGATGAGGATCAGGAGTAACTCAGGATCACACTGCGCGGGCAATTCTTGCCGAGGCAGTCCTCAGTCGCTTCGAGTCGGGTCTCTCCGGTCTCGCCGCGCCCGAAGGCTTCCCGGCTGTCCTGCTTGCCACCTTCGGCATGCAGTCGTACCATAGCGCCTTCGTTCCTTTGTCCAAGGCTTGGTTGCCTCAGGAGACATCAATGCTCGACCGCCGTCATTTCATCTCGACTGCTCTCACTGGCGCGGCTGCCGGAGTTGCGGCCTCGCTCACGCTTCGCGGAAACCTGCTCGCGCAGATCGAAAAAGCTCCGCCGCTCCCCGATCATTCCCTGCTCGATACGAACGAAGATGCTTACTGGGCGGAGATGCGGCGGCAGTTCATCATTCCCGAGGACGAAATCTACCTGAACAACGGAACCGTGGGATCGAGCCCCGCGCCGGTACTACGCGCGATTTTCGACGGCTATAACACGACCGAGAAAATGGATCAGCAGGATCCCGAAGACTATCCCATCTGGGGATACGCCGCGTGGAATGAGTTTCGCGATCCGCTGGCGGACTTTGTGGGCTGCAAACGCGACGAGATTGCGCTGTTGCGCAACGCGACTGAGGCCAACAGCTACATTGCCAACGGCGTGGATATGAAGCCCGGCGACGAAGTCCTCATGACCGATCAGGAGCATCCCGGCGGCCAGCATCCGTGGGACCTTAAGGCGAAGCGCTACGGCATCGTCGTAAAGAAGATCACGCTTCCTCTCCCGGTGAAAGATGCGGCGCAGGTTCTGAACCTGTTCAACGATGCGATCACGCCGCGCACGCGCGTGCTGTTCTTCAGCCACATCACAACGTTTTCCGGCGTTGTTCTGCCGGCAAAAGAACTGTGCGCGCTGGCCCGTACGAAAGGAATTCTGTCGGCTGTCGACGGCGCGCATGTTCCCGGGATGATGCGGCTGAACGTGCACGATCTGGGCTGCGACATGTATTCGTCGAGCCCGCACAAGTGGCTGTTCGCGACCAAAGGTTCGGGCTTCCTGTACGTGCGCGACGAAGTAATGGACCGCGTTTGGTGCACGATCGCAACCGAGGGCTGGGACGACACCAAGCTGCGTGCCGAGCGCTTTCAGCGCATCGGGAGCTCGAACGTGCCGGCGCTGTGGGGGCTGCGCGCGTCGATCAAGCTCGCCAACGACATTGGCATCGGCCGCATCGAGCGCCGGCACCGGCAAATGGCCGACTACATCCTTGCCGAAATGATCAAGCGGGGAGCCGAGTCGTGGACCTCGCCCGATCGTGCTCTGCGCTGCGGGATTGTGAGCGTCAACGTTCCTCCGGTGCAACGCATGGATCTGGAGAACTGGATGTGGCAAACGCAGAAAATCCGCATCCGGGGCGGCGATCCGCACAAGTTGCGGCTTTCCACTCCCTATTATCTGCAGAAGAAAGATCTCGATCGTTTCCTCGACAACTTCGACGAGTACAAGCGCGAGAAAAAACTCACGTAAAGCGAAGCGTCAGGGTTCGTCACCGCGTCCGGCAGCGAAGCGACGAGCGGCGGAATATCCGCCGCACGCACTCGCGCAACCCGCACAAGTTCCATCGCACCAGCTCAGTCGTAGTACTCCAGGCCCAGGTGCGTGATCAGTTCCTCGCCCTTTAAATGGCGCAGGGTATTCTTCAGCTTCATCAGTTGGATGAAGAGATCATGCTCGGGATAAAGGCCCGGCACCGTCATAGGAGACTTAAAGTAGAAGCTTAACCATTCCTGGATTCCGATTCCCTTCAACTCCGAGGAGCGGTGCGCCAAGTCCAGCAGCAAAACAAGGTCGAGCACGATGGGCGCGGCGAGAATGGAGTCGCGGCAGAGGAAATCGACTTTGATCTGCATGGGATAGCCGAGCCATCCGAAGATGTCGATGTTGTCCCAGCCTTCTTTATTGTCACCACGCGGGGGGTAATAGTTAATGCGAACCTTATGAAACATGTTGCCGTAAAGTTCGGGATAAAGGCCGGGCTGCAGGATGTGCTCGAGCACGCCCAGTTTTGATTCCTCTTTCGTCTTGAAAGAGCCCGGGTCGTCGAGGACTTCCCCGTCGCGGTTGCCAAGTATGTTCGTCGAATACCATCCACTGAGTCCGAGAAGCCGGGCTTTGAATGCAGGAGCGAGGACGGTCTTCATCAGCGTCTGGCCGGTCTTGAAATCCTTGCCGCAGATGGGGGCTTCATTCCGGCGGGAAAGTTCCAGCATCACAGGAAGATCGACGGTGAGATTAGGCGCGCCATTGGCGAACGGTACACCTTCCATGAGTGACGCGTAGGCATAGATCATCGAGGGGGCAATCATTTCGTCGTTCTCGCGCAGGGCTTTTTCGAACGACTTTACCGACTGATGCGCCGCCGTCGGCTCGATGTAGCTCTCGGTCGATCCACACCACATGGTGATCAGGCGGCTGGCCCCGCTAGTCTTTTGGAATGCGCGGATATCGTCGCGCAGTTGCTCGGCGAGATCCATTTTGGTTTTGCCCTTCTTCACGTTGGGGCCGTCGATTTTCTTGACGTAGTTATGATCGAAAACCGCGGCGCGCGGCGTGACCGATGACAGGAACGGCTTGAGCTGATCGAGCAACCGCTGATCGAGGACGCCGGCGTTTGACGCGGCTTCGTACATGTTGTCTTCGAAGATATCCCAGCCGGTGAAGACCAGATCGTCGAGCCCGGCGATGGGAACGAATTCCTTGATCTTGGGCGACCGTCCGTCGGTGCGCTTGCCGAGGCGTACCGTGCCCATCTGAGTGAGCGAGCCGATGGGCTTGGCCAGGCCCTTGCGAATGGATTCGACGCCGGCCACGAAAGTTGTGGCCACCGCGCCCATGCCGGGGATCATTACGCCAAGCTTGCCTTTGGCGGGCTCGATGGAGCCGTTCTC
>Ga0335078_10001735_pt1 | contig 32963 bp, 31 predicted proteins | sample Lox_Sample_32_FD_206711 | JGI IMG/M metagenome (GOLD analysis project Ga0335078, IMG submission 206711) | Soil microbial communities from Loxahatchee National Wildlife Refuge, Florida, United States - Lox_Sample_3.2 | ecosystem: Environmental > Terrestrial > Soil > Wetlands | place: USA... | reverse complement strand
GACGCCGAGCGGGCCGAAGCCCATCTGCTTCTCCCACAGCACGTACAGCGGGACCGGCAAGGTCCCGCCCAGCATCATGACCAGCAGCACCCCAGCCGTCAGGACGTAGCCGCGGCGCTTGGCCGAAACCGGAATGCCGCCAGTGACCGAGCCATTCATCACGCCCTCATTATCCGACTAGCTAGCGGCGGCTTCCGGTTCAGCGCTCGGGGCATCCGGCGGCCTGGCCGGCCGGCGTGGCGGCCTGGTGATCCGGCTGACGAGGCGCTGGGCGTGGGGGGCGACCAATACGGCTGTGGGCACCGCAACGATCACGGCGACGGCGAAGGAGCTGAGCCAGGCCGGCACCAAGCTGGCAGTGATTCCGAGCCTGACAATCGTCTCAACCAGCGACACGGCCAGCGATATCACGATGGCCATGATCGCGGAGACCAGCGGCGGCGCGTACCTGGGGTCAACACGCCGGGCCGAGGCCCCGGATTCTCCCCGATGGGCCCGGTGCACGAGTTCCGCTGCCTGGGGCTGGCGATTCCCGCGGATTTCCGTGGTCTTGCTCACGTGCCTGAATCCTTCCCCTGGCAGATGAGACGGCAGATTGCCGCTCCCTAGCCAGTTCATGCGACAATCCCGCTGCGGCCAAGATGGCGATGTCTCTGCCGCCATCGCCGGGCGCTATATGAGCAGCGCAACTCCCGTAGCCCTCTAGACTCCTCAGTGGTGACGTCCCGCCTCAGCCCATCGTCGATATCGGCGAGCTCAGCCAGCAGTGCGGGCAGGGCTGGCAGATCCCGAAGTCCTTCCCGATCTGCGACAGCGACGCCTCGCCGTTACGGGCAACCGCGACCACGTCTCGGCGGAACTCCGTCGGAAAAGCCTTTGGCGTGCTGGTCATCCTTCCCGCGAGAACGAATCCTCACGGGCAAGGAGTCAACTCAGCTGGGGCAGTCCCTGGCCATCGCTGTCCAGGACGAGACGTACCTGCTCGCACGGGGTGATCAGCCGGGGTCGAGAGGCTGAGGCCGGCGCCACAGCCTTCCGGTAACGCACAGCCCGGCACGAGGTGATCGTCGTCACAAGTTGCCGCATTGACGTCAGGTGCCGTCGCTGGCGGTGGGCAGCGCGGCTCCTCACCAGGCCTGCCGCACTCAGGCAATTCACCGCCGTTCGTTCTGGAACAAGGCGCGTTACCGGGCTATCACCACGGCTATACCTGGCCACGGCCGCCCCAAGGACGCTGTGATTATCGCGCGGGCCTATAACGCCACAGCCACCACTGCTTTTGCCAACGGGCACGGGCCGGATGGACTGGCAGATGAAGAAAGGCAGCGTCCCCCCGGCGCAGGGGCCCGGGCGGGTACAGGAGCAAAGGAGAAAGCAATGATCAGGTCACTCACCCGGCTGGAAGCACCGAACCGTCTCCGGATACTGCTGGCAGTGCCGGCCGTCGCCGCAGCCGCGGCGGTACTGGCGGCATGCAGCTCGTCAGGCACATCTTCCGCCAGCGGTGGCAGCGGCAGCACCAGCACGAGCAGTCCCGCCGCGGCGACCGCGGGCGGCCTGAAGACCACCACGATCGGCGGCGCGACAGTGCTGACCAGCAGCAAGGGCTTCACGCTCTACTCCTTCGCCCCGGACACGCCCGCTAAGTCCAACTGCAACGGGACGTGCGCGCAGAACTGGCCGCCGGTCAAGGGACCGGCCACCGCATCCGGGGTCAAAGGCACGTTCGGCACCATCAAGCGCTCCGACGGCTCGGTCCAGGCCACCTTCGACGGCCACCCGCTCTATACCTTCGTCGGCGACACGGCCGCCGGGCAGGCCAAGGGGAACGGCCTGAACGCGGCCGGCGGCCTGTGGCACGAAATCACCACCTCCGGCAGCGCGGCGCCCGTCAGCACTTCCTCACCGGGCGGCGGAGGCTACTGACCGGACCGCACCCGGCCCAGGCGGAGGACGGACAGATGACAGAACGGCACAGCATGATCAGGCGGGGAACGATAGGGAGCGCGGGGCGGGCCGCGCGAACCGATGCTGGACGGGCGGCGCCCGGCTGGCCCGCCGTCGTGCTGCGCGTGGCGGGTTCGGGTCTGCTCATCGCCACCGCGGCGATCCATCTCGACCTGTACCTGACCGGGTACCGGACGATCCCGACGATCGGGTGGCTGTTCCTGCTGCAGGTGATCGCGGCCTTCGGCCTGGGGCTGGCGGTGCTGGCTATCCCCCGCCGACTGGCCGTCGGAGTGCCGGCCAGGCTGGCGGCCGCGGCGGGAGCCGGCTTCGCCCTGGCTACCCTCGGCGGCTACCTCCTGTCGGTCTGGACGGGGCTGTTCGGGTTCAAGGAGGTCCGCACGGGCGCCGGCATCGCGGCCGACCTGGTGGAGGTGGCCGCCTTCGTGGTCCTGGCCGCGCTCGCGCTTGCCCCCGCGCCGGCGAACGCACCGGCGGGAGGCGCGGCAGCGGCCCGGGCCGCATTCCCGACCCAGATCCCCCCGGCGATCGCCCGGGCGGCCGGAATGACCGCCGCTGGCCTGGCGGTTGCGGCACTGGTGCTGTTCGGGCTGGTGGTGGCCGAAGCCAACCCGGCGGCACCAGCGGCCACGGGGACGGCCCTGAAGACCACGACGATCGGCGGGACGACGGTACTGACCGACGCCAAGGGCTTCACGCTCTACTCGTTCGCCCCCGACACCCCGGCCAGCTCCAAGTGCTACGGGAGCTGCGCCGTGTACTGGCCCCCGGTGACCGGCACCACCGCAGCCGGGCAGGGCCTGCCAGGCAAGGTCACCACGATCACCCGCGCCGGCGGCTCACGCCAGCTCACCTACAACGGGCACCCGCTGTACACCTACATCGGTGACACCGCTCCCGGCCAGGCTCGGGGCAACAACCTCAACCTCAACGGCGGCCTCTGGCACGAAGTGCCTGCCTCCCGGTAAGGAGAACCACCGATGGCCCAGCCACCGCACACTATGCAGTTCTCCGGCCGGGCCGACTGGGCGCCGACGATCGCGATCCACGATGCGCTGCGCCGCGACCTGGACCAGCTGCTGCACGCCACGGCCAGCCATGCATCGGGCCGGGCCCGCTGGGCACGTTCCGCAGTTAACTGCGCTTTCACCTCGCCGCCGAGCACGCGGCCATGTGGCCGCGAGTCCGGCCCAAGCTGGCGGGCGACCCGCACGGCCAGGCCCTGCTCGACGCGATGGATGATGAGCGCCAGTTGCTCGGCCCGTTACAGGCCATGATCGACGACGCGTTCAGCATTGATGCCAACCCCCGGCGGCTCCGCCAGCTGCTGGCCAGGCTGCGGACCAGGCTGGCCAGCCACCTCGCCCACGAGGAGGCAGACGCGCTGCCGCTCATCAGCCAGATCCTGTCCCCCGGCGAACTCGGCGGAATCGCCGCAGCCATCCGCGGCGGGCACAGCAACCGGCGCGTCGGTACCACGGTCCGTGGGCCCTCGCCGGCGCCAGCCCCGAGATCCGTGAGCACACACTGAGCCAGCTGCCAGCACCCGCCCGTCTCCTGTACCGAACGATCTGGCTGCCGCGCTACGCCTGCACCACCCCGCCGTCATGAAGAACACCCGGCCCCGCCAGCACGTGGCTGGCCAGCGGTGGGGGGACGGGTCGGTGCGGATCTGGGACCCGGCGACCGGGCGGAGGTCCCTGGGGGCCATACGCGCTTCGTGATCGGCCTTGTACTTCGCGAGCACTTCAACCGAGTAGATACGGGGGTTGGCGTCGACGATCCGGTGGTGCTCGCCGCAGAACAACGTCAGGTTCTCTACCGCGTCGATGTCGTCCGACAGAGGGGTCTCGCGGGACCGCGGACCCTGTCGGCCGACGCCAACGATATGGGCGCGCTGCGCGAGAGTCACTGGCTGCTCCCCGGGCGCAACCTGATCCGTGACCGCGTTCGTACAGCCGGGGAAGGCGCACTGATTACCGGAAAGAGCGAACAGGCGGTTGGTGACCGGATCCGGGATGCTCTTGCGCCCACTCGATGCCATGGAAGCTAAGGTTACGCACTGTCGCCGACATTCCGACGTCGACGCTCTCTGCCCCAGACATCCTCTGGGGCACTCCCCTACAGCGTCAGTCAGGCAGCGCGGTCACTGCATGCCGAGGTAGCCCAGTTGGGAGCCTAAATGGCTGCCAACGGCTGTCGTTACCTAGCCACGCCCAGCTACATCAGGCCACATATTCCTGTTCAGATGCCATAGCCCGCCTGGTCTGGCATCATCCAGCTACCCTACGGATTCGCCTGACCGTCAAACAGGTCCGCAGGGAGTCCGTTATAGGTCATGGAGGCGAATCAGCCGCCGGGCGGCATGGGGCTGGGGGCGATTATGTCCTTGACGTCGGACTCAAGCGTGGTGTCGGACGTAGGACGAGCTCGCGCAGCGCCGGCACCAGCGGGCCGAATTTCCGGCGAACCGAGAGAGCTTCGACCCGGTGGTGTAAATGATGCCGGAGTTGGTGAGCGCGGCGACCAGCCCGGCGGTGCGTTCGCGGAACCGCCCGGCTAGCACCGCCAGGACAGCTGCGCGCGGACGCCGCGCTGGCCGAGCCGGACTCCGAGGTAGATCTCCTTGGCCCAGAAGTCCTTCGCCCAGAAGTCCTTCGCCCAGACGTGCTGGTACGTCTGCTCCAAGTACTCCGCCAGCCCGGTCGCCCGTCCGAGGTCGCATCCAGCCCGGTCGCCCAGGCGTGCGCCGGGTAGGACCGGTGCGCGATGCGCAGGTGAACCCCGGCATCGGCCATCCTGATCGCAGCCAGCCCGACGGTGATATTGGTCGCCAGCGCTTCCCGCTCCTCGGGGGTGGTGAACTCGTACGACACCGAGGGAAGCCGGTAGTACGCCCAGGCGTGGGTGTCGGTGAGCAGGATCCAGTCGTCGAAGTACCGGATGGCCAGCCGGGTACGCCCCCGGGACCCCTTAGACCCCCGGTCTGAGTGCTCACCAAGAGCACGCCGGCCAGCGCCGTGTAGGCCAGTCTGGTCTGCGGTTGCAGCGTCGGGGACGCGCCGGGCCCGTTGACGACCGTCACGGCGCGGGAGGCCAGCTCGCCGTAGCCGTGCGCGCCGAGCCGCTGCTGGGTGTTGGCCAGCGAGGTCACCGCGTCCGGGCTGGCCGGGGCGACCAGCACCAGCTGGTCCGCGGAGGCGAGCACCCGGGTCAGGCCGGAGGGCGCCGGGTCGATCATGGTCAGGTCGTACCGTTCGGCCAGCAGGTGGCTGCCGCCGGTAGTCGTCTCGGCCGAGGGCGTGCGTCCCCGTCAGGTCGGCAATCACGTCGAGCGTGGCGTCCGGGTCGTGGCCAGCCTGCCGGTCCGGCTCCTGGCCGACCAGCAGCGCCGGTACCGAGGCGGGGGGCGCGCGGCCAGCGAGGTGACGCCGGGGTTCAGGTCGAGGGTGGCGACTGGGGCTCCGCGCACCGCGGCCAGCACGCGGCCGGCCATCAGCGTGGTCAAGGTCTGCGCGGCCCCCTGGGTGCAGCCGAGTACGGCCGATCCGGCGCGGGCCCGCCAGCGGCAGCCTGGTACGGTCGCGATCCAGCGCCTCCCCGGTCTGCCTACTGGGTGGTGCCCAACTCACCCCACAGCCAGGGCTTGCACACCAGGACCGACCACAGCTCGTTGGCGTTCTCGTCCACCAGGGCGTTGCCCGAGGTGTAGGCGAAGAGACCGGCCACGTTCTGCGGGTCGCCTTGCTGCACCGGCAGGCAGTTGCTGCTGGCCGGGGCGGGCAGCTTGGAGAACGCGGTGTTGAGCACCTCGGTGGCGCCGTTGGACGGTGGTCCCGACCCCGGTGAACGTGGCGGGCCGCCCGATCAGCGTGATAGCGGCCACGCAGGCCACCACCATCCACAGTGTGCTCTCGATGGTCCGGGAGGCCCGCTTGGGGACCAGGCCCTGCCAGGCCAGCCAGATCGCGCCGAGGATGACCACCGGCACCAGGTACGGGAAGAAGATGGCGTTGCCCAGCGCGCTGATCAGCTTGTCCACCGCGTTCTGCAGCCAGGTCAAGATGTTCCCGGCCGCCGACTGGTACACGGTGATCGTCACCCGGTCCACCGACTTGGCCGCGTCGAAGACCATACCGGCCACGTTGTTGCCGATCAGCGACGTCTTGTCCGAACACTGCAGGCCGTGCGCCGCTCAGAACTGGCCCGCCACCCCGTAGTTGTCGTACAGCGTCTTCCCGCCCGCCGCCGCGGCCGATGGGCGGTATGTCGTCATCCGGCCCTGTTACGGATTCCTGGCGGTCGGCAGATTAAGATCCCGGCGCCCGCAAGTGCGAAGGTCTCGCTGAGCCAAGGCTTGTCGCGGGGGGTCCGACGGCCGGGCAGCAGGGTAAGCCACCTCAGGGTTTCAGCGTCTACCCCAGCAGTTCATCGAAGTCCCCCTTCCGGACTCCTTCGATGAACGCCTTCCACTCGACGATGCTGTATATAAGGACAGCCCCGTCAGGATCCTTGGAATCACCGACGATTACCTCATCGCCACGTGACGCCACGCGGACGCAAGCGCCATCGACGCTCGCGTCGGCTGTACGCCAGGAGAGTCCAGGTAGAGACGCTGATTCATCGTGTCTCGCGCTGCCGCTGTTTTCCTGACCAGAGAATCGGGTGTTGCGAGAACCGATTGCGGATCCGCTGATGGCTGCCTTACCCCGGTAGCGGAACGCCATCATGGCTTCGCCGAAGTACTGGAGCCACTGCAGGTCTGTATCGCGGCGCGCAAGTTCGCGCCACACGCTCATGAAGGCTCGGAATTCCAGCCACTTGAACAGTGGCCGGACGCTGCTTGTGATGACCGCTGTGAGCCCAGCGGCAATCACTACCACGTCCGACAGCTGGTGGCTTGCTATCAGCGCGGCCAAGCTCATCACGACCGCCTAGCGGTCCTCATGAAACGGTCGCTGACCAGATTTTTCATATGTTGATCTGACCTTGGTAGTGGGCATGCCGCTAAGTTCCATGCCAGCGCTCCTGTTCTGGCCTGTCCTAGGTAAAGCGAATGATGACCAGGGCTCCGGCGGCCAGCCCGGTCAGTGTCGATCCAGTCCCTGAGCTCGTCGGAGACCAGGTCGACCCCGATCCGGCCGGCCCTGTCGTCAAGGTCACGGAAAATGCACTCGCCGTTGCCGAGCGAGCGGAGCACGGCCTTGTGCTCGTCCGACGGCGCGACCCCGAGCAGCGACATGACGTTGGCCACCTCGCCGCGTTCGGTCGAACGGAACGCGAACACCCCGGACAGGCAGTTGGTCACCTGCTCGCTCAGCAGGTCACCGGCGTTCTGCGAGACCAGGATCAGCGCGGTGTTCCGCGACCGGCCCATCCGTGACACCTCGGGCACCAGCTTGGCGCCCTCCGGAGTCGACGTGATCGCCCAGGCCTCGTCCAGGAAGATCGCCTTCGGCAGCCTGCGGTCGATGCCGTTCAGCAGCTTGCGGGCGAACTGGGAGACCAGGTAGAGCAGGGCCACCGACAGGCGCTGCTCGTAGGAGTAGTCATCCCGGCTGGTGTTGGTGTCCGGCAGCGTCAGGCCGGCCAGCGTGAACACCGTGGTCCAGCCCTCGGCGTCGATCTGCTCGTCCACCGACGGGGCGAAGCACAGCCGGGCCAGCCGCATCTCCGAGACCGCCCGCATCACCGCGCCGGTGTTCTTCCAGGCCGGGTCGTCGGACTGCTCCAGGTAGTCGATGACCTTGCCCAGGCTGGGCCGGTCGGTCCCGGCCACCGCGCCGACCGCCTGGATCATCGCGGATTCCCGCTCCTCGCTCATCCGCGGCAGCAGCAACCGCAGCGTCTCGGTGGCCATCGTCCGCTTCTCGGACAGGTCCAGGCCGAACGAGAACGGATCCAGCAGCCCCGGCGCCGCCGAGTTGAGCGGCAGCACCCGGGCCTTACGGCCCTGCTGCTTCAGGTACTCCACCAGCGACTCCGCGTCGCCCTTGGGGTCGATCACCGCCACCGTGGCGCCGCGCATCGCCAGCTGGTAGATCAGCAGCATGGCCAGCGTGGTCTTGCCGCCGCCCGGCTCGCCGGTGATGGCGATCGCGGTGGGGCGGTTGCGCGCGGCCGCTAGCAGCGGGTCGAAGTGCACGACGGACCGGGCCCGGCCCAGGGTCTCGCCGATGTACGGGCCGACCCAGCCGGCGGTCTCGTCCGCCCGGTCGCCGATTTCCACCGTCGCCGTCGGCATCCCGCCCGCGATCGTGTAAAGCGGCTGCCGCTGCACATAGGAATTCAGCCGGATCCGCTCGCCGGGCAGCGCCTCGCACAACAGCGAGAACTGGTCCCCGGTGGAGTTGACCACGTCGATTCCGATATCGCGGTAATGCTCGACGACCGCCTCCACCCGGCGCACGCACAGGTCCTTTGTCGGGGCCGCGACGATCAGCCGGTGCCAGCCGTAGACAAATGGCAGCCGTTCCTTGGTGATGCCGTGCTCGAGCATTCTGGCCGCGGCAATCTGCTCGGCCAGGGCGATCGGCGCCTCCGCGCCCGCCTCCCGGATATGGGAGTCCATGTCGCGCGCGTGCGCGAGCCGCCGGCTGACGTCTTTGCTCGCCTTGGCCGGCGGAATGAGCTTCATCCGGGCACTGATTTCCACCGGGAACGGCAGTGAATCGGCGAAATGCAGCCACGGCTCCCCGTCGGGGAAAGACATCACATCGGGAAAACGGGCAAACGACAGGAAAGCGGCGTAACTTTCCCCGGACATGTGCTCCAGGCACAGGTGGGTTCGGCCGTTGTGGATCTGCCCCTCGAAGAGGGTGTCGATCTCCCCTGGGCCCCAGCGCCTGCGCTTGGTCGCGGACGGCAGTGGCTCCCCCGCGGTCTGCATGAGCGTGTGCTGGATCAGCCAGGCGATCTCGCCAGCCGACGCGTGCCTGGCGGCCAGCGCGCTCGCGTTCAGGGCCCGGCCGAGCCGCTCGGCGTTCTCCGTCCACTTGGCGACCTCCGCCGAGCCGACCGCCTCGTCGTTGATTCCGAGTTCCTTCTCGCCGCGGGCGTACACGCCGCGGAACTGGGAGATCACGCCGCCGGAGAGCTGCGCGCGCACGCCGCGCTGGCCCAGCCGGACGCCGAGGTAGATCTCCTTGGCCCAGAAGTCCTTGGCCCAGACGTGCTGGTAGGTCTGCTCCAGGTAGTCCCGCCAGCCGGGGCCGCCGTCCGAGGTCGCGTCGAGGCCGGTCGCCCACGCGTGCGCCGGGTAGGACCGGTGCGCGATGCGCAGGTGCACCTCGGCGTCGGCCATCCTGATCGCGGCCAGCGCGACCGTGATGTTGGTGGCCAGCGCCTCCCGCTCCTCCGGGGTGGTGAACTCGTACGACACCGAGGGGACCCGGTAGTACGCCCACGCGTGGGTGTCGGTGAGCAGGATCCGGTCGTCGAAATAGCGGATGGCCAGCCGGGTGCGCCCCCGGGAACCCCGCGACCCCTTAGTCCGCGTGCTCACCGAGGTTCCTTCCGGGGACGGGCTCGACGTGCGTCGCGGCCAGGCTCGTGACCAGCACGGCGGCCAGGGCCGTGTAGGCCAGCCTGGTCTGCGGCTGCAGCGTCGGGGTGGCCTGGTCCAGGCCGGACTGGTCCGGGCCAGGACGCGATGACAGCAGATCATCCCACGGCACCCGTACGATGGCCCGGCAGCGGCCCCTGACCACGGATTCGGCCCTGAGCACGTCATCCCTTGTTCGCCTGCTCACCCCGTTGACGACCGTGACCGCGCGGGCGGCCAGTTCGCCGTAGCCGTGGCCGCCGAGCCACTGCTGGGTGTTGGCCAGCGAGGTGGCCGCGTCCGGGCTGGCCGGGGCGACTAGCACCAGCTGGTCCGCGCGGGCGAGCACCCGGGTCAGGCCGGCTGGCGCCGGGTCGATCATGGTCAGCGGGTACCGTTCGGCCAGCGTGTCGGCGAGCCGCAGGAAGTCGCCGCCGTCGTCGGCCACGACGTCGACCCGGGCACCGTGCGGCCCGGCTCCCTGATCCGCCTCGCCCGCGAGCAGCGCCTGCACCGAGACGGCCGGCGGGCGGCCGGCGGCCAGCGAGGCGGGGCCGGGGGTCAGGTCGAGCGCCGCGACGGGAATCCCGCGCACCACGGCCAGGACGTGCCCGGTCATCAGGGCGGTCACGGTCTGCCCGGCGCCCCTGGTGCAGCCGAGCATGACGATGCGGTACGAGCCGGCCAGCGGCAGCCTGGCCCGGTCACGGTCCAGCGCTTCCTGGTCTCGCTTGCCCGGCCCGTGGCCGCCGGTCACCACCTTGACCTGGCGCCGCCAGCTCACCTCGTCGCGGCTGCCGGGGCCGCTGAGCGCCCGCTCGATGGACAGCAGCGGCCGCTCCCGCTCCACGCCGACCACCTGGGCCGCAGCCGGCGCCTGGGGTTCGGGTGCGGGCGCGGGCACGGTGACCTCAGGCGCTGCGGCCTGGGGTGTCTCGACCTGGGGCGGCGCCTCCGGCTGGGGTGCCTCGGCCTGGGGCGGCGCGGGCTGGGGCGCCTCGGCCTGGGGCGGTGCCTCGGGCTGGGGTGCCTCGGCGTGGAGCGGCGCGGAGGCCGGGCGTTGCTGGGCACGCAGCATCCAGCGCGCCCGGGGCCTGGCCGGCGCCGCTGGCGACTGCAGCCAGACGGGGCCGGTGGGCTGAGCAGAATCCTCCGCGGGTGGCGGCGGGGAGGCGGGGGAACGGTCCGGCTTGCGCCCGAGGCTGGGCATCAGGCCGGATAGGTGCCGACGCGACAGGCCGGTCCAGGCCCCGGAGCGCGGGGAGCCGAGATCGGAGCTGGCCGGGTGCCGGGTGCCGGCTGCCTGGTCCGGGCCGACTGCGTGATCCGGGCTGGCTGCCTGATCCGGGCCGGCTGCCGGCTCCGGCTCGGGGAACGGGCCTGCGTCGGGGAACGGGGCGGGCTCCGGGCGCGGACGGACCAGCGGAAGCAGGTTGACCCCGGGGGAGGGCCAGGACGCCGGGCCGAAGGAGGCCGACGTCTCGTCCAGGCCGCGGAAGCCGGTGTCGGAGTCGTGTGCGACCTCGAGCGCCCTGGCGTCCCGCACCCCACCCGCGGCGTCTGGTTCCGGCCCGTACGGCCAGGGAGACCACGACGGCGGTGCCTCGGGCCGGGCCTCGGGCTGAGCCTGAGCAGGCTGGGCCTTGGCGCGCTGGGGAGCCCGGCGGGCCGGCGCGCGTTCCTGCACCGGCACCTGGTCGTGTTCGGCCGGCGGGACAAACAGCGCGGCGGCGGGCGGCACCACGGCCGCGGGAACCCCGGCGGGCGGCACCACGGCCGCGGGAACCGCGACCGGCGGCGGGGCTGTCTGGCGCGCGGCCAGCGGCCGCGCAATGGCCCGCCAGGCCGAGGCCGGACGTACCTCGGCCGGTGCCAGTTCCTCCGCCTCGACCCCGGCGAGCTGGGGCTCGCGGATGGCCGAACCGGCCTTGGCCGGGGCCTTCTTCACCCTCTTCGGCCGGGCCTTGGGCGGCTGGCTGTGCCACACTCGCGCCGTTACCAGGATCTTGTCCTTCTCCGCGAACGGCGCCATCCGGCACCAGGTCCGCGGCTCGGCGACGTACCGCAGTTGCGAACTCACCAGCTCGGGCAGCCGTTTGCTTTCGATGACCGGTCTGGTCGTCAGCCAGGTGAGGACTCCAGGAGGAAGCACGTAAAGCCATACCAGGTTATGGTTGAACGGCAACCCGACAGCAATGAGGAAGATCACATAAGGGACTGTGATCCCGGCGAAGACTCCGATCCAGGTGATCGGCAAGGGTGCTGGCAGCCGAAAATCGTAAAGCTTGTAAAGCCTTTTTTCGATTCGCCAGATATTCGTATAAGTGGGGAGATCCACTAGTAGCGCGCTCCTTCTTCCTGATTCGGGATCAGTGGACTCCGAGCGCGTTCGCTATGCCAGTGGCAAGCGTATGTACGATGCCTGGCGTGTAAAAGATGACCGCTATGGCGACGGCAAGCACGATGAATTGCACGAATCGCGTGATCTCGCGGGTGAAGAGGAAGAAGATCGCTACGATCCCGACGATACCAAGGAACAATGGCCCGAACAGACCCTGTAGGTAGGTGACGAGACCCTGCGTACTCAAGGCCACTGGAACCATCGCGGCGGTGAGGTGAGTATGCATAACATGTCCCTTCCGGGATCAATTGACCATCCAGGTAGTGCTACGGCAGGCCACTCGAGCAGGTACAAGTAAAGCGGATGCGCGAGTGGGGACGACCGGGGACACGGAGGACCGGGCGCCCGGGCGGGCCGATAGGGCTGATGGGGCTGATGGGGCTGAGTCGAGGCGGGCGGGCGGGGGTCAGGCTGGCGCGGGCGAGACCGGCCCGGCATGCGGTCGATGGCAGGTTTGAAGGAGGCCGACCCGGGGAACACAGCCCGGACGACGGTCGGCTCGCCGGAGGCGGGCCAGACGGAGACCAGTTCGCGGAAGCCGGGCCGGGCCGGGACAAGCGGGCCCGCCACGGCACGAGAGCACGCTGCCATGACGACGTCAGCTGGCCGTGTCGAGGTCATCGGGCTTCCACCGCCTCGGTCGACGCTCCAATCTCTTTTACATACCATTTGCCGCTTTGAAGGTCGACAACCGACATACCATACGTCATCTCGAGTTTCGATGCCATCCCTAGATCAGTGACAGGGACCTGCCAAATCACGGTCACCGTTATCTGCCGGCTCGCACCGCCCGGCGGGACGTGAAGCGCGCCGATCGAGTCAAAGGTCACCGCGCCGCCAAGCCCGGTCACTGACGCGCCATGGGTGAGGAACCTGTTCAGCGCGACGCTATCGCCACTGGCGTAGGCACGGAAAAAGGCCGGCAGCTCATTCATGAGCTGGCTTTGGGCCACCCGGTCCGCACCGCGCGCGGCGGGCGGCGGCGAAATCCGCGCCGGTGCGGGCAGCCAGGCGGGCTCGCCGGTGACCACCAGCCCGCTGCCGGTGGCGGCGACCGGCACGCCCAGCTCCATGAGCTGGCCGTTGAGCAGGGCGAGCAGCGTGACCACGGCGTGCTGCCGATCCTGCACCCTGATGCCCGCGACCTGCAAAGACTGCAGGTTGAGCTGGCCGATGCCGTTCCAGCCCAGGCTCGGGCTGGCGGCCGAGACGGCGGGCGGCACGAAGGCGGCGAGCGCCTGTTCCCGCGGGCCCAGGCTCTGCGGGGAGAACCCGAGATAGACCCGGCCGAACTCGGCGGCGTACGCCTCGGCCAGGGAAACCGGGAACTCCCCGGCCGTGTTCGCGGCGCCGGTCCCGCCCGCTGGCGCCGGAGAGGAGCCGAAGATGATCGCGGTGATACCGCGGAACGCGACGACCACCAGCGCCGTCCACAGCACGGCCCGCAGTGGCCACAGCAGCCATCTGCCGCCTGTGCCCCGCCAGCTGCCGCCGATCCCGGGACGGGCGGCGAGCGACCCGTCGGCCTGCATATCCGCTACCAGCGGATCCAGCTCGCCGCCCAGTACTGGCTCGGTGTCCAGGGCGCGGGGCCGCGGACGCGGCGAGACCAGCCCGGCCGAGTCGAGATAGTACACAGACGACCGCGTTCCGTCACCGGATTTCGGCCCGCGAACCATCACACCTCCGCACGTTCCCGTCCCGGAGATGCCCGGAACGGCCGTCCCTTTCGTGCTGGCCTCGCGGTCCATTGTGCGACAAGAAGTCTCGGCGCGGAACCGGATACAGCCGATCACCGCAACATCTGCATGGACAAAACGACCAGCAACCCTGATACGTGGCAGCCACGTAGAGGGTTCAACCGATCTCTCATTGTGTTCACCTGTCCGGCGCAGGGACCGTTCCCCGCCGGTAACAGCGGCGCGAGGCGCCGAACGGGACCGGATGGCGCCGTCAGCGCAGGTCATCGTGTCTTCAGTGGATGAGCGTCGACCGAGCGCGGCCCGGCCGGCACGCTGAGCGAACGGAACGCACGCGCTGCCGGCGCGCCTGTCCCGGCTCCGGCGGATGGTCTCATTTCTGGCATTTGACCTGGGAAAACCTAGCATCGGCGGTCGCGGATGACCCTCCGGAGATTAACGATTGCTTACGGCCAAGCTCGCCGGGCCGCAGTCACCTGACTCGTATCTTTTGTCCAGAACCAGCATTCGATGTTGACTAGTATCAAATACATGTACGATTTTTGTCAATAGACAGTAGTCTCCCGGCGGGTTAGGCTTGTCCTGGCGTTCCTCTGGCGAGGAGATACCCGTGACGACAGGACCGGCAGGCCAGACCGTGGCGGCACGGGATGACTACGGCCGCATGCGGACCTCACGCGCCGACCGTGAACAGGCGATCGACACGCTCAAGGAAGCGTATGTCCAGGGCCGGCTGACCAAGGACGAATTCGACGAGCGCCTGGCCCGGGCGCTCGTACCGCTGACCCACGCGGAACTGGCCGCGCTCACCGAAGATCTCCCGGACGGGCTGGCGGCGGCCCGGCGGCCGCGCTGGGCCGATCAGGACATGACCCGGCCGCGGGAAGGCAACCGCGCCGAGGCGAGAGTACTCGCGACCCTGGTGGCAGGCGTGATGCTGGTCGCCCTCGTCGGCAACGGCATCGGGAGCCCGCTGCACGTGCTGGCTATCGTGTTGCTGCTCAGCCCGGTCTGGATGCTGGCCCTGGGCGGCCTGCTGCTCCTCCGCTCCCGGCCGGAAGACCGCGGCGGCAGGCGGCTCCCGCCCGGGCCGCCCGGCGCCGGCTGACGGCTCAGCCCAGGCCTGGCACTCCCCCACCCTGCCCCAGCGCGTGAACTGGGGTTTCGCACGCCGTTCCAGCGCAGTTTCAGGCCCGTTCCAGGCGTAGGTGCCACACTGCACCCAAGGCTTCGGCCGGATCGACAGGGCTCCGGCGCGATTCCCTACAATGTGGCATTATAATGTTACTGTACGGAGTAAGACCTGGTTACAGGGGCCGGTAGCCACGGGGGGAAACGTGAATGCATGGTGGTGGGTACCGATCGGTCTGGCCGCCTGGTTCTTGGTCGCGGTCGTGACGGCGCTGTGCATCGGCGCGGTCCTCAGGCGCGCCTCCCGGGCCCGGGAATCCCTCGACCAGCAGGTGACAGAGATATCAGACGGCACTGACCCTTACACGTTGAAGCGGAACTCGACGACGTCGCCGTCGCGCATGACGTAGTCCTTGCCCTCGATGCGGGCCTTGCCCGCGGCGCGGGCGGCGGGCAGCGAGCCGGCCGCGATCAGGTCGTCGTAGGAGACCACCTCGGCCTTGATGAAGCCGCGCTGGAAGTCGGTGTGGATGACGCCGGCCGCCTCCGGGGCGGTCGCCCCGGCCCTGATCTCCCAGGCCCGGGTCTCCTTGGGGCCCGCGGTCAGGAAGGTCTGCAGCCCCAGCGCGCGGAACCCGGCCCGGGCCAGCTGGGCCAGGCCGGGCTCGCCGAGACCGGCCTCGGCGAGCAGCTCGGCGGCCTCGTCCTCGGGCAGCTCGGCCAGGTCGGCTTCGGTCTTGGCGTCCAGGAAGATCGCCTCGGCGGGTGCCACCATTTCGGACAGGCGCTTGCGCAGGTCCTCGTCGGCGAGCTCGGAGATGTCCATGTTGAACACGTACAGGAACGGCTTGGCCGTCAGCAGCTGCAGCTCGCGCAGGTCCCTGACGTCGATGTCCGCGGCCGCCGCGCCGGACGACAGCGGGGTCCCCGAGTCCAGGAGCCGCTGGGCCGCCTGCGCCGCGGCAGCCGCCCGCGCCCGTTCGGGATCCTTGGCGAACTTGGTCTCCTTGGCCAGCCGTGGCAGTGCTTTGTCCAGTGTCTGCAGGTCGGCCAGGATCAGTTCGGTGACGACCGTCTCGATGTCGCGTTCCGGCGACACGTCCCCGTCCACGTGCGTCACGTCCGGGTCGGCGAAGACGCGCACCACCTGGCAGATCGCATCGGTCTCGCGGATGTGGGCGAGGAACTGGTTGCCCAGGCCCTGGCCCTGCGAGGCGCCGCGGACCAGCCCGGCGATGTCGGTGAACCGCACGCTGGCCGGCACGATCCGGGCCGAGTCGTACAGCTTGGCCAGCTCGGCCAGCCGCGGATCGGGCACGCCGACCACGCCGACGTTCGGCTCGATCGTGGCGAACGGGTAGTTCGAGGCCAGCGCGCCGGCCCGGGTCAGCGCGTTGAACAACGTGGACTTGCCGACGTTGGGCAGGCCGACAATGCCGATAGACAGACTCACCCGCGCGAGTTTAGTGCCGCGGGGCGGGCGACTTGCGCGGCACGAGTTTCCGGCAGCGGTCTGAGCCGCGGGGTTAGAACTGGGCCTGGTACTGGGAGGGGTCGACTTGGGCTTCGATGATCAGGGGGCGGGTGCGGGTGGCGAAGCCTTCCAGGGCCTTTTCCAGGGCGGCGGGGGTGTCGGCGCGGATGCCGTCGCAGTCCATGGCGTCGGCCAGGGCGACCAGGTCCATGCCGTCCATCCGGGTGCCGGTGGGCGGGTAGCCCATGAGCTGCTGGCGCAGCTCGATCCGGTTCAGGCTGTTGTCCGCGAACACCACCACGGTGACCGGCAGGCTGAGGGCCGAGGCGATCCGCATCTCGGTCGCGGCCATCGCGAAGCCTCCGTCGCCGACCAGGGCGATCACCGGCCGGTCGGGCCGGGTGAGCCGGGCCGCGATCGCCGCGGGCACGCCGAAGCCCATCGCGGACAAGCCGTTGGGGATCAGCACCGAACGCGGCTCGAGCGCCTGCCACACCTGGCCCGCCATGATCTTGTGCGAGCCGACGTCGGTGGTCGCGATGGTGCCGGGCGGGGCGGCTTCGCGGGCGATCGCCACCACGTCGGAGGGGTTGAGCCTGCCCTCGGCCCGCCCGGCCAGCCAGGCCTGGCCGAGCCGGGCGCGGTGCGCAGCCACCTCGGTCGCCGCCCAGCGGGGCTCGCCCGCCCACTGCGCGGACAGCCAGCCCAGGATCGCCCCGACGTGCCCGGTCAGCTCGCAGGCGCTGGCGTAGACCTGGTCGGTGTTCGGGGTGGTGTCCAGGTGCAGCACGGGGGTGGCGAGCGACCACGGGCTGATCAGCTCGACCGGGTCGAAGCCCGCGGCCAGGATCAGGTCGGCTCCGGCCAGCAGGTCCCAGACGACGCGGTAGCCGGCCATGTCGAGCACTCCGGCGAAGTACGGGTGGTCCTCGGGGAAGACGCCCTTGGCCATGGGCGAGACCACGACGGGGATCCCGGCTAGTTCGGCCAGCCGGACCAGTTCGGGGCCGGCCGCGCAGCGCAGCGCGGCGATGCCGGCCAGGATCACCGGCCGGCGCGCGGCGGTCAGCGTCCGGACCGGGTCGCCGTCCCCGTGTACGTCCACCGAGGCCGCCGCCGGGGCCAGCGGGGGCAGGCTGACCTGGCCCTCGGCCGGCACCGGCCAGGCGTCGGCGGTCACTGTCAGGTGGACGGCGCCGGGGCGTTCGGCCACGGCGGTGCGCAGCGCCTTGCGGATGACGGTGTCCGCCGAGGCCGGGTCCAGGCGCAGGGCCAGCTTGCTCACCGGCGCGAACATCCGGTCGTGGTCGACCACCTGGTGGGTGAAGAACTGCTCGCGGGAACTCTCGATCTGGCCGGAGACGGCGAGCACGGGCACCCGGTCCAGGGTGGCCGAGGCCACGCCGTTCAGCACGGCCGTCGACCCCGGTCCGAGCGTGGACAGGCAGACCCCGGGCCGCCCGGAGGTCATCGCGGCCGCCTCGGCCATGAACGCGGCGGTACCCTCGCGCACCGCCGACACGACCTGGACACCGCGGTGCCTGGCCGCCTCCATGAAGTCGATGATCGACTCGCCGGGATAGCCGAACACGTGCCGCACCCCGGCCGCGTGCACGTACCCGGCCAGCAGCTCGGCGGTGGTGGTTTCCGGGGAGGACTGGGTCATCGCCCCATTGTGCGCGCCGCGGGCTTTCCCGCGATCGCCGGGGGCGCCGGGCGTGTCTGCGCCGGGTTCACCCGTTACGGTGACATCATCGCTACATATGGGTGCAGTCTTGTTGCTGGTCGGACTGCTGCTCGGGATTCTCATCGGGGCAGCGATCGGATACCTGTTCGCCCGCGGACGGCTCGCGGCGGCCGACGAGCGGGCCCGGGCCGCCGAGGACAGAGCCAGGATGATCGAGCGCGGCGCGGCCGAACGGGCCGCGCTGGTCGAAAGCCAGCTGGCCGAGCGGTTCCAGGCGCTGTCCGCGCAGGCGCTGGACGCGAGCACGGCGCGGTTCCTCGAGGTGGCCGAGGGCCGGCTGCGGGCGGCGAACGCGACCGCGGCGGGCGAGCTCGAGCTGCGCCGCGCGGCGGTCGAGCACCTGGTCGAGCCGCTACGGGAAACCCTGGCCCGGGTCGAGGAGCAGCTGCGCGAGTCCGACGCGGCCAGGAACCGGTCGCACGCGGCGCTGGCCGAGCAGGTCCACCTCGCCCGGCACACCTCGGAACAGCTCAGGACCCAGACGCAGGCACTGGTCACCGCGCTGCGCCGGCCGGAAGCGCGGGGCCGCTGGGGCGAGCTGCAGCTGCGCCGGGTGGTCGAGCTGGCCGGGATGAGCGCCCGCTGCGACTTCGACGAGCAGGTCACCGTGACCACCCCGGACGGCAAGGGCCGGCCCGACCTGGTGGTCCGGCTGGCCGGCGGCAAGAACATCGTGGTGGACTCCAAGGTCTCGCTGGCCGCGTACCTGGAGGCCGCCGAGACCGACGACGACGACGTGCGCACGGCCCGGCTGGACGCGCACGCCCGGCATGTGCGCGAGCACGTGGACCGGCTGGCGGCCAAGGCCTACTGGGCTGCGCTGAGCCCGTCGCCCGAGTTCGTGATCCTGTTCATCCCGGGCGAGGCCTTCCTGGCCCCGGCGCTGGAACGGGACCCCGGGCTGCTGGAGTACGCGCTCGGCCGCAAGGTGCACATCGCCACCCCCACCACCCTGGTCACGATGCTGCGCACCGCGCAGTACGCCTGGCAGCAGGCCGCGCTGGCCGAGAACGCCCGCGCCGTGTTCGACCTCGGCCGGCAGCTCTACGAGCGGGTCTCCGGCCTGGGCGGGCACGTGGACCGGCTGGGCCGCGCGCTGGCCAAGGCGGTGTCAACGTACAACCAGACGGTCGGCTCGCTGGAGAGCCGGGTGCTGCCGAGCGCCCGCAAGCTCAGCGAGCTCGGCGTGGTCGACGGGGAGCTCACCACGCCTGGTCTGGTGGAGGAAACGCCCCGGGCCCTGTCCGCCCCCGAGCTCGCGCCCGAACTGGACGGGGCCCTGATCGACCCGGCTGAGGTCAGCTTGGTGCGTGCCGTTCGATGACGCAGACGCGGGTCGCGGGCCGCAAAGAGCGGGCGCAGGAACCGCCACGCCGGGCACGTTCGGGATCCATTACCCTGACCGGCCGCGGTGCGGCAGTGGCGCTGTTCGCGGCCTGCTTCAGTGGCCTGCTGATCGCGGCCTGGACCGGCTGGGACCTGCTGGCCGACGCGCTGTTCGTGATGGCCTGCGGCCTGGTCACCTGCTACACGCGTCCCAGCGGGCTGCGCGGCGTGGTGGTGTGCCCGCCGCTGGCCTTCCTCGCCGGGAGCGTGCTGGCCCAGGTGATCACCGCGGCCGATGCCTTCTCGGCCGCGACCGGGATCCTGGTCACGCTGGGCATTTCGGCGCCGTGGCTGTTCACCGGCACGGGACTGACCGTGACGATCGCGCTCGGCCGCGGCTGGCGGCCCGAGCCAGCCGTGCTGGCCAGCCTGCGCCACGCGCTGCGGGACATCCGGCACCGCGGTCACCGGTGGATCGAGCGGCGGTAGCGGTTGCTGCCGGAGGGTCAGGGGCGCTGGCTTCCGGGGCGCTGGCTTCAGGGAGCGGGGTCGTCCAGGAGGATGGCGCGGACCACCGCGGCGGCGTTCTGGACGTCGGGAGGTTCGGCGATGGGCAGGGTCTGTCCGGGCTGGCGGGTGAACCGGTCGCTGTCGATGGTCTGCTCGGTGTGATGCGGCGGCCCGGTGTGCAGGACCTCGAGTTCCTGCGTGCCGTTCTCGTGGGTGATGACCGAGACGGTCAGGGCGGAGTCCCCGGCCAGCTTGACGGCTAGGTCGCGGAGCCAGCCGGACGCGAGCCCCTCGGTCTGCTCCCGGATCCGGGCGGGCGTCGCGCCGCTGAGAACCGTCTTGCAGATGGTGATCATGTCAGGTTTCCTCCCGTGCCAGGTCACGGCCGTGCAGGAGATATCCGGCGGTAACTCCCGCCGGTCGCCGTCGGACTTCACCTGCCCTTTCCTTCCTCGATGGCGCCCTGCCAGCGCCGGTCCAGCATGTGAAGCGCCGGGCCACCACAACCGCCGTCCCGAAGAGAGTCAGGCAGCCGTTCCCTCCCGGTGACCGGCGCTAAGGGATCAGGCTAGGCAAGACCGGCGTGCCCGGGATAGTCGGGAGAACTCCCTATCGAGGCCCGCGGTCACGATCACTAGCCTGGTTCGAATCACTAGCCTGGGTCGATGAGCCCGTGCTCGAGCGCGAACAGCGTGGCGCCGGCCCGGGTGGACAGGCCCGTCTTGCGGTACAGCCGCTGGATGTGATGGTCACAGGTCTTCGGGGAGATTCCCAGCTGGCGGGCTACCTGCTTGGTGGCCATGCCGCGGGCGATGAGGCCGAGCACCTCGCACTCGCGCTCGGACAGCCCGGCGGGCCGGGGCAGGGGTACCGGCCGGCGCGGCTGGCCCGCGGCGGCCAGTACGGCCCGTACCGCATCGTGCGGGAGCCTGCCCGCCTGCGCCTCGAGGGACAGCTCGTCGGCGGCCGCCTGCGGCGACAGCGCCGGGCGGTGCGCCCGCCACTCCCGCATCGCCTGGTAGCAGTCGGCCGCCGCCAGCAGCCAGGCCGCGGCGGGCAGGTCAGCGGCCCGGCTCCCCCGGTGGTATCCGGACCCGTCGCACCGCTCGCCGTGGGATCCGGCCAGCCGGGCCAGCGGGCGCAGCGCCGGGCAGGCGTCGAGCACGCGCTCGCTGTGGTAGGCATGCAGCCGCACCTGCTCGTGCTCGCCGCGGCTCAGCGGGCCTGGCTTCGCCCACACGCTCACCGGTACCGCGACGCGCCCGATGTCGTGCACGAGCGCGGCCCGGCGTAGCGTGACCACCTCGGCGACGGCGAGCCCGGCCACCCCGGCGGCCCGCTCGGCGAGGTCCGCGACGCCGCGGGAATGACCGGCCGTCCACATGCTCTTCAGGTCGGCGAAGTCCGCGATCGCCGACAGGCAGGCGTCCAGCCGCGCCCCGGTCACCTCGGGCTGCGGGCCCGGTTCGGCGGCCATCGCGTCCGCCCAGATGGAGGGGGCGTCCAGGCCCTTGTAGGGACGGTCACCCAGGGACAGGAAGATCCTGACCGCGTCCGGGTCCAGACCCGACCCGGCCCGCCGGGACAGGGTCGGGCCGATCTGCGCGGTCCCGCCGTACTGCCAGACCACGTCCGCGTCCTGCGCCACCTGCATCAGCCGTACCGCCAGCGGGATCTGCGTGCCGCGCAGATCACCCGGCATGCCGTCGCCGTCCCACCGTTCGTACAAGTGCCGCAGCGCCTGCTGGACCTGCCCGGACAGGCCCATCCGGGTGCCGAGCATGCGGGCGACATCGCAGTGGCTGGCCGCCCACTTGCGGAACTCCGCAATGCCGCCGAAGGCCGCCCTGGCCATCATCGCGGCCCGCGCCAGCGGCGCACTGCCCTGGTGAGCGGTCCGCATCGCGGTGGCGATGAGCTCCAGCCGGGACCCGTGGGCCACCGCCAGCATCCGGGGCCGGGCTGCCAGCTCGTCACCGAAGAACCGCGCGTCGATCTCGCTCTCGGCCGTGCACCCGGCGAAGTGCAGCACGCCGGTGTAGTACACGGTGACCTGGTCGTCCTCCGACAGCCCCATCGCCTGGGCCGTGCGCAGGGCGAGCATCGCGGTGCGCAGCCCGTGTTCCAGGGGCTGGCCCATGGCCAGATCCGTGGCCAGCGACAGCGTCCCGGCGGCTTCAGCCAGCCGCAACGGGGGAGCAAGCGGGTTCATGCTCACCTGTTCCAGCGTTCGCGTGGCGCCGTTCGGGCTCGCCCACGGCGAGCCCGCGGACACCTACCGTGATTTCGCACCAGTATGACACCGTGCCGGGGCGACCCGGGCGCCGTCGGCGGAGTCGGCTGGTCAGCCGGGCTGGCGGGACCCCGGCCCGGCGGGCCCGGCGGGTGCGCGCAGCTCGCGCGGGAGGGCGAACGTCATGTGCTCCTCGATCGCCTCGACCTCCTCCACATCACCGAAACCGTGCCCGGCGAGCTTGTCGAGTACCGCGGCCACCAGTTCCTCCGGTACCGAGGCTCCGCTGGTCACTCCGATCGTGGTCACGCCATCCAGCCAGCGCTCGTCGACTTCCCCGGCGTCGTCGACCAGGTGCGCGGCGGGGGCGCCGTAGCCCCGGGCCACCTCGACCAGCCGGACCGAGTTCGAGGAGTTCGGTGAGCCCACCACGATCACCAGGTCGGCCTGGCCGGCAATGGCCTTGACCGCGGCCTGCCGGTTCTGCGTGGCGTAGCAGATGTCGTCGCTCGGCGGGTCGAGCAGGGCCGGGAAGCGCTCGCGCAGCGCGTGGACGGTCTCCACCGTCTCGTCCACCGACAGCGTCGTCTGCGACAGCCAGACCACCTTGGACGGGTCCCTGACCTCGACCTGCGCGGCGCCGCCGGCGCCGTCGACCAGGCGGACCCGGGACGGGGCCTCGCCGGCCGTCCCGACCACTTCCTCGTGCCCCTCGTGGCCGACCAGCAAGATGTCGTAGTCCTTGGCCGCGAACCGCCGCGCCTCGTTGTGCACCTTGGTCACCAGCGGGCAGGTCGCGTCGATGGCACGCAGCTGCCGGCGCTCCGCGTCGCGGCGGACCTCGGGGGCGATGCCGTGCGCGGAGAACACCACGACCGCGCCGGGCGGCACCTCGTCTACTTCCGTCACGAAGACGGCGCCACGCCGCTCGAGCGTGCTCACGACGTGGGTATTGTGCACGATCTGCCTGCGCACGTAGACCGGAGGGCCGAACCTGTCCAGCGCCATCTCGACCGCTTGCACGGCGCGGTCGACCCCGGCACAGTAGCCGCGAGGCTTGGCGAGCAGGACCCGCCGTTCTGTTTGGCCTGAGAGCGCGCCGTCTGTCCTCGTCACAACTCCAGGGTACGTATGGGACGCAAGAACGCGCCAAGGGGATGCTCGCGGCATCCGCAGCGCGGGATGTTGCGATGCGCAACGCAGAGGCGGAAGATATCCCGTCAGGGAACACGCGCTGAGTAACAGCGATGCAAATGGCGCCGGCAGACGCTGGGAACTGCCGGGCGCCCACTGGTATCCCGTCCTCGAGGGAGAGTGTGACATGCGCGTTCCGCAGGTCAGCGAACGCATCAAGGAAGCCCCGGCCCAGGCACTGCGCGGCGTCTTCGCCGGCATCGGGCAGTTGCTGCTGATAACCGATAAGCTCAGGAACAAGGCCTCGCACCAGGATGTCCCGCAGGCCAGGACGCCCGGGACGTCGGAAACCGTGACTGACACGGCCGTCACCAGCCCGGCCAACGGTGGCCCGGCTGCTACCCCGTCGGCCGCGGCTGCGGCGCCCGCAACCGCGGCTCCGGCTGTGACTCCTGCGGCTCCGGATGCGGCTGCGGCTCCGGCGGAGGCGGTCGCCGCGGGCGAGACGACCGCGGGTGAGGCCGCTCCGGCCAAGCCCGCGGTCACGGCCCGGCGCGCCGCCGCCAAGCCGGTGACCGGCAAGCCCGTTACCGCGAAGCCCCCGGCCAAGCCCGCCACGGCCAAGCCGACCACGCCACGGCGCACGGCGGCCAAGGCGGCCGCGGCCGAGGCCGCGGGATCCGCGGGCGAGGCGGCGCCGAAGCCGCCCAAGCCGCAGAGCGCCAGGAACTTCGACAAGACCGGCAACGTGCGGGTGCTCGGCGACGAGGCAGACGGCCCCGCGGCCTACGCCGCGGCCGCGCCGGCCGCGGCGGCTGAGCCCGCGGTCGCGGCCGAGCCGGCCCCTGCGCCGGAGCCAGCCGCCGCGGCGCCGCTGCCCAACTACGACGAGCTGTCGGTGGCGTCGCTCCGCGCCCGGCTGCGCAACCTCGACGTCGCGCAGGTCAGGCAGCTCGCGGAGTACGAGCGGGCGCACGCCGCCCGGGCCGACGTGCTGACCATGTTCGAGCGCCGGATCGCCAAGCTGGAGGCAGAGGCCTAGTGCCACTGGACACGTCGGCCGATTCACCCGTGCCCGTCCGCACGGTGCTGCAGCTGGTGGGCGGGTGGATCAGCCGGCTCGGCCGGGTCTGGGTGGAAGGGCAGATCGCCGAGCTCGCCGTGCGCGGCGGCGCGGTGTTCATGACCCTGCGCGATCCGGTCGCGGCCGTGTCCGTGCGGGTCATCTGCTCCCGGCCGGTGTTCGACGCGGCCCAGCCGCCGCCCGCCGACGGGGCCAGGGTGGTCATCTTCGCCCGTCCGGACTTCAACGCCAACCGGGGCTCGTTCGCGCTGACCGCGCTGGAGATCCGCGCGGTCGGGGTGGGCGAGCTGCTGGCCCGGCTGGACCGGCTGCGCCGCCAGCTCGCCGGCGAAGGGCTCTTCTCCCCCGAACGCAAGCGGCCGGTTCCCTTCCTCCCCGGCGTCATCGGCCTGATCTGCGGACGCGACTCCGCGGCGCAGCGGGACGTCCAGCAGAACGCCGGGCGGCGCTGGCCCGCCGTGCGGTTCCGGGTGGAGCAGACGGCGGTGCAGGGACCGTACGCGGTCGAGGAGATCATCGACGCGCTGCGGCGCCTCGATGAGGACCCCGCGGTCGACGTGATCGTGATCGCGCGCGGCGGCGGCTCGCTCGAGGACCTGCTCCCGTTCTCGGACGAGGCGCTGGTCCGGGCGGTGGCGGCGTGCCGGACGCCGGTGGTGAGCGCGATCGGGCACGAGCAGGATACGCCGCTGCTCGATTACGTGGCCGACTTGCGCGCGTCCACGCCGACGGACGCGGCCAAGCGGATCGTGCCCGACGTCGCCGAGCAGACCGCGCTCATCACCCAGCTGCGCGACCGGGCGCGCCGGTGCGTCACCGGCTGGCTGGACCGCGAGACGGCCTGGCTGGCGGGGGTCAGGTCCCGGCCCGCGCTGGCCGACCCGGTGCGGGAGATCGAGCGGCAGGCCGAACGGGTGGACGCGCTGCTGCAGCGGGCCCGGATCTCGCTGTCCTCTAGCCTGGCGCGGGCCGGCGACGACGTGGCCCACACCCGGGCCCGGCTGCTGGCCCTGTCGCCCGCGTCCACGCTGCGCCGTGGCTACGCGATCGTGCAGCACCGCGACGACGGCGTGGTCAGGAGCGCGGCGGAGGTGAAGACGGGCGAGATGCTGACCGTTCGGTTCGCCGATGATCAGATCACCGTGCAGGCCGGCAGTGACGGTACCGGCCGATAGGGTTGGGGTCGTGACGGACGGCGCTGACACGGAGCCTCAGCCCGCGAAGGGATCCGAGACGCTCAGCTACGAGCAGGCCCGGGACAAGCTGGCCGCGGTGGTCAAGCGCCTGGAGGCCGGCGGCCTGACCCTGGAGCAGTCGCTCGAGCTGTGGGAGCGCGGCGAGCGGCTGGCCACGGTGTGCGGCGAATGGCTGGACGGCGCGCGGGCCAGGCTGGCCGCGGCCATGGCCACCCGCGACGATCCCGGCAAGCCCGGAGACGACCAGACTGCGCCATTTTAAGCCGGCCCCTTCTGCGCCAACGGGCCTGTTTGCCCTGCTCCTGGCTGGGCAGCGGGTGAGCAGGCAACAGCAAGGTGGGCCCGATGAACCCCGTCGAGAAGGCGATCAGGAAAGCAGACGCCACGCAACAGCGGTACACGCCCACCGCGTTCGTCTTCGGGGTGGTGAAGAAGTACGGGGATGACAACGGCGGCGCGCTGGCATCGAACCTGGCCTACTCCGTATTCGTCTCGATCTTCCCGCTGCTGCTCATCCTGGCGACGGTCCTCGGCCTGGTCGCCTCGGTCAGCCCGTCGGTGCGCAGCTCCGTGCTGGACGCGGTGGCGAGCCAGGTCCCGCTGATCGGGAAGACGCTGACCGGCAACGTGCACCAGCTCCAGCGCTCCAGCATCATCGGGCTGATCATCGGCTTCGCCGGCCTGGTCTGGGGCGCCACCGGCCTGGCCCAGGCCGGGCTGTTCACGATGGCGCAGGTCTGGAACCTGCCCGGGCCCGCCCGGCCCGGGTTCGTCCAGCGACTCGGGCGCGCCTTGGCGTTCATCGCCCTGCTCGGCGGCGGCGTGATCGTCACGACCGGGCTGGCCAGCCTTAATACCTACCTGCTCAAGGGGTTCTGGGCGGTGATCCTGGCTGAGCTGCTGGCCGCTGCGTTCAACGCCGGAATGTACATCGGCGCCTTCCGCGCGCTGACCGCGAAGGGCGTGCCCACCCGTCAGCTGCTGCCCGGCGCGATCACCGGCGGCATCTTGTGGACGGTGCTGCAGGTCCTGGGTACCTGGCTGGTGCACCACTTCCTGCACAGTGACTCGCTCTACGGCGTGTTCGGCACCGTGCTCGGGCTGCTGGCCTGGATCTACCTCGCGGTTCAGCTCACCGTGTACTGCGCCGAGATCAACGTGGTGCTGGCCCGCAGGCTCTGGCCGCGGACCATCGTCCAGCCGCCGCTGACCGAGGCGGACCGGGCCAGCATGGCCCTGCAGGCGCTGCAGAACCAGCGGCGCCCGGAGCAGCACATCGAGGTGACCTTCGAAGACCGGCGGCCCGGCGCGGAAGGGCCGGCCAGGACCCCGCGGACACCGGACGACGTCGCACCGCCCGCAGAGCCCCCGGCGCAGGCCCCGGTGCCGGAGCCGCGCACCGGCCCCGATGAGGCCTCGGCCGCGCGATCAGGAATTCACTGAGTCGGCGCGCCTCGCATCTTGACCGATTCGCCCCTTTTGTCCAGCTCACACGCCAGCTTTAGATGGTTGATTCGGGTTATGCGGTTGATTTGGGGTATCCCGGTCCACCGGATCAACCGCATAGCCCGGATCCACCACGATAAACGGACGGGGGACTCCGCTTCATGGCCCGGTGCACAGTACGGCGATAGTCGTGATGCTGGGGAGGGGCTGGTGACGGGGGTGATAGAGGCGGGCGGAGGGAGGCGGGACGCGTCAGGCGGGCGAGGGAGGCGGGACGCGTCAGGCGGGCGAGGGAGGCGGGACGCGGCGGGCGGGCGCGTTACGGGCGCGTTACACGGGGCGGAGGGAGGCGGCGAGCTGGCGGAGCTCGGCCCAGGTGGCGTTGCCGGTGACCACGAGGGTGAACCCGGCCGGGCTGGTGCGGTACATCGACCGCTGGCCGCGGGCGGGGGTGGCGCTGAGGTTCCAGGCCTGCCCGTTGACCGGGGACGGCGCCTGCTGAGATAGGGGCAGCGCGGTGCCGCTGTTGGTCATCCGCCGGACGAACGCCGCGGGGTCCGCGTTGGTCTCCTCCAGCGAGGCCAGCAGGCCGTCCGGGGTCATGTAGCCGAGCGCCCAGGTCACGGTGCCGGCGCCGTTGGCACCGCCGACGGTCAGGCCGGAGCTGACCGGCTGCCACGATGCGGGCAGGCCGCGCGGGGCGACCGCCGGGTACGGCGCCAGCCGGGCCAGCCGGGCCTGGTCGGCGCGGTAGCTGATGGTGACGGGTTCGGCGGCGTGCTGCGCGGGGATCGTCACCACGACGACGGCGGCCGCCAGCAGGCAGCCCAGCGCGGCAAGGCCGCTGCCCAGGACCTTGTTCACCGCAGCACCCGGTTCACCACAGCTCAGGGTAGCCCGGCCCGCGGGGTGGACAAGGAGGGCTCTGGGTAACTGCATAGGATCAACTGACGGCCAGCGGAAGGACACCACCCATGACCGCGGAACAGCAAGCCCACGCGCCAGCTACCCACGCCCCCGACCGCAACCTGGCTCTCGAGCTCACCCGGGTGACCGAGGCCGCGGCGATGGCCGCCGCCCGCTGGGTGGGCCGGGGCGACAAGAACGGTGCCGACGGAGCGGCCGTGAACGCGATGCGGATGCTGATCAACTCGGTGTCGATGCGCGGCGTGGTGGTCATCGGCGAGGGTGAGAAGGACAACGCGCCGATGCTGTTCAACGGCGAGGAGGTCGGCGACGGCACCGGGGCGGCCTGCGACGTCGCGGTCGACCCGATCGACGGCACCCGGCTGTGCGCCAACGGGATGCCGAACGCGATCTCGGTCCTGGCGGTGGCCAACCGCGGCTCGATGTACGACCCCTCGGCGGTGTTCTACATGTCCAAGCTGGCCACCGGCTCGGCCGCGGCCGACCTGGTGGACATCACCGCACCCCCGGCGGCCAACATCGCGGCGGTGGCCAAGGCCAAGGGATGCGCGCCGCAGGACGTCACCGTGGTCATCCTGGACCGGCCCCGGCACCAGGAGCTGATCGCGCAGGTCCGCGAGACAGGGGCGCGGATCCACCTGATCACCGACGGCGACGTGGCCGGCGCGATCATGGCGGCCCGCGACGGCACCGGCATCGACCTGCTGCTCGGCATCGGCGGCACGCCCGAGGCGATCATCGCCGCCTGCGCGCTCAAGTGCCTGGGCGGGGTCATCCAGGGCCAGCTCGCCCCGCGTGACGAGGAGGAGCGCCGCCGTGCCCTGGACGCCGGGCACGACCTGGACCGCGTGCTCACCACCGACGACCTGGTGTCCTCGGACGACGTGTTCTTCGCCGCGACCGGGATCACGGACGGCGAGCTGATGGCCGGGGTCAGGTACCGGGCGGGCGGCGCGACCACGCACTCGCTGGTGATGCGGTCCCGGTCCGGGACCATCCGCCGCATCGAGAGCGAGCACCAGCTGTGGAAGCTCCGCGCCTACGCTTCTGTCAACTTCGGTTAGCCCCGGCTGAACAGGCGGAAGCGGCGGCTCTTCGGCGGCGTGCGGACGGCCAGCTCGCCGCCGAGCACCAGCGCCCGGACCTCGATCACCGGCGTGCCGGGGCCGGCCGGCGGCGCGGTGCCGCCCCGCTTGCGCCCCAGGACCATGTGCCCGCTCACGATCACGGACACCCCGTCGGGCACGATCAGCCTGAGCCGGCCGCCGAATACCGTCGCGTACAGCTGCACCCGGCTGCTCTGCAGGATCGCCTGGGTGAAGTCGACCTCGACCTCGCCGAACATAGCGGTCACGGTGAGGTTCTCCGGCACGACCCAGCGGCCGTCGCGGCGGGCCGGCCCGAAAATCCCGGCGATCACCTTGCCGCCGTCCAAGCGCACGGGCTGGGCGGACGAGACCGCCAGGTCGGCGGTGAGCTCGGCCAGCTCGCCGAGCGTCCGGGCGGCGATCGCGCGCTGCACCCGTTCGGCATGCTCGTCCGCGGTGAGCCGGCCGTCGCTCATCGCCTCGCCGAGCATGCTCAGCACCCGGTCCCGGTCGGTATCGGAGGCGCGCAGGTCGCGAGGCGAAGGCCGTGGGCTCATGCTGGGATTATCCCCCGCGAGCCAAAGGGGCGCGCCGGCGACTGGACTGAGGAGCGACGAAGGAGCGACGAGGGAAGGAGCCGGCTAAAGAGCGCCCCGGAGGCGAGCGGGAGAAAACTGTACGCGGCGGGGTTGAGCGTGCTACCCATGGGTGCATGACAGACGGAGCGATCGAAACGGTGATGGAGCGGACACGCCAGGAGGAGATTCGCCTGGTCCGCTTCCTCTACGCCGACCACGGCGGGATCATCCGCGGGAAGGCCGCCGGCACCGCGCGGCTGAGCGAGCGGATGTCCAGCGGCATCGGCCACACGGTGGCGATGATGGCGATGTCCATGCTGGACCAGCTGCAGCCGGTACCCGGGATGGGACCGGTCGGCGAGGTCCGGATCGTGCCGGACCCGGAAACGTTTGTCGCTCTTCCCTACGCGCCGGGCGCCGGCGCGATGCTCGCGGACCTGATCAAGACCGACGGGTCGCCGTGGGAGGCGTGCCCCCGGACGTTCCTCAAGCAGGCCCTGGCCGAACTGGCCGACGAGGGCTACGGGATGCAGGCCGCGTTCGAGCCCGAGTTCACCGTCGGCCAGCGGGAGATGTCGCCCGCCGCGCCGAGCATCCCGGACCGGCTCATCCCCATCGACGACAGCCTGTGCTATTCCTCTACCGGCTTCCATCAGGGGCACGCGTTCGTCATGGAACTGGTCGCGGCCATGGAGGAGCAGGGCCTGGAGGTCGAGCACTACTACCCCGAACTCGGCCACGGCCAGCATGAGCTCTCGATCAGGCACGCCGACGCGCTGCGTGCGGCCGACAACCACGTGCTGTTCCGTGAGACGGTCCGCGGGGTGGCATTCCGCCGCGGCTTGTGGGCGAGCCTGGCCCCCAAGCCGATTCCCGACCAGGCCGGCAACGGCACTCACCTGCACGGATCGCTGATCGACCTGGGGGCCGACGGCGGGCGCAACGCGTTCGCCGATCCCACCGACCGCAACGGCCTGTCCCAGGTGGGCTACCACTTCATCGGCGGCCTGCTCGCCCACCTGTCCGCCCTGGTCGCGCTGACCTGCGCCAGCGTCAACAGCTACCGCCGGCTCGCGCCGCAGATGTGGGCCAGCGCGTATACCTGCTACGGGATGGACAACAGGGAAGCGGCGATCAGGATCTGCTCGCCACTGCGCGGCGACCCGGGCAGTTCGGTCCACCTGGAGCTGAAGCCGTCCGACTCGAGCGCCAACCCGTACCTGGCCCTCGGCGCGTTCGTCTACGCGGGCCTGGACGGCATCCGGAGCAAGCTCGACCCCGGCGAGGCGGTGAACGTCGACCCGGCCACCCTCACCGACGCCGAACGGGCATCGGGCAACACGCACCGCCTTCCCGCCTCGCTGAACGCGGCCCTGGACGCGCTGGCGGCCGACGAGATGCTGATGGACCTGCTCGGCCCGCTGCGCAGTTCGGCCTACCTGGCGGTCAAGCGCTCGGAGGCGGCGCACTTCGCCCACTCCACCGACCCCTACTACGAGTGCTACGAGCACTTCACCAAGATCTAGTCGCCGGCGGCCGCGCCGCCCTGACGGGGGTCGCCGGAGCGGAAGATGCCTTCGGCCGACCCGCCGATGACGGACAGCGGCCTGGCGATATCCTCCAGGGACTTGCCCTCGGCGTCCACGGCGAGGAACGCCGCGACGACGCCGCCCAGGATCATCGCGCCCGCGCCGAGCAGGTAGCCCCAGTACAGCGAGTTCGGGTCCTTGCCGGCACCGATCAGGTGGCCGTACAGGTGCGAGCCGAGCGAGCCGAAGCACTGCGCGATCGCGAAGAACACCGCGATGGCCTTGGCCCGGACCTCCAGCGGGAAGATCTCGCTGACGGTCAGGTACCCGGCGGAGGCGCCGGCCGAGGCGAAGTAGAAGATCACCGACCAGCACAGCGTCTGGGTGACCGCGTTCAGGACACCGGCCTTGAACAGCTGGGCGGTGATGATCAGCAGGACGCCGGAGAGCAGGTAGGTGCCGGCGATCATCTTGCGGCGGCCGATGGTGTCGAACAGCCGCCCGATGGTCAGCGGGCCGAGCAGGTTCCCGGCGCAGAACGCCATGAAGTAGTAGGGGGTGTTGCCGGGGCTGACGTGGAAGAAGAACTGCAGGACCAGTCCGTAGGTGAAGAAGATCGCGTTGTACAGGAACGACTGCGTGATCATCAGCGTCGCGCCGTAGATGGACCGGCTCGGATAGTGCTGGAACAGCGTCCTCAGCAGGGCCAGGTAGCCGATCTGCTCGGTCGGCCTGATCTCCAGTTCCCTGCTCTGGTCCACCGGCGGGAGCTCGCCCTTGGTCCGGCCGACGTCCTCCTCGATCTCGGAGATGGACCCCTCGGCTTCCTTCTGCCGGCCGTGCATGATCTGCCAGCGGGGGCTTTCCGGCAGGTGCCGCCGGACGAAGATGATGACCAGCGCCAGCACCGGCCCGGCCAGGTAGGCCACCCGCCAGCCCCAGCCGGTCGCCACGTGGTTCAGGACGAACAGGGTGACGACGGTGCCCAGGAACGCCCCGGCCCAGTAGGTACCGTTGACCGCTAGATCGGTCCGGCCCCGGTACTTGGCCGGGATCATCTCGTCGATCGCGGAGTTGATCGCGGCGTACTCACCGCCGATGCCCATCCCGGCGATGACCCGGGTGGCGTACAGGAAGATGAACCAGTACCCGCCCGCCGGGGTCAGCGCGGTCAGGCCGCTGCCGGCCAGGTAGACCCCCAGCGTGACCATGAACAGGTTCCGGCGACCCAGCTTGTCCGACAGCTGGCCGAAGAACAGCGCGCCGATGACCTGGCCGATGAGGTACCAGGTGGCGATGTCGGCCACCGCGGACGCGGACATGTGCAGGGTGCCGGGCAGCGTCAGGTCCGGGCCGACGTTGCTGGCGATGGTGATCTCCAGGCCGTCCAGGACCCACGCCACTCCCAGCGCGACCACCAGCCGGGTGTGGAATCTGGACCAGGGCAGCCGGTCGATCCGGGCCGGGATCAGGCTGCGGATACCCGGACCGCTTGCCGTGTGGGGCGTAGCTGTCATCGCGCCCTCCTGTTGCGCTCCACCGCGGGCACCGGCGCCCGCTGGCTGGCCAGCTACCCCGGGAGAGGATAAGAAACCAGTCAAAGCAAACTAAAAGTGCAGGCGGGCGGGCTTAGGCATCCTGGCGGACGGGTTCGGCGACGGGGAGGCGGGACGCCGGACGCCCCCTGGGTTGACGTCCTGGGGCGCCCGCGCACAATCGGTTGCGAAAAAGAGGCCGCGCTCTCAGGCGGCGAGAACGCGGCAACCAGAAGGAGGTACGGCGGCGGCGCCGCAGCTCAGCCGGACGCGGACGGGGGCACCGCGTGCTTAGCGTGCATCGCGCGGACGGGGGCACCGCGCGGCGCGGCGCCGCCGCATAGCGTCACGATACAAGCTTGCTCATACATGTACAAGTCGTGATCAGCAAGACACGGCGTTTGTTTCTGCCG
>Ga0335078_10001734_pt1 | contig 32971 bp, 30 predicted proteins | sample Lox_Sample_32_FD_206711 | JGI IMG/M metagenome (GOLD analysis project Ga0335078, IMG submission 206711) | Soil microbial communities from Loxahatchee National Wildlife Refuge, Florida, United States - Lox_Sample_3.2 | ecosystem: Environmental > Terrestrial > Soil > Wetlands | place: USA... | reverse complement strand
CGGATCGAAGAATACCGCGCCCAACGCCACCAACGCGCTGAAGAAGATCAGGACGCTGCCGAACTGGCCCAGTAGTTGCTTGATGTCGCCCTGTGCGGACAGGACCTCCAGATCTATCATGCGGAAGAGGAACTCGCGATAGAGGATGCGAAACTGCTGGCGGTTCATGATGCGCCCTTGTGCCCCCGTCTCAAGCAACGATCAGATCCGCGATCTCGCGCGAGACCGCGGCGGTGTCCTGCTCTACGGCAAGCTGCGAAAAAATGTCCTCCAGAGTGGGCAGCGACATCAGCGTTCGCAGGTTCTCGATGGAGTCGTCGGCCTTCACTTTGCCGCGGTGCAGAATGACTACGTGTGAGCAGACGCGCTCTACGGTTTCGAGCTCATGCGAGCTGAAGAGCACCACCTTCCCGCGCGCCGCCAGTTCCTGGATCAGCCCGCGCAGGACAAGGCTGGTCGCCACATCGAGGCCGGAGAACGGTTCGTCCAGCAAAATCAGATCAGGATTGTGCAGCAGAGCCGCGGAAAGCAGCACTTTCTGGCGCATGCCCTTGGAATAGGACGAAATCGGCACGTGACGGTCGCTATCGAGCGAAAGCAGGTGCAGGAGCCCGTCGATGCGCTCGGCCGTGGGTTTTTCGGGCAGGTTCCGCAACTGGCCCACCATGACGAGATATTCCAGGCCGCTCAGGTGTGGATAGAGGTGCGGCTCCTCGGGCACGTAGCCCATGCGTTGCTTGTATGCGATCGGGTCCCGCCGGATGGGTGCGCCGTCAAAAAGGATCTGGCCGGCAGACATTTCGATCAGGCCCGTGATCATTTTCATGGTGGTGGATTTGCCCGAACCGTTCGGACCCAGGTAGCCTGTTACCTCGCCCGCGCGCGCCGTGAAGCTCACGTCCTCAACCGCGGCAATGCCCGCGAATCGTTTGGAAACGTTGCGCAATTCCAGCATAAAGATGAGACTCCGATGGGCCGCGACAAGTTCCACACGCGGATACCAGCCTGCTGCAGCCTCCGAAGACGCATTGTGGTGACGGAGGAACCGTTATTTGCTTTCGCCGGGCTTCTGTTCCGGAGCCGGGTAGAAAAGAAGCTCGCGCACCTCGCCCACCGCGTCGCAGGAGATGGCGCCCTTGCGCGCCCACGCGAGTGCCTCGTCCATATCGGCGGCCTCCAGTATCCAGAAACCGCCCATGTGCTCCTTGGTCTCGGTGTAGGGCCCATCGGTGACCAGCACCGTACCATCAGCCTGCTTCCGCACCGTCTTTGCCTGGCTGGCCGGGGAAATGCCGCAGGCGAACTTCCTGACGCCGGCGGCAATCAATTCGCGGTTGAGCGCGTGGATCTCCTCGATCATCGCTTCGGTTACCGCGGAGGGGTCGAAGTCGTCGGGGAGGTAGTTAGCAACCAGATACTGCGGCATGACGTTTTCTCCCTACTTTCTGTCGTTTGTTCCTGGTGACTCGTTTCCTGCTCACTCGGGAGTCGTAGCTCATCGCTCTTTCGTCCTATAGTCGTTGGGGAAACGGAAAATCGACAGCCAGTCGATTTTTATTTTGAATTTTTTTATTTCAGCTGCCGCATCCGCTCTTGCAGAAATTGCCGTTCCGGTTCCCGCTGGGTCAGCGGCAGCGCCTTCTCATACGAGGATCGAGCCTCGGCGATCCTTCCGAGCCTGCGGTACAGCTCAGCACGGGCCGAATGCGCCAGGTAGTAATTTGCCAATCCACCGTGTTCCAACAGAGCGTCGATATACTCGAGGCCAGCCTCTGGACCATTGACTTCGGCGATGGCTACGGCGCGGTTGAGATGCACAACCGGCGAAGGCTGCATTCGCACCAACTGATTGTACAGCGCGACAATCTGCCGCCAGTCGGTGGCGGCGGTCGATTCCGCCTGCGAATGAACGGCCGCAATCGCAGCTTGCAGTGTGTAAGGGCCAAAGCGGCCCGATCTCAGGGCCTTTTCCACGAATGCCACTCCCTCCGCAATCTGTTCGCGGTTCCAAAGCGCGCGGTCCTGATTCTCCAGCAAAATCAGCTCTCCGGCCGGCGAGGTCCTCGCCGCGCGGCGGGATTCCTGCAGCAACATCAGAGCCAGCAGCCCAGTGACTTCCGCCTCCGGCTGGATCTCCGCAAGCAGCCGCCCCAATCGAATCGCTTCGCCCGTTAGCTCGGCCCGCGTTGCCTCCGCTCCCACCGCAGCCGAATAGCCCTCGTTAAAGACGAGATAGACGACCTGAAGCACCGCGTCCAGCCGCTCCGGCAATTCCTGCGGCGTAGGCACCTCATAGGCAATCGGCGTCTCTCGAATCTTCGCCTTGGCGCGTACGATGCGTTGGGCGAGCGCCGCCGGCGTCACCAGAAATGCGCGCGCGATCTCTTCCGTGGTCAGGCCGCAGATTTCGCGAAGGGTGAGCGCAACCTGTCCCTCCGGAGGCAGCGCGGGATGGCAGCAGGTGAAGATCAGGCGGAGGCGATCGTCCTCGATCTCTTCATCTCCGGCCTCTTCATTTCCGCCGAGAGCTCCGCTGATGCGCGATTCCATGTGGGCGACAAGATCTCTCTGTACCCCGGCGAAGCGCGTGCGCCGGCGCATCACGTCGATGGCCTTGAAGCGCGCCGTTGAAATCAGCCAGGGGCGCGGCTTGCCGGGAATGCCAGTCTGGGACCAGCATTCCAGAGCGGCAGCGAATGCCTCATGCATGGCCTCCTCGGCGAGGTCCAGATCTCCGAGGAGGCGCACCAGCGTCGCCAGCACCCGGCCCGATTCCAACCGGTAGAGGGCCTCAATGGTCTTGCCAAGTTTTTCGGGCACAGGCGCCAGCATCTACGCCAAGCTAGCAAACCGAATCAACTCGATACAACTGCGCTCGGGCTCCCCTTACCCGCCATTCGTCGGTTTTCTCCCCGCGCAGCCGGCGCCACTGAGTCAGTGGCCTCATATGAGCCGGATCGTGCTCGACGTATTGGCGAATGCATCGCTGATTAGACACTCGAAACACGATTCCTCGAACGGTTCGCCTGTATCCCGTCTGCGCTAGACTTGGCTCTGGGATGCTTTCGGCGCCGCAGAAGCCGCTTTCTGCCCTTCTTTCACAAGCCCTGGTGGCCTACACGGTGGAACTCGATGGCGAATTCGAGCGCCGCATGCTGGCAATGCCAAGCCGCGGCGCGCGCCTCTCGCTGGTGGTTTGGCTCAATCTGCTGCGCTTCCTGGTGGATGGACCGGTCTCGGTTGGAACGCTGGCTTCGCGCACGCTCGCCGGGGAGCAGGTCAAACACCCGCTTGGCTGCCTGGAACGGTGGCGTCTCATTCTGCTGCAACCTGGGAAACGCGACGGTTTCGGCAGTGGACGCGCCATCCGCGCCGATTGGCCGGTCCAGCTCACCGCGAGCGGCCAAATGGCAATCAGCATCTGGCCGGACCTGATCGAGGAAATCGATGCGCGCTGGTCGAAGCGCTTCGGCGACGGCGCCAGCCAGTTGCGCGCCGCGCTGGAGGCAATCGAGCGCCATATTGACCTCGAATTGCCGCAGGGTTTGCCCTCCGCGATTTTGAAACTGCCGGACTTCGCGCCCCGAAAATCGGCTGCCGAAGACGGCCTGCCGCTGGCGGTGCTGCTTTCCCGGGTTCTACTCGCGTTCGCGCTCGAATTCGAACGTGATTCGCGAACGCCGATCTCGCTCTGCGCCAACACCATCCGCATTCTCGGCGACCAGGCAATTCCGGAAACCGAGATTCCCAAACGAACCGGCTGCTCGAACGAGACCGCGGGCGTCGGCTGGCAGCTGAAGCCGTACATCGTAGTCGAGACAGACCCTGCGCGCGGCCGCGGCAAGTTGCTGCGGCTCTCGGAAGCCGGCATCAGGACGCAGCACAACTACCGCCGTCTCACGCGCGAGATTGAAGAAAGGTGGTTGGAATCCTCCAGCGGCGCTACCGAAGAGCTCCGCGAATCGCTCGCGGCTTTGCTGACCGGGCGCCGACTGTCGGAAGGCCTGAAGCCGCCTCCCGCCACAACCCGCGCCGGCGCCGCGAGCCCCGCGCTTGGCCGCCGTGATATCGGACCCGCCGCGCGCCAGCGCATGCGCGACTTGGTCGCTCAAACGGAAGCCTTCGTGCGCGATCCGGCTGGCGCGCTGCCGCATTACCCGCTCTGGGATATGAACCGCGGCTTCGGCCCATAGCCGTTGCGACTCTGCCGGCGGGTGCGGCTTGCGGCGCTCATCCTTGGTTAGCCTGGTCCGGCACGCAGTGGATGTGCGCGGCCTTTTCCATCGGATCGATCGCCCAGCGCGGGGTCCGGCTGCTTCACTCGGCTCGCAGCGCGCTGACCGGGTCTAGCCGCGAACCGCGGCGCGCCGGGACGTAGCAGGCCACCGCTGCCACGGACAGCAGCACGGTGACCGCGCCGCCGAACGCCAGCGGGTCGAGCGCGCCTACGCCGAACAGCAGACTGCGTACCAGAGCGGCTCCCGTGCACGCTGTGACCAGGCCGGCGGCAATCCCCAGAAGCACCGGCCGCATCCCGCGGACCAGGGCTCCGCGGATGACTTCATCCTGCCCGGCGCCAAGCGCCATGCGCAAACCGATTTCCTGCGTCTGGAGCGACACCGCGTAGCTGGTCACGCCGTAAATCCCCACCGCCGCCAGCACCAGCGCCAGCGCGGCAAACAATAGCACCAGCGTCATCTGGAAGCGCCGCCGCGCGACTGTGGAAGAAATAATTTGCCGCATGGTATGCATATTCGGCATCGCCAGATTCCGGTCGAGCTTCGTCACCGTCGCCCGCACCGCCGGCGCCAGCGCGCCCGGATCCCGCGCGGTGCGCAGCACCAGCGTCATGCTTTCGAACGGCTCCTGCGCGTAGGGACGGTAGATGGTGGGCAGCGGATCCTTCTCCAGGCCATCGCCGCGGACATCTTTTACGATACCCACCACGGTCACGGGGTCGACGTCGGCGCCTCCCGGCCGCACGCGCAAGCCCAAGACGTCGCGCGGCGCGCGGCCGGGCCATAACTTATGGGCGAGCGAAGCGCTCAGCAGCGCCGCGGGCGCCGGCTCTTCCGCCGCCAGAAGCCGCCCGGCCAGCAGCGGAATCTCCATCGTGCCGAAATATCCGGGTGTCACCACGCGATAAGAAGCCACCGGCCGGTCAGGCAGGATCTTCGTGTCTGACTCCAGGCAAATCATGCGCGTGTTGTAGTCGCCGGTCAGCGGCAGGGCGCTCACGGCGGCCGCTGAAACGACCGAAGGCAACCCGCGTACCTCATCCACCAGGCGCGACAAAAACAATGCCGTGCCGCGCGCGCTGCCGTAGCGTTTCTCGGGCAGATCGAGGTCGGCGGCCAGAACGCGCTCGGCGTTGAAGCCTTTGTCGACGTGCATTACCTGGACGAAGCTGTGAAGCAGCAGCCCGGCGACCGCAAGCAGCCCGGTCGAAAGCGCCACTTCCACGGCGACCAATGCGCGCCGCATTCGCCCGGAGCGGCGTCCGGAGGTCGCACTGCGCGCCCCTTCTTTGAGATTCTCGTGCAGATCGCGGCGGGCGGTCTGCCAGGCGGGAAGGAGACCGAATGCGATCGCTGTCGCAATCGACGCAAGCGCGGCGAACCAGAGGACGGGAGCGCTCAATCCCGCCGCGCGCACGCCGGTGAGATCGCCCGGGGCCATGGCGATCAGCGCTCGCGTGCCGGCCTCGGCCAGCGCCAGCCCGGCCGCTCCTCCCACGAACGCGATGGTCAGGCATTCCGTGAGCAGCTGGCGAACCAGGCGCAGACGCGGAGCGCCCAGCGCGGCGCGCGTCGCGAATTCGCGGCCGCGGCTTCCCAGCCGCGCAAGCAGCAGGTTGGCCAGGTTCACGCAGGCGATCAGCAGCAGCAATGCGACCGCTCCCGCCAGTGTGACCAGGCCTTGCCTCACATCGCCGGAGTAAACGGTGCGGAGCGGCTTGATGCGCGCGCCCAGGGTGAAACGCATGTCCGCGGGAAATGTCTTCGAAATGGCCGCGCAGATGGAATCCAGCTCTTGATTCGCCCGCGCGATGGTTGCGCCCGGTGCAAGCCGCGCCATCACCCCGTAATCCCATCCCTCCAGTTGGCCCCGCATCTCCGCCGCGGAGAAGGCAATCGGCTTCCATAGGTCGTCATACGCCGGCAGAGGCGCGAGCGGGTGCAGTTCCTTGCCGGTGGGAAATAGAAAGCCCGCGGGCATGATGCCCACCACTTCGTACCTGGCGCCATCGAGTATCAAGCCGCGGCCCACCACGGACGGATCGCCCGCGAAGCGCCGCATCCAGAAATCGTGGCTGAGAATCACCACGTGGTCACGGCCCGGATGGTCTTCTTCGGGCAGGAATGCGCGGCCGTGTTCCGGCATCACGCCGAGCATCGAAAACAGGTTGGCGGAAACGCGTGCGCCGAAAACCCGCTCCGGCTCGCCATCGCCGGTCATGGTGAAACCGGCCGGCCCCACCGCCGCTATTCCCGCCAGCTTGCGGCTCGAGCGGCGAAACTCCGTGAACGCCGCCGCCGTGACCGGCAGGCTGGGGAAGCGGTCGCGCATTTCGCGAAGGTGGGTATCGATTGCCACCAGCTCCGCGGGCCGCACATACGGGAGTGGTTTCAGCAGCACGGCATAGACCACGCTGAAGATGGCGGTGTTGGCGCCGATTCCCAGCGCCAGCGTGGCGATGACAGCGCACGAAAATCCGGGGGCGCGCCGGAGGGTCCGCAGGGCGTAGCGGAAATCCGCGCCCGCGCTTTCCAGCCATAGCGTACCGCGCGCCTCCCGGCAATCTTCCGCTACCTGGGTGAGCCCGCCGAATTCCAGGCGCGCGGCGCGGCGGGCTTCTGGCTCCGTGAGACCAGCGCGAATGCCATCTGCCACCAGGCAGTCGAAATGATGCTTCAGCTCGGCCGACAGCCGGTCTTCCATGCGATCGCGATGGGTCAGCCGTTGCCACCAGTTCATAGTGCGCCCCTTTCCACCGTCAGGATCAGGCCCACCGCTTCGGCGAGACGCGCCCAGTTGTCGGTCTCGGCCTGCAGTTGCCGCCGGCCGGCAGCGGTCGCGCGATAGAACTTCGCCTCGCGTCCGGTTTCCGATTCCTTCCATTCCGCCGCCAGCCAGCCGCGGTTTTCCAGGCGGTGCAGAGCCGGGTAGAGCGACCCCTGCTGGACGCGCAGCACATCGCGCGAAATCTGTTGGATACGCTGGGCTATGGCGTATCCGTGAATCGGCCCCAGTGAGACCACCCGCAGGATCAGCAGATCGAGAGTCCCTTGGGGAAGATCCGATTTGACCGGTTTCATCCAGCACACCTCACACTTCTACATATACACCCGGATAGGTAGAAGCGCAAGGTGTATCGGGGCTGGTCGCCACAGAGATTGTGAACAACCGCCGTCTCTAGAACTTTACCCGCAGCTCAACCCAGGCCCTCCGCGGCGCTCCGGGTGCGAAGAATGCCGCGCTTTCTGACGGCGTACTGCCGGCGTACGGTCCGCCGGCATATGCCGGGAACGGCAGCGACTGAAAGGCGCCCTGCGCCGTCAGAACGGTATTGGAAAGCCACGCCGCCGTGTAATATTTGTGGTTGAGAAGATTGTCGGCCTGGACCGCCAGCAGAAAATGACGGCTCAGATCGTAGCCGGCGCGAAAATTGGTGATGGCATAACCGGGCGAGACTCCGGGGCCGAGATAGTAGACTCCGTCGGCGGAGTAAGCATTGTTCTCATTGCCCCTGGCATAAGAACTCGAGGCAATGACCTCATTCATTTCGAACGACAGTCTTCGTGCCGCCTGCCACTGCGCAAACGCCTTTCCCGTCTCCTTGGGGATCAGTGGAATGCGATTCCCGGGATGAACCGTGATCGTGCCGCCAAGGCCCGGGTAACCTTGGAGGGCGATATCGTTGGTGTTGTTGGCTGAGCCGTCCAGCGTCTCGACGCTCTGGTAAGTGGCCGAAAGGAAGGTCCACTCCAAGCCCCAAGTTACCCGCCCGATGCGGCCATCGAGATCCGCGTCGAATCCCTCGCGCAGTGTTTTTGCGAAGTTCTGGAAATACCCGGTACCGACTTCCGGCGCAGCGACGAACAGAATGTCGTTGTGATTCTCGTCGCGAAACGCGCCGGCGTTCCAACTCAGACGGTGTAATCCCGGAACTTCGGGCTTGCCGCGAAGTCCCACTTCCCACGTGTCGGTGACCACCTGCTGAAGCGGCGGATCGGCAGAGAGAGAATTTGGCAAGCTGCATGGGGCGCTGGGGTTGGCGCACCCCAGTTCGATCGCGGTCGGCGCGCGGCCCCCTTGGGCGTATCTGGCATAAACATTCATGCTGGAAACGGGGCTCCAGGTAAGCCCCATCGCGGGATTGAACCGCTGAAACGTGTAGTCGCCGGTGAGCGAGTTCGGACCGGGCGCCGGATTGAGCAGATCGAAATTATTCACCTCATCGACGTTATACCGTCCCGAGAACGTCACATTCACCGTCTTCCAAAGCGTCAGCGTGTCGGCGAAGTAGGCGCTCCAGTTTGGAACGTGTCCCTTGAAGCTCACTTGGGAATCGATCGGATTCCCGTCGCTGTCGACCGTCGACCCGTCTTGCCAGGCCGGAACGCTGACTAAAGACCAGTTCGGGAGAACATAGGCAAAGTCGGAAGTCTGCGTATATCTAACCTCGTTCCGATCAACCAGAACTCCCGCTATTAATTGGTTCTGTCCAACACTTGGATGGGTGATCCAGGTAACTTGTCCCGAAAGCCCGTATTCGTTCTGCGCTTCCTTTGAGTAGACGTTGACGCCGTCGCACGTGCTGTCTGGACTGCCCAGGGACAGCGCCTCCGCAATGCAGGCCCATTTGGGAAATGGCGTGTTACTGATGCCGGCCCCGCTCGTTGGAAAGCCCGTGTATCCGGCCGCGCTGAGAACCGCTTGTTCCGCCGGAGTCGGTTGGTAGATATCATTCCCCACCACGTCGCCGTTGAAGTTCGGGTTGATTGTTTCCGTGCGGATGTTACGGAACCAAAGGTTGCCGGCGAAAGTCAGGTTGTCGCTGAATGCGTGCCGGACGATGAAATTGAACGAAGGAGAGCGATTGGCAGTGCGGTCGGCAACCGAGTAGCTACTGGTGTAATTCGCGGCGAGCAGCCGGTAATCCTGAACGCCGTTGCCCTCCAGCGTGTTGTACTCGTAAGACATCGTCAGCGCCAAATCCGTCTTGCCGGTGCGCCAGCCGAGACGTGCGAATCCTTGCCGCACATCGGAGACCGAGGCATAACGCCAGCCCGACTCGTGAAACCCCAGCCCGGTGAGAAACCAGTTAAACCCCGTTGCCTTCCCGCCGCCCCATTCGCCTTCCACCTGCTTGCGGCCACTGCTGCCGTATAGGATGTTTCCCGCCCAGCCCGGATTGGTAAGGCCGCTTTTGGTGGTAACAGAAATCGCTCCGCCCAGCGTGTTCAATCCGTACAACGGATCGGATCCGGGAATCAGCGCCATTTCCGCGATCGAATCCTTGGGGATCAGATCCCAACTCACCACGTCGCCGAATGCCTGATTTTGCCGCACGCCGTCCACATACACCGAGATGCCTTCGGGCGTGCCCAGCAGCGGAGACGCGGTATAGCCGCGAAAATTCACGTCCGGTTGAAAAGGATTCTCCTGCATTTCGTTAATGTAGACGCCGTTCAGCCGGCGGTTCATGAAATCGGCTAACTCCAGGGCGCCGCTGTTCTCGATATCCGCGGCGGCGGCGGCTTGTACCGGCGCGGGAATCTGGTTGACCTGAAGATCGGTCCCTGCCAGCGGCGTCTCTGAAACGACATCCACGGCGATCCCCTGAGCGCCTATTTCCATCCGCACGACGCGCGTAACCGGCGTGGCGGATCGAACATCCACCGTCAGCGATCGGGTGGCGAATCCCGCTTTGGAGATCTGCAGGCGGTAGTGCCCAAACGGCAGGTCCTCCAGGTCAACCGCGCCGTGCGAGTCCGTCTGGAAATCACGCGCCACACCAGCCGCGAGATTCTCCAGCCGGCCCGCGGCCTCCATGACCGCTCCGGAAGGATCCTTTACCAGGAGGTGGATTTTGGCGCGAGGCGGCTGCGCAAAGGCGCAAGCCTGCATCGACACCACAAAAGCCAGCCTTCGGGCGAACCGCGGCGCGAACCGCCAGCGGCTGGCGTGCCGGGTCTGCATATTACAACGGTCCCTTCGCCGGAGTTTTGTTCAGTGTTCTTCTTCCCCGCCAACTCTAGCGCTGGCCGTGACATTCAATTCGCTCGGACAATCCCACATTCCCAGAGCAATGCGTGTAACGCCTTCCTGCCCATATAGTCCACTTTAGCGGGCTTTGTTCAGGGTTTTTTGGGGGCGCAGGCGCAACCCGGCGGATCTGCCGCGCGCGCCCCTGGAAACAAAATCGGATCTCCGGATTCCGCCGAGGCATGACGGCCTCTCCGGCAACCATGCCGGCCTCCGTGGCGCGGCGACTGCGGAGCATTGCTCTTTGTGGTACAAATCGCTAGCGGCCCAGGAAGGCGCCCGCTTCAGGGCCGAACGTCCCATCTGGAAAACGGCGGCGCGGCAACGGCGGCACGGGCAGCATCCCGAACCGTTCGTGCCAACGCGTCCAAGCCTCGATGGTGAACACGCCTGCGGGCGCATCGGCCAAGACCTTCCGAAATTCCTGGTCCGGCACGAAGCGCTCGACCACGGACACGTCCGCAGCCGTGCCATATTCCATCAGATGCGTCAGAAACGTCCGGAGGTCTCGCAGCGTTCGTTCCGGTGCGTCATACCAAACCACCTTGCGCGCGATGCGCGTCAGTTCGGCAGCGAAAGGCTCGGCGAGCGTCATCGGCGGGAACTGGAGCGGCTGCGCGGGCGGCTGGACGTGCTCTATGACGACCGCCTGGACGGGAGGATCGACGCCGCGACCTACGACCGGCGGGCGAAGGAGGCCAAGGCACAGGAACAACGGATTCGCCAGCGGCTAGCCGATGCGGAGCGGGTGGCATTGCCGCCCGCCTCGGAGGCAATCGACCTCATGGCGGTCACCAGCGGCGCAGCAGAGCGGTTTCTACAGCAGCCCGCGGCCGAGCAGCGCCGTCTGCTGAACCTAATCGTGAAGGATGCAAGCTGGAAAGCTGGCGGGTTGCGAATGTCGCTTCGGGAGCCATTTGAGCAACTTCGAGTTTCGAACTCCGCAAGTCGCGCGAAAGGCAACCACTTCGACGGCGACGAAGGGCTTTTTGGTATGTGGCGGTGAGGGTGGGATTCGAACCCACGGAACCCGTAAAGGTTCAACGGTTTTCGAGACCGCCCGATTCAACCGCTCTCGCACCTCACCGCGGTGTTGTAAGAGGGGGGCAAGGCCATTGTACCAGACTTGTCTGCGCGCCAATGCGCAGAACCGTCTGTTCCGAGGGGCTCGGCAAACGCAGGAAGCGGGGTTACGGCTGCGGGATCCGGCGGTTTTTCAAATTGGCGGCGCGGGAATTACTTACACCGCTTGCGCGCCAGCGCGGCCAGAGCCAGGAATGCGCCGCCCACCATCGCCGGGGTCACCGGCTCGGGTACTCCGGTCGGCGGATCCTGGTAGACGTACTCCACCACGGTTCCCAGCGAGGACAACGCCACCGGTCCCGAAATCACCGTAGCCGTGTCGTTCACGGTGAACCCTCCCATCGCGAAGGCTTGCAAAGCAGCACCGGTCAGCGTCAGCGTTTCATACGTCGTGGAAATCGGCGGGTCGGTTGTCGAGTAGGCGCAAGGGCCGCTGCCCGAGGTGGAAGTACTGAGCAAATCGCAGGTCACGGTCGAGGAGACCCAGCCGGATAGGGTCCAGGTTCCACTGTTGGGAGCTTCCACAATCTGAACTTGCGTGGTCGTCGGCTGGCCGTAAGTGTAATCGCCCGCATGATAGTAGCCCATGTCCCACAGGATCACCTCGGTGTAGATGAAACCCGTAGGCAGGGAAGGCGCCCCCGGACAGGTTGCTGTCGCCTCCCCGGCTCCACCGCTGAACTGTGCCAGAGATGTTCCGCTGGATAGAGTGCAGTCGAAATAATACACGCTGGATGCGCTTGCCAGACCGGCCAAGGCGAGCACCCCGGCCAGCAGGACCGCGACTCTTTGGATCGTTTTCACTTTCTTCACCCCGGTCGACAACTTTCGTTTACTTCCGTTCGCGGCGTGCGGGCACTTCCGCGCCTTGCGGTTCCACAATTCTGGCTACTGCTAACGCCCATTCATTCAAGGGCAGCGCAGAGGAGATCCGCTCCAGAACCGCTGCGCTTGAGCCGGGACTGAGTTCATTCACGGTCTCCACGCGCGTGGCTTCCGCCCCGTTCAGGCTGATCTCGGTGAACAGGTCCACGTACAATGCGTCCCGCTGCGCTTGCCGGTTGCTTCCCGTGAGTTCCACCACTGCCAGGTCGGCGAAATAAGTGTTCGCGATGGTGCTGTCTTCTTTGCTCCACGCGTCGTAATCGGCACGCGTGGCATCGATTTTGCCGGCGATCATCGTGTCCGCCGCGGCAAATCCGCAGAGCAAAGTCGCTAACCCGACCAGGCGAAATGTCTTTCGATACAGTCCCGAGGGAACGTTCACAAGTCGAGTCTACGGGGTTGTTAATGTGGGCAAAAGTCCTGAAGGTTCTACTCGTTGTGGAACGGTCGAAGGGAATACCTCCAGTACCAAAACAGGTGTAATTAAGCACGCCGTTTCAGAAGAATCAAGGAAATAGGGGAATCCCGTAGAGAAGATAATTAACTCTCATATCCTCCATTACAGGACCCGCTAGGGGGCGGGTTATCAGGTTCATCCCTGCCCCGTATCGCCAAGGCCGCAGCGCGGCCTCGCCTAATTCCGCGCCGCCCACCGCCGAGAATACCCGGTTCCCGCCGGCGAAGCACGCGGCGAAACCCGGACCTCGGTTTGACCGCGTCCGCTCTCTTGGGCTAGCTTGGTTCTAGGCCGCTCGAGCCCGCTCAGGGCGCGGTGGCCCGGGAGGGGAAACGCGTGAATTCCATTTGGGCATGGTTCGCCATCGCCAGCGCTGCGGCGGCAACGGCCGCGACCGCGCAAAACCTTGGAGGGGACGTGAAATCGTTCTATGAATTGAAAACCACCTACCTCGACGGCAAGCCCGCCGATCTGGCGGCGTTTCAGGGCAAGGTCACGCTGGTGGTGAACGTGGCCAGCAAGTGCGGTTTCACGCCGCAATACGAAGGGCTCGAAAAGCTGCACCGCGAAATGAGCGGCAAACCGTTTGAGGTGCTCGGCTTTCCCAGCAACGATTTCGGCGGCCAGGAGCCGGGCACGGCGGCGGAAATTGCCGCCTTCTGCCAGCGCACCTACAGTGTCGACTTTCCGATGTTCGCGAAAGTCGTCACCAAGGCCGCGCCCGATCAGTCGCCGATTTACAAATTCCTCGGAGCCTCCGGGCACCTGCCCGGGTGGAACTTCAGTAAATACGTCATCGATAAGGAAGGCCGCGTAACGGCGTTCTTCCCCAGCGCCGTCAAGCCGGACGCGCCCGAGCTCCGCAGCGCCATTCAAAAGGCTCTGGGCGAGTAAACGGCGGCGGGCTCGGGCTCACCCGGCGCACGGAATGGCGCGGCCCGCAGCCACACACGCGCCGCGCAGTTTCGCCGGTCACAGGCCCGGCAATATTTTTGGCGGCTGTGTTTTCACTTCATTACCGCCGCAGCGCGGCTGGTTTGCGGCCGCGCGCAGCTAACGTGTGAGCGAGAGGGAATTCGGTCCAGTCATATTTGACCTGGCAGTTTCCTGACCGCCTTCCCTACCGGCCTCCCCGCTCCCATGGAGCGCTCTCTTCCACCTAGCGGCCGGATTCCCTCTTCTGGCTACTTGCGTGAGCCGCGCTGCGGATTGCGCAGCCTCGATTGCCGCGTTTTGTGCTTCTGCCGCTTGGGTTTGCGAATCACGAAGGTGCCGCTGCCCAGGTATTCCGCCTGGTAGTTCTTTTCTTCTGCCAAAAAATCTCTCCTGTCGGTGGGTAAAAGTGCCTCTTTATTGTAGCGCGGTTGGCCCATCTCATTGGCGCATTTCACCGGCCCAGCGGCTATAGCCAGCGCCTGCCGCTCGCCTGCACCGGCCCGCTTCTCACCGCAGCCGGGCGGAAACGCAGGGAAGCGCTGCCCCTCCCCCACCTGCGCAGCGCCAGTTCGGCAAGGTTCAGCATCACCGCCAGGCCCAGCAACCCGGGCCACAGTTGCATCGTGGATTGAATCGATCGGCCGCCGGCATCGAAAATATCGCGCGGCGCGGGGTTGAAGCGCCCGCCGGTTGCGGAAGCGATCTGCCGCAGCAGCGCCTCGTTATTGCCATGCTCGGCAAATTCATCTTGCTGGCGATAGAACCCGACCTCGGGAAAGGCCGCGCTCTCCTCGAGCGGGCGCACGCGGAACATTCCTTCGCGCGCGCCGATCGGGAAACGCCCGCGATACAGCCCTGCGGCGGCCTTGCTCACCGGAAACGGGGCCCGGAACCCGTCCGGTCCCAAAACATAGATGTCCGGAACTGTTTGCGGAGCCGGGAGATTCTTCGAAAGCCGGTACTCCACCGAGAGCAGATTCGAGGCGCGGTCGAATTCGGCGATAGCTTCGCTGGCCGGCGCGTGCGGCAGCAGGTCGCGGAAAATGTTGGCCCAGAGACGGTCGAATCCCGGCCAGACAATCCATGCCTTGGCCCAGCGGTTCTTGGCGTCGGAGGCGAACACGGTTACCCGTCCCAGCCCGTATTGCCAGCGCACCAGCAGCGGGTCCGAGCTGCCGGCGCCGAGAATCGTATCCGCACCGGGGCGGGCCTCAAACCGGATGTAGCCGCCGAGCGGGGGCGCCTGCTCCAGGCCGGCGCCCGCGAGGATGTCGGCCTGCTTCACCACCCTGGCGGCGATCGGCTTTTCCACCGCCGTGGTGCCGGTGTGCTCTTCGACGTCGCGCAGCAGGAGCTGCTCCAGCCCCGCCGGATCGTTCAGGAAATACGATTTGCCGTCCGCCGTCGCGGCCACCTTTTCCAGAAACGAGCGATTGACGTCCTGGCCGAGCCCGACCGTCGAAATGGTCACACGGTTGGCCAGGGCCTGGTGCGCCAGCTCGATGCTGTCCCCCTCCTCGGAAATGCCGTCGGTGAGCAGCACGATGTGTTTGGTTGCGGCGTTTTGCGTCTGGATGCGGGCATAGGCTTCGGAGAGCGCGGGCGCGATCTGGGTGCCCCCATCGGGCGCGATGCCGGAGATCAAGCGGGCGATGGCGTTGCGATCGGTGGCTTTGCGCATGGGCACGGCCCATTGACACGAGTTGTCGAAGATCAGCACACCCACCGAGTCGATGGGCCGCAGATTCTGCACGACGCCGATGGCCGCGAGCCGCGCCAGCTCGATCTTGCGGCCCTCCATCGAGGACGATTTGTCGATGATCAGCACCACCGCCGTTCCCTCGGGCGAGCGTGGAGGCGCGAGGCGGGCCGGCAAAAGCCGCTCCAGCGGGCCCTCTTCGCCTCCCTGTGCAGCGGCATACACGTTGCGCTCACCGGCGATCCAGGCCAGTCCCCCGCCCTGCTTGACGAAATCTTCCAGCGCAGCCTGCCGTTCGGCGGCCACCGAGTGCGCATCCCAGTTGTTCATCACGATGAGCTGGTAGCGGTCGAGCTTCTGCGGCACCCCATCGGGCGCGCGGTCGATGGCGAACTGGTTGGCTTCGAGCACGCGCCGGAGATCGGCTTCGCTCCCCGGCGGATCGTTGGAGACGATCAGCGCGCGCGGCCTGGCGAGCGTGACCGCATTTTCGAAACGGGCTTCGCCCAAACCCGGCGCCGCGATTCTGCCGGCCAGCGCGATCGCGCCCACGGCGTTCACCGAAGCGTGCAAGCGCAGATGATTGATGCCGGCGGCCAGATCCACCCGGCTGGCGCCGATCGGCCTGCCTTCGGCCGATATCTCCACCGAGGCGCTGGCGGCGCGCGGCGCGTTGAGGGTAACCAGAATGGGGAAGCGCTCTCCCGAGTAGACCTGGCCGGGAACGGCGGCCGATGCGATCTCGAAACCCGGCTCGGGAAGGCCGCTCAGCGCCAGCGTATCGACCGGAATGCCGAGCTGCCGCGCCTGCCAGATGGCGCGTGCGGCGCTGCCCAGATTCTCGCGGCCGTCGGAGATCAGCACCAGGCGCGGCAGCAGGCCGGCGGGCAGCAGGACCACGCCATCGCGCAGAGCCGCTTCCAGATCGGTGGCGCGCCCGGCTGAGCCGGCGGTGTGCCGCAAGCGAAACGCGCGCCCCTGCATTTCGTCCGGGGCAACGTCCCGCGTGGCGCGGGCGAACGCCGCGACGCGCAGCCAGTGCCGCCCCTGCGAGCGCGCGGCGCGGGTGGCGAAATCCGATTCGGCCGCCAGATCGCCGTCGCTGACGCTGGCGGAAGTGTCGGCCAGAATGGCCACCGCCACTTTGCTGCTATAGACGGCGATCGCGGGCCCGGCCAGCGCGGCCAGCAATGCCCAGAGCGTCGCGGCTTTCAGGAGCAGCAGGGCGCGCCGCCCCTGGGTGCGCCACTCCACCGCCACCCACGCGGCCGGGGCGAGAGTCAAGACCAGCAGCCAGGGATGGGCCACCGTCATCGCCGCGCCTCCGTCCCCGCGCTCCCGACGCGCGGCGCGGCGGTTTCGATGCGGGCTGCCGGGCGCCGGAAACGCCCGAACAGGATCCACTCCGCAACCAGCAGCGCACCGCCCGCCATCGCCAGCCAGGGCCACGGGTCGCCGGGCGCTTCCGTCAGGGCGGTAAACCGCGGCACGCCGCGGCGCGCGTTTTCGGGCGGCGTCCATTTGGCATCCCACAATTCGGGCAGGGAGAGCGAATACAGGTATTCGCGGTCGCGCGCCACCACGCGGGCGGTGTCCGGCGTGTCGGTGAAAAAGTGAAGCGCCCGGCCATCCAGGGTGAACGGCAGCGGCCGGCCGCTTCCGCCGGTGACCTTCACCTCCTCCGCGCCAACCCTTTCATCGAGCAGCAGCTGAATCGTGCCCGCGCTGCCCACAACCATTTCCGAGCGGCGGAAAATCTCCGGCGACACCCAGCGCAGCAGGTTGGCGAACAGCAGCGGCGTGGCCAGCTCATAGCGCATTCCGGACAGTGCGGGAGGGAAGCCCAGCACGACGATTTTGGGACGCGAGGGCCGCGCCACGATCACCGGCCCGGCCGCCACAAACCCGATCGCGATATCGGAGGGAGCAGGCGCGAATACGCTGGCTCGTTCCAGTTTGAAATCCGTGGCGCGCAGCCCGGCGGCGACGGGATGCGTGGCATCCCAGGCGGCGAACGGCACGGCGGTCACCTCGGTGCGCACCGGAATCGGCGAGCCGTGAGCCGGCGGGTCGATCCAAATGGAATCGGCGGCAGGGCGCGCGGGCGGAATGAAGCGGTCCAGGATGGCGAGCCCGGCATCGCCGCGGCGGTACTCCGCTGGCTTGCGGAAAATGGCCGTTACCCGCGGCGTGGCGGACAGCACGGGGCGCAACAGTTCCGGATCTTCGGAGTAAACCGTCACGGTGAGCGTCGGCTGCGGCGGCAAGGCCAGTTCGGCATGGCCGTCATCCCGAAAAACGTCGTGCGGCGTCAGACCGACGTCCAGCACGCCGCCTCCGGACGCGCGAAAAGTGAAGCTCGTTTCGGCGTCCGCAACCGCATCGAGCGCCATCCGGCGGCTGCCGACAATACTGCGCGGCCCATTCGCCGGCCGGAAGCCGAGCGTCACGGTGGCGCTGCGCGGGACAGCGCCGTAATTGCGCGCCGCAACATAGACCTCCCAGGTATCGGGCGCCGGCGCCGATCGCCTGGCGCCAACCTTGCGCAGTCCGCAATGCTCCGCCGAATCGGCGACCCTCAGCACGCGCAGGTTGGCCGGCGCGGGCGCGGTGCCGGGGTCGCCGGCAATCCGGCCCGGTCCACAATAGACGATTTCGCCGGCGCGCCGCCCTTTTTGCATCTGCACGCGCCGCGCGAAGGCGAGCGCCTGGTCGAGGTTGAGCGCGGTGGCGCCCGGAACCGGCGCGCGCAGGGCGGCTTCGAGTTTCTGCCGGTCCGATTCGAACCGCGTGGCCGGCGTGGCCAGGGCATCGACGCGCACCAGCATGACGCGATCGCGCGCCGGCAAGGCGCGCAGGTAAGCGAGCGCCCGCTGCCGCGCCGCTTCCATCAGCGTGGTCTGGCCGGAAGCCGCCGCCATCCACGCCGAAGCGTCCAGCAGAAGGACGTGATCGCGGCCCGCCTGCCCGGGCTCACCCAGGCGCGGCTGCGCGATCGCCAGCAGCAGAAGCGCCACGCCCGCCAGTTGCAGAACGAGCGACCACGGCTGCTGGAGGCGCCTGCGCCGGCCCGCCGTGGCGGGTTGCTCCGCGGCCACCCAGAACCGCAGGGTCGAGACCACCTGATGCCGCCGCGGCCGGCCGAACAGGTAGAGCGCCACTACCAAGGCGGAAGCAGCGCCCAGCATGCCGACCCATTCGAGCAGCGTGAGGTTGACCAGGTACATGGCTAGCGCTCCGCGAAGGCCGCGCAGGCCGGGTCTGCGCTCCACGCCGCCCGCTCGGCCCGCGCCGCCATCTCGCCGGCGGTGCCTCGCCCTTTCATGCAATTCCCCTGGTGCGAACCAGGTCGCCGAAGATCACCGATTCGAGCGGCTGGGACGTCGCGATCCCGGCCCAGCGGCCCCCGCTGCGCAGAGCCACGGTCTCGATGCCGGCCGCATACGCGTCGAAAGCGCTGGCGTAACGGCGCCGCGCGGCTTCGTCGAAGTCGAGCCGGAGGGCGGCGGAGGTCTCCGCGTCGCGAAGTTCGAGCTCACCCTCCCAGGGCGGCGTGCGGTCCTGCTCCGCCCAGACCTGCAGCAGCATCAGCTCATGGCCGAAATCGGCCAGGTACCCCAGCGCGGTTTCGCAGCCCCGGTCGTCGAAAAAGTCGGAGATGATGATCAGCAGCCCGGGCTGCGGGTAAGTGCCGATGAAATCACGCACCACCTTGAAATAATCGGTGGCGCCGCCGGAGGCCATCGCCGAGAGGCGGTCCATGACGCCGGAAAAGCGGTGCCGGCCGCCGCTCGAAAGCACGCGCTCCGATAGCCGGTTGGAAAAGCCGTGGACCTCGATGCTATCCAGCCGGACCAGGCCGACGTAGCACAGCGCGGCGGCCAACTGGCGCGCGTACTCCCGCTTGCCGCCGGCCGCCATGGAATCGCTGAGGTCGAGCAGCAGCCGCACAGGCACGCGCGGCTCCACCTGGAATAATTTCAGGAACAGCTTCTCGAGCCTCAGATATGCGCGCCAGTTCACGGCCCGCACGTCGTCGCCGTGATGGAAATTGCGGTGGTCCAGGAACTCCTGCCCCGGCCCGGCGTAGCGCGACCGGTTATGGCCGCCCACCAGGCCGCCGAACGACTTCTGCCAGTGAATCGTCAGCCGCTCGAGCTTCTCGAGAAACTTCCGGTCCAGCAGCGGGGCCGTGGGCATAGCGGTTCCTACGCGGCAGCCGCTGCGGCGGTTACGTCCTGGATGATCGCCGGCAGGATGGTCTCCGGCGTCTGGCCGTCGGCGTGAGCGTCGAAGTTGAGGATGATGCGATGCCGCAGCACCGCGGGAGCCACCCGCCGGATATCTTCCGCCGACAGATGAAAACGGCCGCGCATCAAGGCCAGCACGCGCCCACACTCCATCAGCGCCTGCGCGCCGCGCGGCGAGCTGCCGTAGCGGATATAGCTGCGCGCCAGCTGGTGCGCCTCTTTCTGATCCGGCTGTGTGGCCAAAACCAGTTTGACGGCAAACTCGCGCACGTGCGGCGCCACCAACACCTCGCGGCAAACGCTGCGGATATCCAGAATCGCCTGGCGGTCCATTACCGCCAGGGGAGACTGCTCCTCACGCTGAATGGTGCGGTCTAAAATGCGGCCCAGTTCTTCGCGCGTGGGATACGTCACCAGGATCTTCATCAGAAACCGGTCGAGCTGCGCTTCGGGCAGGGGGTAGGTGCCTTCCATCTCGATCGGATTCTGTGTCGCCATCACCAGGAACGGCGGTTCCAACTCGTGGGTGGTCGTGCCGCTGGTGACCGTGCCTTCCTGCATCGCTTCGAGCAGCGCCGACTGGGTCTTCGGCGTGGCGCGATTGATTTCGTCGGCGAGCACCAGGTTGGCGAAGACCGGGCCCGGCTGGAAGCGCAGCGCTTTGCCGCCCCCTTCCTCGGTATCGATAATCGCGCTGCCCACGATATCGGCGGGCATCAAGTCGGGCGTGAACTGGATGCGCGAGTACTTCAGCTGCAGAGTGCGCGCCAGCGTTCGCAGCAGGGTGGTTTTGCCCAGGCCAGGGACGCCCTCCAACAGCACGTGCCCCGCGGCGAGCAGGCAGATCAGCACGCCTTCGACCGCATCATCCTGGCCGACGATCACCTTGGCGATTTCACGGCGCACGGCATTCAGACAGTCGACAGCTTGAGCGTGCGCAACCCGGGTTCCCACGCTACCATTCTAAAGCACCGGCGCAAATCCCTCCGGCAATGGATTTCGTTTTCGCGAAGTGGCGCAAGGAGACTGCGCGCGGAAGGAAAAGGATCAGGCCGCGGAGTGCACACCGGCGCGCCGGTCGAGGCGCCCCGACAGGATGCTCACCACGTCCGCCATCTCGCCCAGCGCGTGGCGCGCGCGGTCCGGAGCGAGGCTTCTGGTAGCGCGGTAGTACCACTGCATCAAGCGGTAATCCACCAGCAGGAGCCGATCTTCCAACGAGTTCAAATCCAGCCCGGCCGCGTGCTCCATCACGTACCTCACCAGGCGGTAATCCCGCTCGAGCGCGCGCTCCAGTCCCTCCAGTCGCGTGTTCCCGCGCAACAACTCCTTCACCTGCGCACAGGTCAAGTGAAATTCGGCAGCTTCCCCCACCGCGGTTTCCTCACTGCAATTCCGCAGCATGAGGATACAACTGTAACGAAACCAATAGATAGCCAGTGCCAACGAGAACACGGCGATGATAGCGCTTGCGATCATTCAAAATACCTTACTGGTTGACGTTATGCTAGGTACTAGTCTTTCCATAACCAGAATACTGAAGTCGGCCGCCCCTTGCAAGCGGTTTTTTTTAGGACTTTTGCGGTGGTACGGCAGGAGTCTGGGATCGCAGGCCTCCGGATGGACCGGGCGTATCGCCATATTTCATTGAATTGCTTTACTTTATCATTCAGAATAAGGTCTCGTGACCGGCTCATGCGGCGGGCGCTTCGCCGCGCGGCCGGTACCGGACGGCCCGGTAGGATGGGGTAAGGGCCTGGGAACATGTGGGGATGGGTAACCGTATCGTACCGCTAGAAGGGCTGTTCACCCAACCGGACGGCTGCTGAACCCGGCTGGTGCGAGGAGATGGCATGATCACGAAAAGCCTGCTGGCGGCCTGCGCCGTTTTGAGTCTCGCCGGATGCGTCGTCGATACGACCCGCACCGGGCCGCTCCAATACGATTCCTTCCACCTCGACCGGGACCGGTCGGAGCTGGTGAAGGTCAACCTCAACATGGGTGCGGGCGAACTGCAAGTGGGCACCGGCACCGATAAACTGCTGCAGGCCTACTTCACCTACAACGTGCCGTCCTGGAAGCCGCTGGTCAAATACGACCCGGGCGCGCTGACCATCGACCAGGGCAAAACGGGCCACGTGAACTTCAATCCGGGGCCGGTGAAATACCAGTGGGATCTCCGCTTCGGCCGCGATACGCCTCTCGACTTCGGAGTGAATTTCGGCGCCGGCGAAGCGCAACTCGATCTCGGTTCGCTCAATCTGCGCGCGGTGAGCATCCAGATGGGCGTTGGCAGTCTGAAGCTGGACCTGCGAGGGCGCCCGCAACACGACTACAACGTGCATATTCAGGGCGGCATCGGCGAGGCCGTCGTCCGCCTGCCGGCGAATGCCGGAGTATTCGCCAGCGCCAACGGAGGCATCGGCGAGATTAAAACCCGCGGGCTCCAAAAAGAAGGCGACCACTGGGTGAATGACGCCTACCCGGCCGCGAAAGTGAAGGTGCGCGTCGATGTGCAAGGGGGGATCGGTTCCATCACCCTGATCGGCGACTCGGAGTAAGTCCGGCGCGAGCCGCGGCGCGAGAAACGCTTCAGTCAGTCCACAGCGCGGCAGCTGCGGGTGGCGCGGAATCGCCTTTCTTCCGGGGCTCAGCTCGGCTGCTGCTCTGGTGACGGGCCGCCTGGCTGGCCAGTTCGTCGCAGCGGTTGTTGTCGGCGTGCGAGGCGTGACCTTTGGTCCACACCCAGGTGAGCTGGTGGCGGGCGACCTGTTCATCGAGCGCCTGCCACAAGTCCTGGTTGATGACTGCCTTCTTCGCCGCCGTCTTCCAGCCCGTGCGCTTCCATTTGTGGATCCAGGCGGTGATGCCCTTCTTGACGTATTCGGAGTCCGTGGTCACTTCCACCGCGCACCCTTCTTTGAGGGCGCGCAGTCCTTCGATGGCGGCGCGCAGCTCCATGCGGTTGTTCGTGGTATGCGGTTCCGAGCCCCACATCTCTCTGGTGTGTGAGTGATAGCGCAGCACACACGCCCAGCCGCCCGGGCCGGGATTGCCCAGGCACGCGCCATCGGTAATGAGTTGAACGCGTTTCACGAATCAGGAAACCGCCGCCGGCGCGGCGTGGAAGAACTCGTCCACCAGGTCGAGAATCTGCTGCGCCTGCTGCGCGTGATAGATGGACGCGCGCAGCTGCGCGCCGTGGCGGACGCCGTGGCTGAAGTAAGTGGCGAACTGCTTCATCTTGCCGACCGCGTCCTTCTCGCCGCGCTCCACCAGCATCGCATAGTAGCGCCGCATGATCCGGTAGCGATCCTCTTCGCCCGGCTGCGGGTAAGCGCCGGTGGCCAGGTACTGTTCGAGCTGGCGGAAGATCCACGGATTGGAGCTGGCCGCGCGGCCCACCATCACCGCATCGCAGCCGGTCTCCGCCGTCATGCGGACGGCGTCTTCCGGGGTGACGATATCGCCGTTGCCGATCACCGGAATCTTCACCGCGGCCTTCACCTGGGCGATGCGGCTCCAATCGGCCTTGCCGGCGTAGCCCTGTTCGCGCGTGCGCGGGTGCAGCGCGATGGCGTCCAGGCCGCAGTCTTCGGCGATGCGCGCCAGTTGCACCGTCACCAGCTCCCGATCGTTCCAGCCGGCGCGATATTTCAGGGTGAAGGGAATCGTGACCGCCTGCCGCACCTGCCGGAGCAGGCGCTCCACCAGCGGCAGGTCGCGCAGTAGCCCGGAGCCGCCGTTGCACCTCACCACCTTGTTCACCGGGCAGCCGAGGTTGACGTCGACGATGTCGAAGCCGAGATCCTGGCAGACGCGCGCTGCATCGGCCATCACGCCCGGGTCGGCGCCGAACAGTTGCGCGGAAATCGGGTGCTCTCCCGCTTCGAAAACCAGGTGCCTGAGGGTGCGCGTCGGCTTGCGCGCGCCCAGCGACGCGCTCACGCCGTGAGAGCTGGTGAACTCGGTCATCAGCAGCCCGCAACCGCCCAGGTCGCGGATGAAGCGCCGGAACACGGTGTCGGTGACGCCTGCCATCGGCGCCAGCACCGTCGCCGGAGCGATGCGCACCGTGCCGATCGAAAGCTCGCTGGGGAATGGGCGCATGGGCGTGAACTCACTTCGATTTTAGCGGTTGCGCGCCGGAAACGGAACTTGCGGCCGCGCCGTCGGTAGTGGTGAGCGGCTGCCGGCTTGCCGCGGAGCCGGGATGAGCCAGACGAGGGAGTCTCCATGAGGCCGGTTCACGTTGTGCTGTTGGTGCTCGCGGGCGCGCTGGGAGGCGCCGTGGTGATGCGCGTAGTCGAGCGGCCGCGGGCGGCTGCGCCCGTGGCGGCGCCCGTGAGCGCATACTTTCCCGCTTCACCGTCGAAGCCGGCCGCCGTTCCCGAAGCGGCCCCGGCCGCCGCGCCTCAAGCAGTGCCTGCCGCCGCGGAGAAGCCGCCGATCGAAGTGATTTCGGACGGCGCCGTTCCCCCGCCGGCCAGGCAGCCAGCCGCGCCGGCCAGACAGCATGTCGCGCGCACCCGGTCGCCGCGCACCGAGCTTGCCGCCGCGCCGCGTGCGCCGTCGGCTCCGGCGAAGCCGCCCGCCGCTTTGCCGGCGGAGACCGCGCCGGATCACGACCGGCCCGCGCCGGCCACTGAGAACCCTGCGCCGCCAGCGCCCGCCGAGAGCGCCGCGCCCGCGCCGGCCGTCGCGCAACCGCTTCCACCCGTGCCCCCCGAGCCGGAGAACGCTACTCCGCCTCCCCCGCCCCGGCCAACTCCCAACAGGGTTACGCTGAACGCCGGAATGCTGATTTCCGTGCGCCTTGTCGATGGGCTGTCCACCGAGCGGAGCGCGCCCGGCGATAGTTTCACCGCCACGCTCGATCGTGAGCTGGTGGCCGGTGATTTTGTCATCGCCGAGCGCGGGGCGCGGGCCGAAGGGCGCGTCGTCAGCGTCGACCGCGGCAGCAAGGCGCGCGGCGGCGCCGCACTCGCCGTCGAGTTGACCAAAGTGCGCACTTCCGACGACCAGGTGGTTTCCCTGGTTACCGATCCTTTCACCAGGCATTCCGAACCGGACCGCTCAACCGACGCCGCCAAAGTGGTGGGCGGCGCCGCCCTCGGCGCCATCCTGGGCGCCATCGCCGGCGGCGGCAAAGGCGCGGCCATCGGCGCGGGAGCGGGCGGCGGCGCGGGAGCCGGCGATGTCATGCTCACCCGCAAACCGGCGACGCTCGCTTCGGAAACCCGCATCAGCTTTCGCCTGCGGGAACCGGTCACCATCACGGAACAACTGCGGCCATAGCGCGGCCAGTGTCCGCGCACACCGCCCGGCCTGGCAGGCGAAAAGCGCCTGCACTCCCGGCAGCGGCCGTCCGGATGCTCACAGAGCCGGAGAGCGAAAGCGCACGGTCGAGCGGGCTCGAATGCTGCCGCACACGGTATTAACAGCTCATAACATTAAGTTCATTTCAGGAGCCGCAACGGCACCCGTATTGCAAGCGTTTGACCGTGTAGGAGGTAGAACAAAATGAAACGCAGACTTCTCACGGCAGCACTCTTGATGGCGGGATCTCTGTTCACGGCTTGCGCCGGAGGCGCCGCGGTGGTGATCGCCGATCCGCCGCCGCCCCGGTACGGTGTGGTGGGCGTCGCGCCTGGCCCGGGCTTCATCTGGGTGGATGGTTTTTGGGATCTTCGCGGCGCCGCCTGGGTGTGGGCTCCCGGCCGCTGGATGCGCGCGCCGCGGCCCGGGGCCGTGTGGGTAGCCGCTGCATGGCGCCACGAAGGCGGGCACTGGCGGTTCCATCGCGGCTATTGGCGGCGGTAGAGCGGCCATCGGGGCGGACCATCGGTCTGCACGGCCGGCCGGGTTTCGCGCAACGCGCGAGATTTGACGGAACCGATGGTCCGCTCCGCCCTGGCGGGCGCGTCTAGCCGGCCGCCTGCCGCGCGCTGAGGCGCGCTTTGCGAATGCGCAAGTACACGATCCGCACCAGCGCCAGCACGGGCACGGAAAGAAAACTCCCCGCAACTCCGGCAATTTCCGCGCCGCCGAACACCCCGAACAGCACCAGCAGGGGATGCAGTTGCACCCCTCGCCCCATCACGTGCGGCGACAAAAGATAGTCCTGAACCACGCGGTAAACCGCCAGAAAAGCCAGAATCGGCAGCAGGTTCACGCCGGCGACCGCGGCCACAATGAGGATCAGCAGGGAAGCGGTGAGCGGGCCCAGCATGGGAATGAATTCCAGCAGCCCACCCACCGCCGCCAGAAGAATCGCATAGGGCACGCCGATCACGGAAAAGAAAATGGCGTAGGAGGTGAACGCCGCTGCCGAGAGCAGAAACAGCGCCCGCATGTAGTGCGCCAGCAGAAGGTTCACGTCGGAGATCAAATCGGCGAACAGAGCGCGGCGCGGACCCTCCTCCATCAGGTCGAGCACGTGGCCGCGTATGGTGGGAGCATCCTTGAGAAAGAAAAAAGCCAGCACCGGAATGATCACCACGAAGATGAGGTTGCTCGCGACGCCGAGAAGCCTGAGCCCGTACTGCGGCAGTTCGGAGATCAGGCTGCCCGATCGGGCGGCCACTTCGGAGCGGACTTTTTCGACGATCTGCGCCTCGAGAGAATGATCGTTGGGCGGCGGGTGCTGCCAGTTCTCCACCATGGCGGGAAAACTGCGGGCGAGCACCGTAGCCTCATCCACCACGCGCGCGCCAATCTGATATCCGAGCCCCGCCGCGGTTGCCACCACGATGGCAAATGCCACCGCCAGCGCCGCCGTCCGCGTGCCGCGCGCCGGGAAGATGCGGTCGAGCAGGTCGACCAGCGGCGCCAGCAGGTAGGCGAACAGGAGAGCGAGCGTGAAAACGAAAAGGGTCCGGCGCGCCAGGTAAACCAGGTAAATCAGCAGCAGCACAAGCGCCGCCGTCCACGTGGAGCGGGCGGTGCGCTGATCGAATCCGAGCATATCGTGGGCCAGCCTGGAGGCTTATCCTACCACGCTTGGCGGGCCGCGCCTGCGCCTGCCCGCCCGGCGGCGATTTCCGCGCTGCGAACCGCGCCCGGTGAGCCGGCCGCCTGCAGGGAAGGTTCCTGCCCGGTGAGTGTCAGCAGAGAGCCAACCGATCCGCCACTCCGCCCGGCGATCGGGTGGTACGCTCAAGAATCCTCCATTCGATGCCCTTGTTCGATGCCATTCTTTTCGATTTTGACGGCGTGCTGGCCGACACCGAACCGGTCCACTGGGCATGCTGGGCGACGGTGCTGAAGCCGCTCGGCATCACCCTCGGTTGGGAATACTACCGCGACCACGGCATAGGCATCGATGACAAAGAAATGCTCCGGGCGCTGGCCCGGCTGGCCAGTCCGCCGCTCGACTGGCGCGCGCTGTTCGCACAATATCCCGAAAAGAAGGAGCTGTTTCGCGAGCGCGTATTGGCGCATCCGCCCTTTGATCCGGCGCTCGATGCTTTTCTCGGAAGCTTGCACGCCACGTACAAACTGGCGGTCGTCACGTCCAGCGCGCGGGCCGAAATCGATCCCTTGCTGGCCGCCGGCGGCCTGCGGCATCACTTCGACGCGCTGGTGGGCGCGGAGGATGTGACGCGCTACAAGCCCGACCCGGAACCGTATCGCAAGGCCGCGGAGCTGGTGGCCGCCCGCACGGCGCTGGTGGTGGAGGATTCCGCGGCCGGCCTGGCCAGCGGGCGCGCCGCCGGTTTCGCCGTGCTCTCGATTGCCCAACCCTCGGCAGTGCCGGCGCTGGTGACGCGCTGCCTCGCCGGACGATAAACACGCGCGCTTCCGGTGCCGGCCGCCTGCCCGAAAGAGCAGGCTGACGGCCGGGAGGCGCCCGGTGTAATCTGAATCTAGTGCATCCCGTCCGCACCAACATAAAATCAGGGTCCTCGGGCACGAAGAACCCAAGGTCGGTGCCTGCGGGTCCCAAGAAATCGACCAGCGAAACTCTGGTCAGCGCCTGGCCGCTGGTTCTGGATCTGGTGCGGCCGCGCCGGGCCTTGTTCGCGCTGGGCATGTTGCTGACGCTGATCAACAGCGTCTGCGGCATTGTGCTGCCGGGTTCAACCAAATTCCTGATCGACAACGTCATCGGCAAGCATCAGGCGAAGCTGCTGATACCGCTGGTGGCCGCGGTGCTGGTGGCGACGCTGATTCAGGGCGCCACCTCCTATTCGCTCACCCAATTGCTCTCCAAAGAGGCGCAGCGCCTGATCGCGGAGATGCGGCGCCGCGTGCAGGAGCACATCGGGCGTCTCCCGGTGGCTTATTACGATGCCAATAAGACCGGCGCGCTGGTTTCGCGCATCATGACCGACGTGGAGGGCGTGCGCAACCTGGTTGGCACCGGCCTGGTGGAATTCGTCGGCGGGATCATGAAGGCGCTGTTCTCGCTGGCCGCGCTGGTCTATATCAGCCCGCTGCTCACCGGCCTCGCGCTGCTGTTTATCGGCGCTTTCGCTTTCGGGCTGGACAAGGCGTTCCGCCGCATCCGGCCGATTTTCCGCGAGCGCGGCAAAATCAACGCGGAGGTCACCGGCCGGCTCACCGAATCGCTCTCCGGCGTGCGTGTGGTGAAGGGATATCACGCCGAGGCCGAGGAAGCCAGGGTTTTCGCCGGCGGCGTCCATCGCCTGTTGGACAACGTGCTGAAGAGTCTCACCGCGATTTCGCTGATGAGCCTCTCCGCCACCGTGCTGATGGGCCTGGTGGGCGCGACGGTCATGTTTCTCGGCGCGCGCGAGATTATCGCCGGCACGCTGACGCTCGGCGGTTTCATGAGCTTCACCGCGTTCCTCGCATTTTTGGTGGCGCCCATGTTCCAGGTGGTAGGGATCGGGACGCAGCTCACCGAGGCGCTGGCCGGCCTGGACCGCACGCAGGAAGTGCTGCATGAGAAGCCCGAGGATGAGGAGCCGCGCCGCACCACCCGGATCGGCCCGATCCAGGGTTACCTCACCTTCGACCGCGTGACCTTCGCCTACGATCCCGGCAAGACGGTGCTGCATGAGGTGAGCTTCGCCTCAGAGCCCGGCACGGTGACCGCGCTGGTGGGCCCGTCGGGCTCGGGGAAATCCACCATCATCAGCCTGATCGCCGCGTTCCACGAACCTGGGGAGGGCTCGATCCTGGTGGACGGCATCGATCTCAACGCGGTGCGCCTCGATGCCTACCGCACGCAGCTCGGCGTGGTGCTGCAGGACACGTTCCTGTTCGACGGCACCATCCGCGAAAATATCGCCTTTGCGCGTCCCGGCGCCCCCGAAGCAGAGATTCTCGAGGCCTGCCGCATCGCGCGCGTGGATGAGTTCGCCGAGCAGTTCGACAAAAAGTACGACACCATCGTGGGTGAGCGCGGCGTCAAGCTGTCGGGCGGGCAGCGCCAGCGCGTCTCCATCGCCCGCGCCATCCTCGCCAATCCGCGCATCCTGATTCTCGATGAGGCCACCTCCAGCCTCGATTCCGAATCCGAGGCGGCGATCCAGGAGGGTCTCTCGTACCTGATGAAAGGGCGCACCACGTTCGTGATTGCGCACCGCCTTTCCACCATCCGCCGCGCCGACCAGATCCTGGTGGTGGAAGCCGGCCGCATTCTGGAGCGCGGGACGCACCAGTCTTTGTACGCGCTGGGCGGCCGCTACTTCGACCTCTATACGCGCCAGCACGGCGTGGACGCCAACTTGTTTCTCGCTCCCGGCGAAGGCGACAAGGTGGAGGAGAACGAAGCCGCGCCGGGCGTTCGCGGCGTCGCCCCGCCCAGCGCCGCGTCCCTGCTGCGCGGCGGCATCGCCTAGCGCCGGCGGGCGGGGCCATCGCCTTCGCTGGTCGGCCCCTTACCTGGCCGGCGTCAGCCGCAGCACCTCCACATCATGCGAGGGCAGCGGCGCGCGAAACTCGCCTTCAGTGCGCCCCAGATCCTTCTTCTGCCACAGGTCGCGCACGCGGTAGGCGCCGCTGAGAAAGGACAGGTTCGACCAGTCGATCCGCAGTTGAACGGTCTCATCGCTGTCATTGAAGAAGCAGACCGCCCATTCGCCGCCGGACAGTTCCTTCGCCCAGATCTGCTTGCCGGGGTGCTTCATGAAGCGAAATCCCTGCTTGCCGAGCGCATCCTGGTCGAGCGCGATCACCTCCGCGTTGGTGAGAACGCCGCGCGCCTCGTCAGGCATCCTGCGCACGTCATTGCCCGCCATCAGCGGCGCAGCCAGCATCGCCCACAGGCTGAAATGCGCGCGCGATTCGGCCGCGCTGAGGCCCGGGTTTCCCACCTCGAGCATGTCCGGATCGTTCCAGTGGCCGGGGCCCGCGTATTGCTCCAGGCCCGCCTGGAGGTCGAGAATGTACTTCCAGCCGAGCGAGTACGCGCCCTGGCAGTCGTAGCAGTCCATGATGTCGCCGGTGGTGCGCCACAGATGACCGACGTCTTTGGCCCAGGTCCACGGCTTGGTATCGCCCCATTCGCAAAGGCTGAAGACGATGGGCCGGCCCGCGGCGCGGAGCGCATCGCGCATCGTCTTGTACGTCTCCTCGGAGTTCGCCGTGCCGTGATTGCACCAATCGTATTTCAGATAGTCGACTCCCCAGGCCGCGTAGGCGCGGGCGTCCTGAAACTCGTGGCCGCGCCCTCCGGGCAGGCCGGCGCAGGTTTTCGTTCCGGCGCAGTTATGGATGCCGAACAGAAAACCGCGCGCGTGCAGGTAGTCGCCGATGGCTTTCATGCCGTGCGGGAAGCGCGCGGGGTCGGGAACCAGATTGCCCTGCGCGTCGCGCTCCGGCGCCTCCCAGCCATCGTCGACCACGATGTAGCGGTAGCCCGCCTTCAGCATTCCGCTCGCAACCATCGCGTCGGCCATCTCTTCGATCAGCCGCTCGCTGACGTTGCCCTGGAACGTGTTCCAACTGTTCCATCCCATCGGCGGCGTGGCGGCTAGCCCTTCGAATTTCTGCGCCATGAGCGGCGCGGCGAGAGTAAGCACAAGCAGTGCGGATGCGCAGGAAGCCTTCATCATTGCGGTTTTCCGGTGGCCTCCAGGATAGCAAGCGGCGCGAAGAAACGGCCGACGACGCCGGGCGAATTCCTGGGAGCCCGGGACTTTTCGCGCAACCGTTCAGCGCAACAGAGACGATATGGCCTTGAACTGCTCGTGGCGTGCGTCGCGCAGCCACTCGAAGACCACCGATTCGGTGTTGGTCGCCATCACTCCCGCCGCCCGCATCCGTTCCATCGCATTGCGCCGGTTTTCGGGCTTGCGGGAACAGCAGGCGTCTTCCACCACCCACACCTCGCGGCCCGCGGCGCGCAATTCGAGCGCGGACTGCAGCACGCACACGTGCGCCTCCATGCCGGCGAGGACGATCTGCGAGCGGGCGGCGGCGGCGAGCGCGGCGGTGAATGCTTCGCAGCCCGCGCAGGAAAAGCGGGTCTTTTCGATCCGCAGCGCCGCGGCAGGCAGCGCTTCCGCTACCGTCGCAACGGTGCGGCCCAGCCCACTGGGATACTGTTCCGTCACCAGGATCGGTATGCTCAGCCGCGCCGCCGATTCCGCCAGAATGCGCGCGTTGCGCAGCATCTGTTCCCGTGGCTCGACCGGTATCGCCGCCAGCAGCCGGTCCTGGATATCGACGATCACCAGCACGGAATCGGAGGCGCGCACCAGCGGCGGCGGAGTTGGCATGGGCTTTGGCGGCTCGCGCCTATTTTACCGTCATCGGCCGGCCGTTTCTGAGGTCGTCGATGAGCTCGAGCGCCGCCACGTTTTCAATCACGTCCGGCTCGGCAACGTTGCGGAAGACGCAATGGGCGACGCGCACCCCGGAAATCTCGGCGTTTTGATAGCCGCGCAGGTAGAGCGCATAGCGGCTGCGTTCCGCGGTGATATTCTCCACCGCAACATGGCGCACGCTGGGCGTGAATGGGCCGCCGGGGCCTTCCTCGTAGTAGAAATCGATGTCGATCACGGCGCGCGCCACTTCGCCGATCGTATTGTTGCGGAAATGGAAGTTCTCGAGAGCGCCGCCGCGGTAAGAGTTGGTCTTGATGCGCAGGGCGCGGTCCAGGTGCGGGCTGTCCATGCGGTTGTTTTCGATCCACACGTTACGGACGCCGCCGGAGACCTCGCTGCCGATCGACACGCCGCCGTGGCCGTCCTTCATGCGGCAGTTGCGCACCACGATGTTTTCGCAGGCCGCGTTGACGCGCCGGCCATCGCGGTTGCGGCCGCTCTTGATGGCAATGCAGTCGTCGCCGGTATCGAATTCGCAGCCATCGATCAGAACATCGCGGCAGCACTCGGGATCGCAGCCGTCATTGTTGGGGCCGTGGCTGGAAATCTTCACGTTGCGCACCGTGACGTTCCTGCACAACACCGGGTTGAGCTCCCACATCGGCGAATTGCGGATGGTGACGCCTTCGAAGAGAATGTTGGCCGAACGGTACGTCTGCACGAAAACGGGCCTCAGGGTGAATCCGCGGCCGTAGACGCGCTCGGTCACGGGCACGTCCTGATCGCCTTGTTTGACCAGCGCAGCGCGGTCGTCGGCGGGCCGGCCCGCACCGCGCGCGCCCGGGTTCTTCCACGGCCACCAATGCTCCGCATCGGCAGCGCCGTCCAGCGTTCCATCACCGGTAATCGCGATATTGACGGCCTCGAAGGCGTAGATAAACGGCGAGTAATTCATGCACTCGGTGCCTTCGAAGCGGGTGAAGACCACCGGCAGATAATCGTTCGGATCCTGGCTGAAGCGCAGCGTCGCGCCCTCCTCCAGGTGCAGGTTGACGTTGCTCGCCAGATGAACGGCGCCGGTGAGGAAGACGCCGGCGGGGACCACCACCCGGCCGCCGCCGGCCGCGGAGCAGGCCCGGATGGCACCGCGGATGGCCGCGGTGGCCGCGCTCGGTCCGCCCTCCCGCGCGCCGTACCGCGTGATATCGAAGGCGCGATCGGGAAACTGCGGTGGGTGGATGCGGGCCAAAACCTGTTCCAACTGGGGCTCGAGCGGCGGCGCGGCGCACAGCGCGGCGCGCGCCCCCGCCAGCGCGGCCGCGCCCCGCAAGAGTTCCCGGCGTGTCATGGTTGCTGGTCCACGATTATTATAGGTGCTGCGTTCCCCGCCTTCATTGAGTTTTTCTAAAACGCGGCTTTAGCCGTCTGGGCTTGACGGCTTTCGGTGCCGCCCCATATAGTCAAACCGAAGATTCTCGAAGGTGCGTCCTGTTGAAGGCGGCGCGATTGTGAGTGATCAGAACGGACTCGAGCTGAACCGTTACTCGTTGGGAGTCGGCGACCGCTTCGCGCACCAGGCGCAAGCGCAACTGGCGGCCTTCGTGGGCGCCGCCGCCGCCGGCATTGCTGTCGCGCCGGTCTGGAACAA